>Ga0138256_10000180_pt1 | contig 74843 bp, 59 predicted proteins | sample KNB2016incub_MG_FD_105486 | JGI IMG/M metagenome (GOLD analysis project Ga0138256, IMG submission 105486) | Active sludge microbial communities from wastewater in Klosterneuburg, Austria - KNB2014incub_MG | ecosystem: Engineered > WWTP > Activated sludge > Unclassified | place: Austria...
GACGAGCAATGCGGTTTACACGTTGAACTATCAGGCGGGAAGCCCCGGGCAGACATTGACGGTCAAATGGTCCGTAAATGCCATCTTCAATCAGTGGAGCAACGTAACTCTTCAAGGTGCAACCTTTTTTAGCGGCACCATTCCATTCGCGGACTCCGAGGGCGTTTTGGGAATGCCTTCGGATAGACCGCTTTCGTCGTTCTTGGATCTCGGTGGGAGATCGTGGAATGCAAAACGATCAGAGATGTGGTCAGACGATCGAGTCCGGATCGAAGCGGACGAGTTACACGGTTCCTTGGAGACAGGTAGCTCTATGACTCGCGAGAATACTCTTTTGAACTAGATTGAGCGATAGATAGATCGATGTGAGCGGGACGCAGGTTTCTGCCAAGCCGGCGCGCCCATAGATGCTAAGAGTCCGAAACCTTCCATAATCGCCGCCGGCGCGTGATTTTACCGGAGAAAAGTATGAACGAACAAGTTTCTGCTCTGCTTGCAGGCAAGACAGGCCGTGTTGACGGATCGAGGTCAAGTTGGCCGGCCTATATAGTCGCAGCGGCACGGCCGCATCAATGGACGAAGAATCTTTTTATCCTAGCGCCTTTGCTGTTTTCCGGACGGCTTGCAGATACGTCGTCGCTCGGCCGATCGCTGTTAGCGTTCGCGGCCTTTTGCCTGCTTTCGAGCAGCTTGTATATTTTCAACGATTGGATCGACCTTGAAGAGGATCGAGCTCATCCGGAAAAGAGCAACAGGCCGCTCGCATCCGGACAACTTCCGGCGTCAGTTGCATTAACGGCAGCGGCAGTAATGGCATTGACCGCGTTCGTACTTTCGTACTTGCTTGGTCCGTTCTTCTTTTTGACCACTCTGTCCTACTTCTTGCTGATTCTCGCCTACTGTCTGGGTTTGAAGCGGATGATCGTCGTAGATTGTATGACGATCGCTCTTGGGTTTGTCCTTCGAGTTGTGGGCGGAGCCATCGCTATATCGGTTTCTGCTTCTCATTGGCTTATTGTCTGTGCGTTTCTGCTGGCTCTGTTCTTAGCGTTCTCAAAGCGCCGCCAGGAATTGATCGCGCTATCTACCGGCGCGGGTGCTCATCGGTCGGTCCTCAATTTTTATTCCGTCCCCTACCTCGGACAAGTCAATGTCGTCCTTGTTGCCGCATCGATCGTTTGCTACGCGCTTTACACGGTCGCACCCGAAACGATCGACAGGTTTCATACCGACGCACTCATCTACGGAACCGTTTTTGTCATCTACGGGATGCTGCGATATATGGCTCTCATTGAAGACCCCAAAAATGGCGGTAATCCGAGCAAGATCCTAATGCAGGATAAGCCGCTTATGCTCACGCTCCTGCTCTGGTCGGTCTTTAACGTTGTGGTGATCTATTACGAAAGCTTTGCGGGTCTCAAAGAGATCCTTTCGGCCTTCAATAGTTGAAAGTGCTTCGACTTTCTTACTTGCGAAATGTGCGGTGGGCGAATAGACCAAAAGTACCACGCATATCGGTCGCTTCTACCGATTCAGCAGGCACCGGAGCATTGCTACTATTCGGTAAATGTTCAACTTGGCTTAGTTGAAGGTTGATCGGAAGGCCGGTCGAATCGTTAGAAATAAGAGCGATCCGCGTATTCGCTCGGCCTTGCGATCCAATCTTCAAAAGTCTTCCTCTATGGGTACCTTGGTTGCGTCGCTACCGGCTAAATGGCAGCGAACATCCAGAGGTCGGTCGATGTCGCGAACTGCGAGCTTTGACAGGCTTCCAACGCGATTCGTACCGGATCGCGAGGACATTCAAAACAATAGACCTCCCGAGCATTAAAAGATCATGGAATCTCGAACGAATCTAGAACCGTCCGATCAGCCTCAGAATCCTGTTGATCGGATGATAGTCGAATCACTCGCGAAGCTTGACGGAGTAGCTCTTGGTGTTTCTATAGGCGTGCTCTTCGGGCTGATCATATTTATCGCGACCAACATACTCGTCTTTAAAGGCGGCGATGTCGTCGGGCCTAATCTCGCTCTTCTCGAACAGTATTTCATCGGATACGAAGTTACATTTGCGGGAAGTTTGGTCGGTCTTGTTTACGGCGGCCTTCTCGGATTTGTATGCGGTTGGCTGATCGCGACGCTCCGAAATTTCGTCGTCTCCCTTTACATCCATTACCTAAAGGTCAGAGGGAGTATGTCGGCCGTGAACGACTACATTGACAATCCATAATGAAGACGAATTCAGGTCGTTCCAAGATCAAGAACAAGAAGGTCGTTATAATCGGAGCCGGCCCCGCAGGGCTTACGGCCGCGTACGAACTTTGCAAAGAAGGCGTCGAATCGGTCGTCCTCGAAAAGGATGACGTTGTTGGCGGCATTTCACGGACGGTCAATTACAAGGGCTATCTCTTCGATATCGGCGGACATCGATTCTTTACGAAGGTGAAGGCAGTTGACGATATGTGGCGGGAAGTTCTGGGAGAGAAGAAGTTTCTTCGCCGGTCGCGGCTCTCACGGATCTATTATCAAAAGAAGTTCTTTTACTATCCGCTTAAGGCATCGAACGCGCTCCTTGGGCTAGGGATCTGGAACAGCTTTATGATGGTCTTTAGCTATTTGCGGGCACAGATGTTTCCCGTAAAGAACGAATCGACGTTCGAGGATTGGATCAGCAACAGGTTCGGCAAACGGCTTTATCACACGTTCTTTAAGACCTATACGGAAAAGGTTTGGGGAATTCCGTGCGACAAGATCTCTGCGGATTGGGCGGCGCAGCGGATCAAAGGACTCTCGCTCGTTACAACGATCAAGAATGCTCTTCTTCCAACCGAAGTAAAGGACAAGGGTGAGGTAATCAAGACGTTGATCGACGCGTTCGACTATCCGGCGAAAGGACCCGGAATGATGTGGGAGATGGTCGCCGACAGCATTCAAAAGGATCGATCGACCTTGAAGATGAATTCGGACGTCGATCGGATCTTCTGGCAAAAAGGCCGCGTTACGGCGCTCGAGATCGAAAGCGGCGGCAAACGCGAGATCATCGACGGTACGGATTTCATCAGCAGTATGCCGATGCAGGAACTTGTACGCAAGATGTCGCCGGAGCCGCCTGCCGACGTACTAGCTGCGGCGGATAAGTTGGGATACCGAGATTTTCTGACGGTTTCGTTAGTGGTCAATAAGGAGAACCTCTTCGAAGACAACTGGATCTATATTCACGACCCAGATGTAAAGGTCGGGCGAATTCAGAACTTCAAGAATTGGAGCCCGCATATGGTTCCTGATCCGAGCAAAACGTGCCTTGGACTTGAATACTTCTGCTTCGAAGGCGACGGGCTTTGGACGATGGAAGATGCCGATCTGATCGCACTTGGGGCAAATGAACTAGGGCTTCTTCAACTCGTGGATCCGGCGGACGTCGAAGACGGTTCGGTGGTGCGTATGCCAAAAGCGTATCCGGTCTATGACGCGGTCTATGTCGATGCGGTCGATACGATCCGCGACTTCTTGCGGGAAGTCCCAAATCTATATTTGGTCGGGCGGAATGGGATGCACAAGTACAACAATCAAGACCACTCTATGCTTACCGCGATGCTATCTGTAAAGAATATTCTCGGTGCGAATTACGATGTTTGGGGCGTAAATGTTGACAATGAATACCATGAGGAGATCTCCGCACAGGAAGAATCGGAACTTGCTGTGATATCTTCTACTCAGCCGCTCGTTCCGACGAGGATAGCGTAGAAAGATGACGTCCGAATCATACGATCCCAAATTCTCAGAATCGGCCCTTGGCGACGAGCGTGCTCAGGCACGGCGCGAGGAACAGCTGATCAAGCATGCGGTCGTTCGCCTGAATGGTTTTGTTCTCGGATTTGTCCTCGGGGCGATCGGCGCCTTGGCTCTTTTCGCGGCGACGATGTGGCTTGTTCTCAAGGGTGGCGAGGTCGTCGGCCCGCACCTTGGGCTTCTCGACAACTTTCTGCCGGGCTACTCCGTCACGGTGTTCGGAAGCTTCGTCGGAGCTGCGTATGCGTTCGTCATTGGCTATCTATGCGGCTACATTGTCAGCGCCGTGTACAACTTCATCGCGATGATCCGCTCGTCCCGCAGGTCGAAGATCCAGTAGCAGTCTAACTTACTCGACATCGATTCAGCCTTTTTGCAAACGACGCTTGCTGCGTGGTTCGGATGAGGTGTATTTACGAGCTTTGAAAACTTATGCAGATCGGGGTTGACGCCAGCTGTTGGAGCAACAAACGCGGTTTCGGCCGCTTTACGCGTGAATTGCTGGGGGCGCTGTTGGAGCGCGACGCTCGTGACGAATACGTATTCTTTGTTGACAGTCAGTCACGCTGCGAATGGGATTTTCCGGAAAATGCGAGAGTGGTCGTCGCGACAACAAATGCGTCGGCAGTTGAATCAGCGTCTGCTTCGGGCCGGCGCTCGGTGGGCGATGTGTGGTCGATGTCGAGGGCTGTTTGGCGGAATAAGATCGACGTCTTTTTCTTCCCGACGGTCTATTCCTATTTTCCGATCCTTAATCGGACCAAGATCGTGCTGACTATCCATGATGTGATCGCCGAACATCACCCGGAACTGATCTTTCCGAACTCGAGCGGAAGGTTCTTCTGGAACCTAAAACTTGCGGCGGCAACACGGCAGGCGGACCTGGTCGCGACCGTGTCGGAGTTTTCAAGATCGGAGATCGCTGACTATTATCGCTATCCGACATCGAAGATAAGGATCATAACGGAGGCGGCAAAACCTGAGTTCGCCGAGCTTTCGTCTAATGCGAATGCGGAGCGATCAGGCGCATCGGGAACTCCCGGACGCTATCTGCTTTGTGTCGGCGGGATCAGCCCGCACAAGAATCTGGACACGCTGATCGATGCGTTCAAGATCCTGGGTGAACAGGAGACTGAACCGTTGAAACTCGTTCTGGTCGGTGACTACAAGGACGATCCGTTCTATTCTGCATACCCGACTTTGAAGGCAAAGGTCGAAAGGTATGGGTTAGAAGATGAGGTCGTTTTCACCGGATTTGTGCCTGACGGCGAGCTTGCGCGTCTTTACAATGACGCAACGCTACTCGTCTTTCCGTCGATCGAAGAGGGATTTGGATTGCCCGCGATCGAGGCGATGGCTTGCGGCACGCCTGTGGTCGCGAGTCGAACCGGATCGTTGCCGGAGGTTCTCGGTCCCGTCGGACGGTATTTTGATCCGACGAATTCCGCAGAGATGGCGAAGGTCATCGCGGAGGTTCTGAATAACGAAGGTGAGCGGCGGACGATGAGTCGCGCCGGTATCGAACGTTCGCGACGCTTTAGCTGGGATCAGGCTGCGGAGGACACGCTTGCGATATTCGATGAGCTGCGGCGAAGTTAACATCCCGTGAAAGATCGACCGTTGAAATTTTGTATGGTGTCCACGTTCTACCCGCCATACAACTTTGGCGGCGATGGAATGCACATCTATCGCCTGTCGAACGAACTTGCGCGCCGCGGGCATTCGGTTGATGTTTTCTATTGCGAGGATTCGTACCTGATGTTGAACGGAAAGCCGCCCACCGGTGACTTCCCGAATCATGAAGGCGTTTCTTTGCATCCGCTCCGAAGCGGACTTGGGATGATCTCGCCGCTCGTGACTCAGCAGACCGGGATCCCGTTGTTCAAAGGAAAGCTGAAGAGGGCATTGACAAAAAATAGCTATGACGTGATCCATTACAACAATATGTCGTTGATCGGTATCTCGGCGTTGAGTTATGGATCGGGGATCAAGCTCTACACGGCACATGAGCATTGGCTTGTCTGCCCGATGCACGTCCTATGGAAATACAACCGTGAAGTTTGCGAAAAGAAGAGCTGCACGCTTTGTCAGCTTGCCGGAAAACGGCCGCCGCAACTATGGCGCCATTCAGGGATGATGAGCCGGCATCTCAAACACGTTGACTGCTTTCTATCTCCAAGTAAGTTTTCGATGAAGAAGCACCTTGAAATGGGCCTCGACGCCCCGATCAAGCATCTTCCGTATTTTTTACCTATGCAAGCCGAGCAAAACTATACGTCGCCGCCCGAAGATGGAACGCGGCCATACTTTCTTTTCGTCGGCAGGCTCGAATACATCAAGGGCGTTCAAAATTTGATAAAAGCCTTCGGCACGAAGCCTGAATTCGATCTACTTATCGCCGGCGACGGCGTTTATCGGGAAGCCTTGGAGACGCAGGCTGCGCAGTTCCCGAACATAAAATTCTTGGGACGGCAGGACCAAGCCTCGCTCTCGACACTTTACCGCTACGCAACATCTGTCATCGTTCCCTCGATCTGTTACGAAACATTCGGAATCGTAATTATCGAGGCGTTCTCGCACAAGACGCCGGCGATTGTGAACGATCTAGGGGCGCTTCCGGAGGTAATACACGAAAGCGGAGGCGGCTTCGTTTACAAGAACGAGGAGCAGTTGATCGAAGCGATGCAAAAGATCGCGTACGATTCCGAACTTAGAAGGGAACTAGGTGAAAAAGGGCATCGCGCGTTCTTGAAAAAGTGGTGTGAAGACCCGCACATCGAAATGTATTTTGACCTGATCCGAACGATCGAAGAGGATCGCGACCGCGTGTCCCGGACTCGCGCGGCCTGAGGGCGTCAATATGACGATGTTCAGCGTGCCGATCATTACGTATCACTCGATCGATGACAGCGGATCCGTTATTTCGACAGCTCCTACGGTATTTAAGCGGCAGATCGCCTCGCTTGCAAAGGATGGCTTCCGGGCATTTACAATGCGGGAATTGGCGTCGAGGATCGAAATGAAAACACCGCTTCCGCCGAAGCCCGTGGTGCTGACCTTCGATGACGGATTCAAGAACTTTTATACGGACGCATACCCGGTCTTGAATGCCTATCACTTCGCGGCGACCGTATTTGTGGTTACCGACCATTGCGGTCATTACAATGATTGGAACGGGAATCCGGCGGACTTTCCGCGAAGTGAGCTTCTGACGTGGAAAGATATCCGAGAGCTCAGCGCTGAAGGCATAGAGTTCGGTTCGCACACGAGGACGCATCCCGACCTCTTGAGCATATCGGCTGCATCGATTGAAGACGAGATCGCGGGATCCAAAGCGTCGCTTGATGATGCGCTCGGGCTCGAAACCGCATCCTTTGCATATCCGTTCGGAAGAAAGAATGAAATGGTCAAGGGGATCGCGGCAGCAAACTATAGGTCGGCAACCTCGACAGTGCTTGGTAAGGTAACGCCGCACAGCGATCTTTATTCGCTGGAGCGTGTCGATGCGTACTACTTATCAAACCCGTGGATACTTGATCGGCTCGACACCGCAGGATTTGATAGATACCTGACCGTTCGCCAATTCTTGCGGAACGCAAAAGCCTTTGCCGCAAGACCGTACTAGATGCGCGTTCGATCAGAGAGGGAAGACAAATATGAACATCGTTTCAAGAATAAGCCGTCACACAAAGCTCTCGATGAAGGCGGTGAAGCACCGTGCTCATCAAACCCCGCCGTTTATGATAATTTTCATAAACTCGATCTGCAATCTGACGTGCGAACATTGCTTCTATTGGAAGGAATTGAATAAGCGCAACGATCTCTCGTTCGAGGAATTTGAGAAATTGTCGCTTGAACTCGGCGACTTCGAGAATTTGAATCTCTCGGGCGGCGAGCCGTTCATTCGCGGGGAATTCGGTGAGATCTGCGAACTGTTCATCCGGAATAACAATGTGAAAAATATTTACGTTCCGACCAACGGCTACTTTACGGACAAGACCGAAAAGGCTCTGCGAAAAGTTCTCGAAAGCAAGAGTCTCAAGCTGTTCGTGTGTGAGATCTCGCTCGACGGGATGCCGGATTATCACAACAAATTTCGCGGGAATGCTCAATCCTTCAAGAAGGCCATGGAGACGTATCAAATGCTAGCAGATCTCCAGGCGGAGGACCCTCGTTTGCGCATCCATTCGAATACTGTCGCGATGAGTGAGAATATGGACGAGATCTGGAAGCTGACCGAGTATCTGCACGACAACTGTCCTGCGATGGAGCATCACAATCTCGCGATCATTCGCGGCGATCGCAAGAATCCTTCTCTGCAAGGTCCGCATCTTGCAAAGTACAAAGAGCTATATCAACATGTCGCCGAGGTTTGGAGCGATCGCGAAAAAAATCGTTTCGGCGCAAGTGTTGAGCCGATGCTGCAGTGGGCAAAAGTCAAGACGATCGAATCAGAGAGCCAGTTCATTCCATGCAAAGCAGGGATTTTGACAGGCGTTGTTTACGCGAATGGAGATGTTAGCGTTTGCGAACAGCATCGCCCGATCGGGAACCTTAGGAAGAACACGTTTTTCGAGATATGGGACTCTGAAAAAGCCGAACTCCTTCGTCAGGAGATCGAAGCCAAGAAATGTTACTGCACGAATGAGATCTTCTTGTGGTCAAGCATTGTGTTTCAACCCGTCCAACTGACGCGGGCTATCGTCGGAACAAGAAAAGAGCGAGTTGCGGCGGTCGCAAGCGATCGCCTTTGAACTGATCCGCATCCCAGGCCCCATTTTCAATTTCCTCGACCTTTCTAATGTCACAGGTTCTACCTTACATCTCGGTCATCGTGCCCGTGTACAACGGCCGGGACTTTCTTCCAAGATGCCTTGACGCGCTCTTCTCTTCGAGCTTTCGGTCGTTTGAGGTGATCGTCGTAAATGACGGCTCGACTGACGACGGGCCTGAGATCGCAGCCGAAAAAGGCGCAAGAGTACTCTCGACCCCGAAGCGATCCGGCCCCGGAGCGGCGCGTAACCTCGCGGCCGAGGTTGCGGTGGGTGAGATATTGATGTTCGTCGATGCGGACGTTGTCGTCAAACCGGAAACGCTCGGGAAAGTTGCCGAACATTTCGAAACTCGCCCGGAACTCTCGGCTCTCTTCGGGTCGTATGATGATGAGCCGGCGGAAAAGAATTTTCTCTCGCAGTACAAGAACCTTCAGCACCATTTTGTCCATCAACACTCGAACCCCGACGCCTCGACGTTCTGGTCGGGCCTAGGCGCAATTCGACGAGAAGTGTTTCTTAAGTTCGGAGGCTTTGACTGCGAGAAATTTGCCGTACCGTCGATCGAGGATATCGATCTGGGCTTTCGACTCCGCAGGGCCGGTCACGGCATTCTTTTGGATCGCGATATTCAAGCAACACACTTAAAGAAGTGGGAACTCGCGTCTCATCTCCGAACCGAGATCTTCTATCGAGCACTTCCTTGGTCAAGGCTTATCGTCGAAAACCGAGGACTGATGAATGATATGAACTTGAAGACAAATGACCGACTGAGCGCCATCCTGGTCGGAGCATTTATCTTGTTCTTGCCCTTTCTTCTTTTTAAGCCCGTTGTTACATTGGCTGCTGCCTTCTGCATTGCGGCAGTGATCTTCCTTAACCGAAATATTCTGGCCTTCTACGCGCGGAAACGAGGGGTATTGTTCGCCTCCATGACTCTCCCATGGCAAATGCTTTATTACTTCTATAGCGGGGTAGTTTTTGTATTGTGCTGGTTTTGGTACAAACTTCCGTGGATCATTGGCCTTAGAACCCGCCAGGAAACTCCCAGCCTATAATATGTCTCCCGAAAAGGTAGAAGGAAGCGAAAGCGCCAGCATCAGGATTGGATACTTTAAAGTCTCCGGCGAGAGTTTGTTTCTTTTTGCCTGCCTGATCTGCGCCTTCACGATTCGATTTCTCTTGATCCCGCAGAACTCCGTTATAAACGGGGATGGTGCGTACTACACACTTCTCGGCGAGAAGTTCGCGTCGGGGGATCTCAGCGGCGGGATCAGCGCCTACTGGTCGCCGTTCTACTCGATCTTAACCGGCATTTCTTCGTTGCTTTTTCACGATCGGGATTTTTCCGGAAGGTTCGTGTCACTTGTCGCCGGTTCTCTATTGATCTTTCCTACATACTTTTTTATCCGCGAGTGTTTTGGTCGTCTTTCTGCGTATTTCGGCACAATCCTCGTTGTCTTTCACCCATTTTTGATCAGAAGCTCAGGCTGGGTGATGACGGAGTCTGTTTACACTTTGATCTTTACACTTTTCGTGCTCTCCGGTTGGCGCGCCTTATCAAAAGGAGGATCACGAGCTTTTCTCACTACTGGCTTGCTTCTGGGAGCTGCGTTTTTGATCAAACCCGAGGCGATCGGCTATCTCACGTTAATGCTCGGTTTGGTGATCGGGTCTAAACTATGTTGTTCAAATATTAGTTGGCGTCGCTGCGGCGCGAATTATCTTTTTCTATTGCTGGGTTTCGCTTTTCTTTTTTTACCCTACTTCTTTTTTCTTCATAACAAGACCGGGCAGTGGACCGTGAGTCAAAAAATTACCGTGAATCTTCCTGCTGCGGATTTTGATGGGAAATTTCTCGGTTTGTCCGGTGACCGTCGGATAACAATGAAGGATAGAATCTGGGGAGATGACTACGAGACTGAATACCGAACCTCAACTACACCACGTACCACGAACGGGAGATCGTTTGATTCTGCTCGTTTTCGATCCGACATAGCCATTCTCGGGTCAAAGACCCTTACCCTTCTAAAGAAGCAAGTTCGAGACTATTTGCCGACAATTCTGCCATACCCATTCATCGTTCTTCTGTTCGCGGGCTTCTTTTGTCGGCCGTGGACAAGAGCACGTGCGGCACGAGAAATTTACGTCTTCTCACTTGTGATGAGTACCCTGATCGGCTATGCCGCCTCAACGATCGAAATGCGCTATTTGTTTCCATTAACGCCGATTCTGATAGCTTGGGCTGCAAACGGCATTACCGAATTTGGCGATTGGGCGGTGCGGTCAATAAGGAGGATCTTCGGAATTGCTCGGAAATTAAATCCACTTTTCGTTGACGTACTTATTCTAATTCTGCTGCTCGGTTCGCTGACGCCCTTGTTCGTAAGTGTTTTCAAAACCGAGGACATAGTTGATGTTCCTTTTGAAGAGAAGGCAGCGGGTTTATGGATCAAGGATCACGCTACGCGGTCAATTCCCGTTGTGATGTCTTCGCACATTACCGCGGCATATTATGCGGGGGCAAAACATCTCTATCTTCCAGACGAAGAACTGTCAACGATCATTGAATATGCAAAGTTAAGAAAAGTTGATTACGTGGTCTTTAGTGAACGACGGATGAGAGATGAGCCCGAGATATTTGGGGAAGAAAACGGCGTCCCCCAAGATTTGAAGCTGGTTTACCGTGACGCTAGCGAACCGAACTTCGAGGTCCTCGTTTATCAGTTGTCATATTAGGCTTGGCTACCAATCACCTTTGGTAGATCGTGATCACGCCTGTTGCGGGGATGCTAGCCGGTGCTGGCTGTCCGGACGATATTGTGATGTCGGTTAAGTCAACGTTGTACTGACTTGCGGTCGTATATTTGATCCCGTAGGTTCCGCTTGGAAGACCTTGTATATTGAACGAGCCACTTCCTGATGCCTTGACCACGACGACATATTTGCCGTTCGTATTTATGAACGCAACAGGATCAAAATTCGAATTTCCGGTCAGTGCTTGAATACGTCGAGCTCCCGAGCGGACGAACTTAAAATACTGCCTCAAGAACTTTGTTCTGCTGCCGATCGAGATGATCGGATTCGAAACGACAGTGTCATCAATAACGTAATACCTGTCGCCGTCATCCGGTCCCCAGCTTGTCGGTCCGGCAAGCGTGAATTGCTGCCAAGACGAATTTAGGCCCGTCTTTATATCCTGATGAAGCGCGATGTAGTCGGCCCCGATCCGTTCGAGCATACCTGTTTTCTTGCCGTAAAGAGTTGCCCGATCGGCGATCTGCTGCAACACAGTCGGAGTCGCGCCGCTATACCGATGATACGAGAACTCGGAAACATAAGGCATCGCGCCGGGAGTGCGCGCGATCTGTTCTATGTAGGACACAGCATTGCCCGCATCGGTTACCGACGGAGCGGTGAAATTGGGTGTAAACCCGTTGGCGACCAATCTGTCGCCGGCCGCCTTAATAGCGGCGGCAACTTGCGAAGCTGACCACTCTGATGCGTCCGGTTCAAGCACAACTTCCCAAGAGTCGGGCACAAAGCCGAACGAGCCCTGCATATGCTGATACGTCGCAAGCACGAACTCCGCGTATTCGGCCGGGAAGCTCTTGTGTTCAAAAGTCGATGGGTCAAAATCAACATAGTTGACGTTGATCCAAAGCCGTTCTCCCCGATTCGCCATCCTTTGCCTGATCGGCAACACCACATTGTTGATCGTATTATCTAGGTACGAGAATTTGAAGCCGGCCGGAGCAATATGGTTCGGGTCGGCGTCGTCGTTGACGATTTCGTACCGATGAGTATTGTATTGATCTTCTGTTATTTGACCGGCCTGCCACTGGGCAAAATAGTCTGTGGGGTTCTCCGTCCCGCTCTTGATCTCAAGCCTGATCCGGTTTATTCCGAGGTCATTCACCGCCATATCAAAAAGCGCGTTCTTGTAATTATTCCAGGCAGGTGAATAAAGTTGAGCCGCTTGGTCCGTGGCTTCCCAACCGCGCATTGTTTGATACTTCACAAATGGATTGAGCGCGATCACGTTTCCGGTCGGCTGGCTTATTGAAAAGTTGCGAACGACGACCGGGCGTGCGACAGTGGTCTGCGTACCCGCGACGTTTACGACTCTCGCCTGAAGACTGTGTTTTCCGTTCGGCACCGTGGAGGTATCCCACGCAAAATACACCAAAGAATCCGTTGCAGCGGGCGAGACTGACACGGTCCCTACCTGTGTGTTGTCGCACAGCAGGTCAACGCGGATGATTCCTGCCGCATCGTTCGACTGGATCGCCACCGAGATCTGGCCCGAAACCCTGCCGAGCGCTTTGGCTCCGACGAATTTGACCGACGGAGCGCTCAGCGCGGGCGTCGGCCCTTTCCAAATATTTGCTCGGCATGGCAGTGCAAAAACCGCCGTGAAAACTACGATAATGCCGAACGTAAAACCCCTTGACACAGTGAATTGTTGCTTCATTTTAGACGGACCAAGAACACCAAAGATCGATGTCCAATCAAGTTATTGTGAGAGCGGCTGATTATGCGAAATTCGCGTCGACTCTTGGGAGGCGGGGAAACTACTACTATCCAATAGCGGAAAACTCCGTAATGTTAATAGTTAACATCTTCGGTGAACGAAATGTCAAGCAGCTTTTCACCGCTGTACATTCTTGATATGGATCGGAAAGAGTGGATCGATGCGCCAAGATGGCAGGATTCTATCGTGAAACAGATTCGACAAGTGAAAGATCGTCCAATGACAATTCTCCAAAGATCGGACAAGGGTTGGCGCTACAGGCAGGCCGAAGCAGGACGATCTTTACGGCGGGAGTCTGCCTGGAGACGAAGTTCACTGAGGCCTCGACCCAGCCATTATCGGTACCTTTCAGGCTAACGGAGCGCCCGAGTTCCGTTCCGGCAGGATCCATGACCAGAATTATGGGCGGGGAGGCTGAAAGGATCTCGGGTGAGCGGTAGTAAAATTTCAATGCGTAATTCGATCCCGGCCGGACGAGGATAAGCTGCGACAAAATATCTTTGCCAATAGAAGCTGCACCGGAGAATTTGACGTGGAGCGAATACGACCCCGTAATCGGATCGTGCTGCGTTCGAGAGACGGAGACGCCTGGAATCTCTTGATCGACGTTCCACCCGAAGGCTCCTTGGGAACTGCCCGTGGTGTGTTCGAACCCGCCGTCAAATATTGTATCGCTGTCGGAATTGCCATCCGTGACAGTCGTCGATGCCCAAAGTTCGTGGGCAAGCGAGAAATTCTGCTTCTCGATAAGTAGATTCACGAAGTCGTTCCGAGCCGGCGCGGATATATCGTTGCCGAAAAGAAAGGAGAGCGTGTCCGGCGTCATAAGCGACCGCGTAATAAAGTACCGTGCTAGGTATGTTTTGGCTTCGGCCGTTTTTGGGCTTGCGGCCTGTTGGATCGCTGCGGCATCGTTCGGATAATATTTGTCCGCGAGGTCAACTAACGGCCCAAAGATAGGGAAATTATTTTCCGCCGACTTCGACAACGCCTCGAATCCCTGTTGCCGCCGGCCCGTTTCAAGAAGCAGTTTTCCAAAAAGATAATTCGGCTCCGTGTAGTGTGGCGCGAGGGCAATGGACTTGCGGAAGGCAGCTTCGGCTCCGTCGAGGTCGGAGCCTGCGTATCTGGCATTGCCCAATATTTGCCAACTCTTATAGTTGTGTTTTCGTAAGTCTGCTGCCTTTTCAAGCGCATCTACGCCGGCTTGATGCTCTCCATTTTCGAGGAGCAGAATTCCTAGGGTCTGCTGTGCGTTCGGATCTTCTGTGAAGAATCCTACAGCAAGGCGCGCTTCGGAAAGCGACCTCGAAGATATCGCCGTGGCCGCTAGATACTCTGCGAAGAACTGCTTTGCGGCGTAAGTTCCGATCGTCAGCGCAAGTATCGAGTACAAAAGTGCGGAGGCCCGACGCAATAGATCGCGTTTGTTTTGTCCAGGTTCACTCATTGAATTAGTTCCCGAGAACCTCCCGACGCGGATCATTTGTAGCGATCACAAGCAGAACCACGAAGACCAATGCATTGAGCGGAACGTGAAGGCCAAAATCGACGAGACTATGGACCAGAACGCCGAAGACGCCAACCATCGCCCCAAAACACGCCGATCGCAACAGCGGATCCTCGGAGCCTAGACCGCGAAATGCTCGCCTTGCCGCGAGTATAAAAAAGGTTCCAAAGAATATGAGGCCTACGACGCCTCCGTTCGCCAGCAACTCGAGATATTCGCTGTGAGCCTGCTCAAGCGGCCAAGTGCCGTTTGAGCGGTCGAAAGGCGTAATGGCCGAGGCGTACGCGCCGAAGCCTGCTCCGGTGATGGGCCGATCCTTTATCAGTTCGATCGTAATATTCCAGATCGTTCCGCGGTTCAACCGTATATCGGACTGGCTTTCAATCTCGTCGCGTACTTGCTCGAAACGCGTTACGGTTTGGTTGCCGCCAACGAACGCGATTGCCGCGGTCGAGACGATCACGATCAGCACACACACGCAAGCAACGCCAATAATTCTGGTTTTGAGCGGAAGTCCGTCGAGATCCGAACGGCGTCCGGCGAAGCGGCTTTGGTGATCGCGTTTTGAAAAGAACGCATACATTATCACTGAAAAAAGCAGCATCGCGATCAAGCTAATAAGTCCGCCGCGAGAACCGGCGGTCAAAAGGGAATGGATGATGACCGCGCCAAGAAGACTAACCGCAAGCCATTGAGCTTTTGAAAGTCGCTGCTTGAGCAACAAGCCTAGCAGCAACCCCGTCGCCATTTCTGCCAGGACCGCGTAGTGATTTCGGTTGGCGAATTGAGCATATTGCTCACTTGGAACGACGAAGATCGAGCGCGTGATCCCGTAAATCGCGCTGCCCACTCCGATCGCGATAATCGCTCCGATGAGTACGCGCAGCCTCCGGGAAGTATTTGTGAGATGACGAAGAGATTCGCCTGCAAGAACAAGAGATGAAAAGAAAATGATAAAACTCTTCGTCTCGAATGGATCCTCGCTGGCAAGCCCGCTGACAAATGGCAGCGGAAGGATCTGAACTATCGCTAATCCGACAATGCCGGCCAGCGGTAATATCAATGCCGGATCAGAGACCCTAAAAGAACCCGATAGAAGGCTCGCAAGGCCCCGAAGCAAGCTAAAACTGCACAAGAGAGCCGCTAAAAGCGATCTTGCAGGGTCGCCTACACTGCCGTGAAGGAACGCGAAAAGGACTATAGTTGCAATGAAAAGCCAAAAGGCAAATTCTTCCGTGCCATTAGATACCGTACGATGCCATCCGGCGATCGCTGCGTTATTCTTTTCCCGAACTTGTCGCACAGATAGAATTGCGGACATTGGCATCCCAGACCTCAACGTTCGAGCGTCGTTGCGAGGTCACGTCGAGACATTCGTATGAACAAGGAACGTGAAGATCTATGATTGGTCAGGTCTAGACAGTCTCGGAAGGCATCGACCTGTTTGCCTGCGAAAGCTTGCCATACGACGGAAGCATTTCTTCTCGGGTCGGCAGGATCGCCGTGGTTGGGAATGCTATCGCACGAAGGGTTCGGCCGATTATTCGCAGATCTGTTTTCCAGCTTTTGTCTCCGACAAATCGTGCGTATCCGCGAAGTTTATACGGCTGGACCACCTCGCGATAATAGAGTTCCTTGTCGGCCACATTCGCCAAAAGATGTTCTTCGTTTCGCAGCCTGAGCGTTACCGGATCAGTAATTCCCGGTCGGTGTTCAAGCACTTCCTGCCATAAGGGATCGTTGAGATCAACAAACTCTGCGACCTCCGGACGCGGCCCGACAAATGACATATCGCCCTTAAGTACGTTCCAGAGTTCGGGCAGCTCGTCGATCTTAGACCTTCGGAGAAAGCGCCCAACCCTCGTCACGCGAGTGTCGTTGGCGGCCGTAATAAGAGAGCCATTGCAGGAGGTCTCCATCGTCCTGAACTTGAGCATCGTAAATGAAATGCCATTTTGTCCGACTCTTTTTTGGCGAAAGAACACAGAGCCATGGGAATCGGCTTTAATAAGAATCGCGGCGACCGTTAGAACCGGAGCGGCAAACAATAGCCCCGTCATTGACAGGATGATCTCAAAGGTTCGCGGCAGTCCGTTCCGAAGTTTCCTTTTCATAAATTATGCTGCTACCGAAATCGGTACTTTTGAGTACGCGGAGCAGACCTTCTTAACCGTTGCGACCACATGGGCCATTTCTTCTTGAGTCATCACAGAGTAAAGTGGAAGGCTGATTATCTCCGTCCACAACTTTGAGGCAGCAGGGAAGTGCGCATCGATCCAGCCGAAGCGTTCGGCGTACAGCGGATGCATATGGAGCGGCCGCCAATGGACCGAGAAACCGACTCGGTTGCGTTTCAGTTCCTCAACAAAGTCATTCCGGTCGATCGTAAGTTCATTCAGGTTTAGCCGGATCGGGAACAAGTGCCAAGAGTGCAGACGATCCGAGTCGTTAGGCGGCAGCGAGATCTCCGGAATATTCGCCATCGAATCGAGATAATACTTCGCCACAGCCTCGCGCCTTTCGCGCATTTGTTCTGCCCGCTCCAACTGCTGACAGCCTATGGCGGCCGCAACGTCGGTGAGGTTATATTTGTAACCGGGCTGGACAATCTTATAGTCCCAACTTCCTTCTGCGGTGTATCTACCCCAGGCGTCGTGCGAGAGGCCATGAAGCGACATTAGACGAATCTTATTCGCGAGCGCTTCGCTATTGGTTACAGCCATTCCGCCTTCACCGGTCGTGATCGTCTTGTTCGCATAAAACGAGAAGCAGCTTACCGAAGCCGTATTTTCACCGCACATCTCCCATCTACTATCGGAGTTCGGCCGCCATGCGGATGGGAAAGCATGGGCAGCGTCCTCAATGACCCAAAGGTTATGTCTTGACGCAAAGGCTTTGACGGCACCAATGTCCATCATCAATCCGCCGACGTGGACCGGTATGACGCCGACGGGTTTCAGCTCCCGTCCTCTTAGATACGGAAGACATCGCTGTTTTATCTTCTCGATCTTGCGCTCAGCGTCCGCGAGATCCATATTTCCGGTCACGGGGTCGCAGTCAACGAGTACAGGTACCGCTTTTTTGTAAAGAACGATCTCGGCGGTTGCGGCAAAGGTCATGGTCGGAATTAGTACCGCATCGCCTTCTTTAAGGCCGATAGCCTCGACCGCGAGATGAAGTGCCGCGGTACAGGAATTGACGGCAACGGCGAATTTTCCTCGAACTGCGCGTGCAAAATTTTCCTCAAAAGCCTTCACCTTTGGCCCGGTCGTTAGCCAGCCGCTTCGGAGCGTTGCCATGACTTCCGTCATCTCGTCTTCACCGATATCCGGTCTAAAGAAAGGCACTCGAAGATCGGACGAAATTCGTTCGTTGTCGATCAGTTTTGCTTCGATTGTTCGGCCGATCTCAGCCGTTTGGATGAACTCCATATTTGTCTCCTTTTTTACGAGAATCGACGGTACGATCCCACTCGTATATGACGATAAGTCGGGGTGCCAGATCACATTTCGCTGATCGATCAAAAGTCCAAACTACGACTGAAAGAAACAAAAATAGACTCGTTTCTAAACTTGAGCAAAGCCATTAACTATTCTGGGCTAGTTAACAGATTATCAGATGTTCCGGACGGGAGAATTCGAATATACAGATAGTTTTGCGTGGCACTAATAGACCAGAATTTACCTACACAACGCACCAAAATGTCCACTTATATGACTGAAATACACACAAGTAGGCGCGCGGCCTGAGTTCGATCCTCGCGGGCGATCCAACATATCGAAAAGTGCCATTCGCATCATTAGTTCTAAGCGCCGATATCAGCATATTTTCGCTACCTTGGGCTTCCGTACATAGTTGTAAAGAAGTCTGACCGGACGAGTCAGGTAATACAGCGGATCCAAGACGCGGGGAAGCATGAGGGCATTTCGATCGACTTCGTTCGGCGTCAATATGATCCGCGAGTACCAAGTCAGATAATGATAGTGAAGCTTGAACCGATCGAAAGATCGTTCTTTCAGCTTAAGATGATTCAGATATCTTTCGCCGATCTCTACTGCGGTCGACTCCGGCGTGAACAAACGAGCTTTTATCTCACGCGACATCTCGGCGAATACCGGATCGCTAATCGCGTTTTGCCAGCCCTTATCCGGAACTTCGAATCCGAAAAAATCGCGTATGAGCCTCAAGCCAAGGGCAACGACCTTCTCGCTGCCGAGGCCGCCCGAATCGATGTAAAGCTGCTTCCAATCGATCGAGTCTTTCGAGAGGATCAGTTGATGAATGTCGCAGATCCAACCGAACCTTTCCCAACTATGTCGCGAGCCGTGCAGGCAAAGATAGATCAGCAGGTCATTGATGCCGAGTGCCGGCAAACGCGTCCCGGCCAACTCGATCGACTCGAGCCGCTCCCATAGTGTGTTGATCTCTTTTGGGAGGCCGAAATGGGAACCGGAAAGTTTCCAGTGCAGTTCTAGATTCACGAGGCCGTCGGGATCAACAAAATAGATATCCTTTTTCCGGCTGATGTTCCAATTCCGTTTCGTTAGCCAACTTGCGCTCGTGATCGGTTTCCAACCGTTGTCAGTAAGCAGTTCCACGGCCTTTCTAAACTGCTTCGGCTGAACAAGGACATCGAGATCGTTAAATGTTCGATAGCCCGGATCGCCGTATGCCTCGATCGCCAACGCCGGGCCTTTGAACGGCAGCACCTTTATATTGTTAGTATCAAAGAACTTCACCAACTCGATAAGCCTTTGCGTTTGAAACAGATTGTGATGGAGGTGGCGAATCTCTTCGCGCTCTAGCACCGACTTAATCTCCGCAGGCAACTGTCTTGAAAATCCTCGAACCAAGCTTCGCCCGAATAGTGGAAGTACGGCATTCCGCTGAGCGACATTGAGAGCGAACTTCCAGTTGATCGGGTCATCAAGTGTCTTCGATATTCGCTCGGACACGGCTGCAGGTAGTGTCGTCCGGCAACAGTCGATGATCAGCTCGATCTCTTTTGAATGATCAGAAATGTGAGATCTCATTGGATTGTTTGATTTCGTCCGCCTGTGCTAACTCAAAAGATTTTTCCGAAGCGATCAGCATTTGTGATTTCCACGAGCTCGCATAGAAACCGTCAAGGTTGACCAACTCTTTATGCGTGCCGGATTCAACCAAATGCGAATCATTCATTACGTGGATAATGTCGGCGCGCATCGCGATCGTAAAGCGGTGAGTAATGATCAGTCCTGTTCGGTTCTCCGCCAAGCTTGAAAACCTGTCGTACCAATCCGCCTCACCCCACGAGTCCATAAAACTTGTCGGTTCGTCCAAGATAAGCAGCGGAGACTTGCGGAAATACGCCCGTGCAAGCGCTATCTTTTGCCATTCGCCGCCGCTTAGTTCACAACCGCTCTCGAACCAGCGACCGAGCAGCGTTTGATATTTACTTGGCAATGCGTCGATGAATCCGTCGGCACCCGCGAGCTCGGCGGCGGTTTCCACTTCATGCGGATCGGGGGCGTCACGCTCATCGCCGAGGCTGATGTTGCCATCGACCGTGTCTTGAAAATGCAGCGGAAACTGAAACAGGACCGAGATATTCCGCCTTAACTCGCCGACGTCGAATCGGCGAATGTCGGTGCCGTCGATCTCGATCGAGCCGCTTTCCGGGTCGTAAAAACGACATAGGAGTTTTATCAGCGTACTCTTGCCGGCGCCATTCGCCCCGACGATCGCGACCTGTGTTCCTGCCGGGATGAAAAGATCGAAATCTGAGATTGCGCTCAACTCTGTTCCCGGATATCGAAAGGTAACTTCGCGAAATCGGATCCCGTGAACGATCTCATCGGGAAAGGGCAAGGGTTCAGGCGGGGAGACGACCGCCGCCTTAAGATCGAGGAAAGCAAAGAGACTTTCGAGATAAAGAGTGTTGCTGAAAGTTTTGCCCACCGAACCAAGCAAGGCGACAACGATCGTTTGGCCGCGGCTGAATACTTGATAAAACACGGCGAGGTCGCCGAGGGAGGCGGTGTTGTTATACACACGCAATGCGATCCAGCCCATAGCGATCGCCCCGGTTACGAGGGCCAGAAAGTTCGCCGCGACCTTGCCGCCCATTTGTTCTCGCAGATGCTTGAGCTTTTCGATCCTGAGCTTCTTTCGAAGCTGCTGATAAGCCCTGCTGAACTTTTTGCCGATCTCGAACAGGCGGATCTCGGCTGCGGCGTCGCTGTGCGAAAGCATCCCGTCATAATAGAAGAGCCATCGGCGCTCACTTGCTGTTCGGCGCCACCAGCGAAAATACCTGCGGTCAAACGATAGCGTTATTAGCAAACTCGGTATCGATCCGGCAACGAGAAGGATCGGCACAGCCCATCCGTAGAACATCAGCAACGCCGCAAATGAGATCAGCGTGATCGAATTTTGGACAACCGATCCGAAATTTTCAAGAAGCGCGAGCGGTTTTGACTGAGATTCACCGCCGGCCTGCTCCTTAAGATCGTGGTATTCGGGTGAATCATAGAATTCGAAATCAACCTCAACGGCTTTCGAATGCATCAATTTCTTCAGATCATCCGAAAAATGTTCTGCTTGGGCGTTTCTCACCCATTCCGTCAAGTAACGCAGAGAGTCGGCCGCGAGCAACGTGATGCCGGTCAGGGCGAACAGCCAGATCGTGTATTCAAGGTCGCTGAAGGCTCGCGAATTCTTCGCGTTGACAAAGCTATCAATCGCAAGCTTTGACGCGTAAACTGTCGCGCCCGGAAGCAGGCCCTGAACGACCAGCAAGACTCCCCAGATCGCCGTATATCCCGGAACAGAGTTCAAGATCAGCGACAGATCGCGCCGCCATAAGCGGCCTTGTTTCAGCAGATCGTTCAGACGAGTCTTCATTATTCGAAATTCGAGACGATCTCTAGAATAGAGATCCAAAAACGCAGGTGGACGGGTTGGCCTCAGAGGCGTCGTTCCCACGTCCAACTTCCGAAATATGCCTTTCGAGTTCCTGACACACCTCGTCGATCTCGCCAAAACGATGCGGCCGGCTCATACGGAAGGCCGGGATCGTGCGAACCAACTCCTGACATTGCCGAAAATGCCTCTCCTGCGAGTTCAGCCGCGCAAGATGATGTCCTGCGTGGGTGTTCGTTATCAGTTCGATGAACATCGCGCTTAGATCCAGGTCGTCGATGCGGACATCGTCGCTTTTCTCCAAGACGTAAAGGGCGCCCAACTCGACAGGCCCAACCGCGCCTTCGTTCGGACACGAGAAAGAATGTTTCTCGATCAAACGGTGGATGTAAGGGAGGCCGTTCGGGTCGCTTCCGGCGGCGACTACGGAGTCAGGATACAGTTTGATCCGAGGGTAGCCGGGCAGCGTATAGACTTTACCATTCGAGAAATAGACCGGAACAATATCATCACTGACGAGCGAATGGCCGCGAGCATACATACAGGCAGCGAGCGTAGATTTTCCGAATCCTTTGGCGCCCAAGAATGCGACCGCGATGCCGTTAACAAGTACACAGCTTGCATGCAGGACCAGATAGCCGCGTTGATGGAGCAGCGCGATCATCGCGGGACCGGTCAGAAAAGGCATCAGGTCGTCTTGAAGTGCACCGTCCGCTGGCTGAACGACTACCTCGCAGCCTTCCGTTATCAGGAACTTCCCGATGATCGGCCAATCGAACGACATCGCATTCTCTGAAACTCGAACCCGGCAGCCGGGCGTCTCCAGAACGGGCGTTCGAATTACGCTGTCAAGATACTCGTCAGACAGTTCTCCGAACCGAAAAGTAATATCGGCTCCGTTTCCGCCCGGGACGAGATCCGGCATCCGAATCGATGAATCGATATTCAAGCCGTAAGAGAAGTACGAAAATTTGTCGGAATTGGAGAACGTGTTCATAGTCTTGAAACGAAAGCGAAACCACCGTGGAACATCATTTCTGACGGTCGGGCGGTTCCGCTTTTTTCATAGAAAGGCCGCTGCCCAAGCTTGTTTGAGTTGCGGCCTGTCAGTCGAGTGGGCCTGCCCGAAGACAGGCGTCCGGGTCAACCTAGGGAACCGAAGATATGCCGGCGTTCACCACTTGCAAAATATCATCTCCAAAACCCAGGTTTTTACCTGTGCCTTGAGGACTACCTTGTGTCAGTGAGGCAAGATCGCCATACACGGTAACATCCGGTTTTTCCCAGGTCAGCTTCTTATCGACTAAATTTTCCATTTGTTCCTCCTTTTCTTTTGGTTTCTTCAAAACGCTATTTTGCAAGCGTATGGATTCGACAACCGTTGCTTAAGGGCGAACCGGGCCGCCTTACAAATAGTTGTCAGAAGTTTTATGAAATCAAGCGGTCACGTACCTGCCCCGACGCCGGGCCGAAGCGGCCGCTTGAGTTTTACTCGCAAATCCCGACTGGTCGAGCCACTTGATCAAATACATACTTGTAAGCAGCAAAAGTGCCTCGGCGTCCTTTCGATTGGCATCGTGGCCGAACTCTTTGTAGGCCGATCTTAAATGCTCTATATTCAAATACTTTGCGATCTTCCAAGAGTCTCGGTTTATCGCGGTTTCGATGTCCTCACGGCCGTATTTAAGGAGATTCAATTTAATGTGCGCTCCGAGATTGGCTTTGTCAGTGCGCCACTGTACTTCGGGCGGCAATATCCCTTCCATTGCGAAGCGAAAGATCGACCGTGTCCAACCTTTATAGATACGCTGACCGGGAGGAAGAGCGACACAAAACTCGATAAGTCGTCGATCAAAGAACGGATGTCGCGGTTCGACCCCGAAGGCGGCCGAAAGCTTTTCGACCTGCTCGTGCATATTGGAGAAGAGTCCTGTGGTCAGCGAATTCCAGTGATGCTCAGCCGGCGAGACGCCGCGCGGGTAGTTCTCCTCCCAAAGCGCGTCCATTCGACGGACAAGTTCTTCTCTCGACCGAAACGCAGGATTGACCGAGCTTAAGTGCAGCGGATGTGCGACGGTCGATGTGCTTATGACACTCTTCTTCCAAAACCTCGCCGCTCGCCAAGCCGCGACCAATGCCGTCGGGATAGCGGGCTTCACGCCCTGATGCCAGGCGAGACGCTTTAGCGAGTGAGCACGAGACGGAATGTTGATGTTCATTGCGCGCGCCTCGCGAATCATACGGATGAGTCGGACGCGTCTTGCCAATTGCTCGAATTCCTGATACCCGTAAGTAACCGTGGTGTCTCCGTCATGACCGGTCAAAAGAGTGCGGATACCATCCGCTTGGCAGCTTTTGAAGATCTGCGAATCCATATACACATTCAAATAGCCGACCGGGTGATCCGTATGCCAAACGATCTTGTCCATGTTCTGAAGCGGACTTGCATCGTCAACGTGCACAAAATGAGAATCGGCGCCGATCTTTTCAATGACCGATCGCATGTACGAGGTTTCGTCTATTCGCGGGTCGTGCTCAACGAGAGTCGGGAAGACCGCCGAATACGTGTGCAATGGTCCGAGGCCCTTTTCACGCAGAGATCTGTCTGCAACACAGGCTACGGCCGATGAATCGAGGCCGCCCGAGAGCATCGCCCCGATCGGAAACGCACTTCGAAGTCGGCAATTCACGGCTTGTGTGAATTTTTCAAGAAATGCGTCTTGGTAATCGGCGTCGCTTCTAAGCTTTAGCTCCGTAAATTTCGGCGACCAGCATTCCCGTGTCTTCAGATGTTCGGACGTAACCGTAAGCGAGTGATTTAGCGGCAGTCGTTGGATATCCTCGTAAAATGTCGAGATCTTGTCTTCCGATTTTAATATCAAATAATCGGCGAGGTGCGACTCATTGAGTTCCTTCGGAACCTCTTCGATCATCAAAAGAGCTTTGATCTCGGAGGCAAGCGCAAATATCACGCCCGGTCGATAGTAATAATAGAAGTGCTTTAGCCCGAGCGTGTCACGGGCGCAAAAGAGCTTCTTCTGTTTCGTATCCCAGATCGCGAAAACGAAGTCGCCGACCAAATGCTGCGGACAATCTTCGCCCCATTTTGCATACGCGTTTAGAATTATCTCGCTATCGGATATCTCCGCAGGCGGCTTGTGCCCGAACGACGATCGCGCGAGCAGATCTTCTCGGTTGTCGATACGCGCGTCGCAAGTAATAACGAAATTGCCTTCCCGGCTTCTAAGCGGCAGTTTCTCGTTCAACGACTCAGGCGTTGTCCATCTCATTCGATGTCCCAAGCCGACACTTCCGTTCACCCATACGCCTCGGTCATCGCTTCCGCGGTGTACGAGCGTGTCCAAAGTTCTAGCGATCAGCGGCTCGGACGCCGGACGCCCGTCAAGGTAGAAGATTGCGACTATTCCGCTCATGAATGAATGTTTGTACGAGACGTCATTACAGCGAAGCGTGCATGCTGCGGAAGACGTCCAAGTACGATCCGGTCGTCTATTTCAACCCAAGCATGACCTTCGATCGTTGAATCGGTCGGAGCAACTCCGATCCGCACCTTTGACGGCTGCCCGTAGCGTTTCAATATCGTTTTTGCCGCCAGCGCCTGTGTAAGGCACGACGCAAATGGAACGTACCGACTGCAGCGTCGGACCGAACGCAGCACTTCATTGACCAAAACCTTATCGATCTGACCGCGATCAGAAGGAACGTGTGTCAGGCCGCTCACCGCGTTCTTTGTAACGATCGATGGAAAAAGCCAAAGGCCGGCGCGATAGTACGCGAGCCAAAGCGTCGAACGCACGATCATCGCCTTCTCCCGGGGGCTTGAAGAGAACGCTCTCAAAAGCTTACCCATCATTTATCTCTATCAGCCCTTCGCTGATCATTGTCTTAAGAAATGCATCCACCTCACGACGACACGTTCCTTCATCGACCTCGTATCTCTTCAGCAATTCTGCTTCGATCTCGTCAATCGTCGAAGATTCTTGCAGTAGCGACCAGATCGCGAGGCCTACGCTGTTGAGGCCGTAATAATTTCCATTCTTTAGGCTAAGGATCACAGCCTTCGTGTCTAGATCTGATTCCAGATGTTCTCGAATGGCTCGATACCGCCGCTTCCTAACGCCGTTCTGTGAGGATTCGTTCATCTTCTTGTTGGTTGCTAGTGCCGGTCCAAAGCTAGTCATATAAATTGTTGAAAAGCGCCAAACAAGTGTCTAAGCCCTAGCTAGTTTTGCCCGGATCGCCGCCCCATTGTCCCGTAAAAAGTCTTTGGTATGAGCATGTCATATTGGTCTTCGCTGCACATCATCGATAAGTGCCAGACGAACGAAGCACATACATCCGCGCATGGCCTGTTAGTTTGTCCTTGGCAAAGCACTTTTCGATGTTCGAACGCAGAATCACTACTCAGTCGCGACCGTTCGCTTCGGCCATTCCTTCCAGCGATCGCGGAAGGCCACTAGGCCAAATACCGACCCTAACCCATATGCGGTATGCAGAATAGAGAAACTCAGCAAAAGATAGGGAATTGTCCAGATTCGAGATCCGGCGATCAGAAATGACGCCGTGACATTCGCGGCCAGATATGTGCCGATCACGCCGAGGAACGCTATTCGACTGATAAGGGAAAATGGTGCAAGCAGTGCCAGCAAAATGAGCAACGAAACAAAGATGAACGGAACGAATTGACGCAGACTCATTTGCTTCGGGTGCATTTGCAAGACGCGAACCTTCCAGTATCCATACTGGAAATATTGCTTCCAAAGGGAAGCGAACGTGCTGCGGCTGTAGTAGCGTGAACGGATCAACGGGGACAAAAGAATACGGCCGCCGAGTTTTCTTATCCGAAAATTGTATTCATCGTCTTGATTGCGTATCAGTTCTTCATTGAAAGCTCCGGCTTGATCGATGATCTTTCGTGTGTAGCCCGGAAATGCGACTGTGTCTGTGAACATCTCGCGATCTTTAACCGTCCTGAAAGCCGAACCGCCGACGCCGAATTTTGAACTCATCGCCATCGAGATCGCCGCTGCTCTTGGGGTCTCGCCTACCGTTTCGATCGGTCCGCCGACGCCTTCTGCACGTCCGGACTGCAAAAGCTCGACACAATTTGCGATATAGTCCGGTTCGATCTCGCAATGCCCGTCCACCCGAATGATCACTTCGCCGATCGCCTCTTCGATCGCACGATTGAGACCTGTCGGAGCGATCTTCTTGATGTTATCGACGATCGAAATGGGAACTTCGGACTTGGCGGCGAGACCGATGATCCGTTCGCGCGAGTCGTCCGTGGACATCCCGTCAGCGACGATGACCTCCATTCGATCGTTTGGATATGTTTGTCGAAGCACCGATGCGAGTCCGCGTTCAATGAACGCAGCTTCATTTCGAATCGGAAGAATAACGGAAACGAACGGCATCGCGCTATGTTTGTCCATTTTTGCCTCCAACTCTTGCGGAGTTCAGAGCTTTCGCATCGACATTGCATATCACTGCTCGAAACTTACCCCTCGCAGTCCGCGGAATTGACTCCATTCTTTTGAATTCCACCTCCACACGGCCAAGCCTCTCGCGGATACGGGCCGTTAGCTCGACGAGAGCTGAATCGCGGAAATCATCAGCCGGCACATAGTTGACCGTGATACTTGAGAGGGAATCCTGGACGATCTGCGCTTCCTTGATCGGCAAGCCGCCTTTGAACACAGGGTCCATCCGCCCAACTTGCCGTCCGTCCTCGGCAAATAGGATATCGTCTGTGCGGCCCGAGATCTTTTCGATAACAGGAAGCGTTCTGCCGCATTCGCATTGCGAGATGGAGAGCTTGCCGCTGTCGCCAACCTTATACCGGATCAACGGCATATCAGCATTCATCAGACCGGTGCAGACGAGATCTGAGAGACCGTCGCCGACATCCGAACCTGCCTCGATGATCCCGGCCTCGGGCCATTGATGAAGCCGGCCGTATTCGCACTCGCCCGCCGCGGCCACTACCTCGGCCATTCCATAGGTTGCGCGAACCGGGCAGTTGAACGCCGCGGCGATCGCTTCACGCTGGTGCTCGTAAACGGGCTCGGCGTTCAGGATCACGACTTCTATCCCTGTGACCTTTCGCCCAAGCCGGAGAACCTCCGCGGCGACCGTATGGATCGCAGACGGGTAGCCTAAGATGTATCGGACATCGAATCTTGCAAGAGCGTCGAGATATGCCGGAATGTTCTGCATATTGAGGTGATATGACGACATATAGAGCTGGCGCAGCCCCGAGTTCCAGACCCAGAACGGCGGCTTCTTTTGATGTGCCGGCGTAACTAACTGTCCGCCGAAGATCGCCCAACGGTCGTGCCGCGTTACTCCATACCATCGACGCGAGCGCGCTTCGAAGAGCGCATACCACTGTCTGACCGTTTCCTTTGTCATATAGAGCGACAGTGAGGTACCGGTCGTACCGCTTGTGTGATCGTGGAACATTCTGTGCGGCGAGCGATCGTCAGCAACGAGATCAAGCGGGTTTGCTCTTACAGATTCCTTCTCCAAAACGTCCCAGTTCTCGAGAACTTTCCAAGACGACCGGTCGCCGCGACTTCGCCTCTCTGCCCATACCCGCCGATAGAACGGAACGCGTGTCGCCGCGCGTTCAAGCACATATGCGAGGCGGTCGGCGCGCCATCTCGTCCATTCAGTTTCGCTCCAGGATTCTCTATCTAAGGCGGCCTGCACCAACAATTCCGTCTCCGAACCATATCGCCATCGGTTCAAATAGTGACCTCGGAGGCTGGCGGCCGCAGACCTTGCCGGCGTCGGTAAAAGGTTATAGAGATCGAATGCAACGGACATCTAAACCGTCGAGCCTCCGGATATCGGTGCAGTGTCTAGAGATCGTTCGGGAAACCCTATTTCACGAAAAAGATTCTCCCAACAAGTTCTTACTGACTCCCAAGACGAGCGTTCGGCGAGCAGTCGCCCGTTCTGCGAAAGGCGGCCCGTAAGTTCCGGATCTTCGACAAGCCTCGAAACGGCGGCCGCGATGCGACCCGGATCGCCCGCAGGAACAAGAAGGCCATCTACTCCATCATTCAGCAAAGATCCGATCCCGCCCACATCCGTTCCAATTACGGGCAATCCAAATGCACAAGCTTCGATCACCGCCACCGGCATATTGTCGATATTGTTCGTATTCAAATATATATCGGCCGCCGAGAACTCGCGGCGCTTTGCCTTTTCATCGAAGAATCCCGGAAATTGCACCTTGTCATAGACGTTGAGATCGTGAGCCAACTGCTTTACGGTTGCCTCAAGCCCCTTGTCCACGCCTGCCATAACGAGAGTTGCATTCGAATAGCGCTTACAGATCAAGGCAAATGCCTCGATCGCAAGCTCAGGGTTGTAGATGCTGTGAAATGCACGCATCCAGATCAACTTAGGCTCGATTCTTCCACGCAGTCTATGCGGATATGCCCCAAGGTCGATCACGTTGGGAATGATCCGTACATTTAATCCAAGATCCTCAAGAGATGTCTTTAGGTATGCCGATGGAGCCGCAAGCATGTCAAAGCGGCGCAAGACGCGTGAACCCCAAGCTGAATTCCTTGCAACGAACTCTGGTAGCGCGCCGCCATGAAGAACGCCGACGGTTCGGATACGGAGAAGTTTCCCAAGAAGCCCAGCCACATCAGCGATCATAAAACTCAGGCCGCTATAGACCTCGACGATGACCACATTGATCGACCTTCTGTACCGGATGATGGTCAGGATGATCTCCATAATTCTCAACAGGCGATTCAGTCGTGACGACACTGCGATCACGTCGTAGCCATCCCTTCGAAGCAGGTTTGCGAGGATCATTCCCTGCGTGGTGACCTTTCCTGCGTTTAGCCCGATCAAGTTGCCTACAATGCAAATTCGCGGTTGTCTCATTCTCGCTTTAGTCAAGACAAATTGGTCCTTCAAGAGGTCCGATGACATTCCACACAGGCGCTTTCGCAGGGTTCTGATCCACTCGCGCCTTCCTGAGAGCACGAATATTTCTTTGTCGCCGTGGCGCGCCAATGGTGATGAATATCATCCCGAATACCGCCGCCGGCGCTGCCAAGCGCATTCCCGTATTCAGCATAAATAGAACTGCCCACGCCGCCGCACCAAGCACAAATGCACGCCCGACCCGGGATCGCGAACGTTTGAAGTTAACGCCCACCATTGCGAGCATGCAGCAAATTGCGACCAACCCGAACAACCCGTGCTCGGATATGAGCCGCGAGAACTCGGTGTGGCTGGCTGCCTTGAAGCCAAGAAATTCTTGCCGCTCGCTGTATGCTGCACCAACGCCAACGCCTAAGACCGGATGCTCAAGGAAAATATCAATGTCCGATTCGACGATCTCGGCCCGATGCGTCGTTTGAGTGTCTTCAAAACGCAACTGCAAATTGCCGCCCGTAAAATTATTAAGGAAAGGAAAAACGAAAATAAAAAAGAGGACGATGACGGCCGCGATCGGTATCAGTCGCTTCGTCGCCGTAAGCGGATCGCCGAATTCAAACAGAGCTACAAGCATCAGAGCGCCGGCCGCATTGTAAATGCCGCCTCGCGAGAATGTCATAATGCTCTGGATCGCAAAGAAGACCGCCGCAACTGCAAAAAAGAGCTTATATTTGCTGTCATTCCGGAGAGAGATCAATGAGAAGACGGTCAAGAAAACACCAAGCCCCAGCATCGCCGAAACTTGATTCGGGCCATAACCCCCGCTCGTTGCAAAGTTCGATTCGTCCGTGAACTGTATGTCTTTGACCGCAACGGTAAAGAAAAGAGTTACGAAGGCGACACTCAGCAACGGCACAATGAAAGCCTCGAACAGGCGCCTCAGTTGTTGAGGATCAACCTTGATGTGCGAGAAGAACCAACAGCTTATCAACAAAAAGAACGGGCCTGATAAATTAAAACTCAATGTGTCTTTTGCGGCCGAAAGGTCGAACTGAACAAAAGTAAGAACGCACGCCGGCAGCAGCGCTGCAAAATAGACGAGTGCCACGGTCGGGATCTTCTTTTGACCTCGCCTTAGCAGAGCGACGATCATAATGACCACCGATCCGTACTTGCCGAATTCCCAAAAGATGGGAACCTGAGCCATTCGCCAAAGGACCTCAACGCCCATAAAGTATCCGACGACGAGGGCAACCCGCTCAAGTCTGATCTTTCGCTGCAAAGCCCAGTACATTCCCAAGCCGAAGACAGCCGCTGGATGAAGTATCGCAGCGGAGGTAGCGTAATAGTCGAAGAGCCCGAGCGGCAGGTGAAGGACCGTGAGAGCGACAAGCAGACGAAAGTTTGTTTTCGTCTTCTCGTTGAGATTCCTGCGAATCGCGAGTTGATGCACTGCCGTGTCATTCATTGGTTTAGCCGCGACCATTGTTTCTTCCTGCAAGCAGCCCGGTATAGATCCCGGTAAGGCGTTGCTCGAGATATTGCAGCGAATGATTTTCTTTCACGTACTGCCGACCGTTGGCGCCAAGCGCTGTGCGAGCGTTACGATCGAGGATCAGTTCAGTCGTAGCCTTGAGGAGCCCGGCGAAGTCCATAGGATCGACAACGATACCCTTTGTGCTATTCAGTATTTCCGGAACTCCGCCAACGTTTGCTGCGACCACGGGAATAGAGTGACTCATCGCCTCCAGCGCAACGTTCGGCGTTCCTTCGTGCTTAGAAGTGAGAACTACAAGATCTGTGCCGTTATAGACATCAGAGATCTCGGGGTGCTCGCCGTCAAGAGAAAGGACGTCCGGGGTCAGGCCATATCCTCGGGCAAGAGTCTCAAGTTCCGGACGCAAAGGTCCATCGCCGACGATCCGAAACTTCAACTTTCGATCCGGTAGCGTGTTCACAAGTTCGTATGCCAATCTAACGAATATCTCAGGACGCTTTTCCTTTCCGAGACGTCCGACGAACAGGATCCGCGTAGCTTCATCCCGAGAATTGTGAGGCCCCTCGTTATTGCTCCCGCAAGCGACAACATTTCTTACAAGATCGATCCGATCTCGATCGACGCCGAAGCTTACGGCCCGCTCAAGCGAGAGCTTTGAATTCGCGATCAAATGCCGCGGCAGCCTGAGCTGATATTTGCCGTAAGATCCGTTTGAGGTAAGCTCGAACGCGAGATCGCTTCGGATCGCTCCAATGCTTGGGATACCGTTGAATCTTCCGGCGATCGAAACATAGATATTCGTGTAGAAATGCGAACTCTGTACAATATCGGCCGGTTGTTTGCGGAGTTCTTTGACGATACTTCGAAGTGTCATAAGCCTTCCGCCACGGGTTTCGATCGAGTGAACATCGACACCAAGGTCCCTGATCTCCTCTTCAAGAGCCTCGCCTTTCGTAAGACAAAGCAGCCTTGAAGTGATCCCGACGTTTTTGAGCGACCGGAGCATAAAAATAAGCTGTCGCTCCGCTCCGCCGCGACCCAGCGTTCCGGCCACAAAACAAACCTTCATACAGCCTCAGGCATTTGCGGAGCGCGATCGAAGCCGGTCTGCGCCATCATTACTTAAAGAACCGATCTTCCACGTTTCAGTCAACTTCTTCCTGATGAGCTCTTGCCAACCCTCCAAGGAGAACGCCTTCGCGGTTTCGATCGCACTTGCAGACATCGATCGATACCTCGCGGGGTCCGAGCATATTTCAAGAACGGCGTCGGCTACGTCGGTTGCTTCTGGTCGGTCGAGAAGGATGCCGTTCGTGCTCCCTATCAACTGAGGCAAGACAGAGACCCGCGTAGTAATGACCGGCAACCCGATCGCCATAGCCTCGAGCACGACTTTCGGAAACCCTTCCGAAGCCGATGTCGGATAGCAAAACAAGCTGGAATTCTTAAGCAACTCGATTACCTGAGCATGGACGACCTTGCCGTGAAAGAGCACGCGATCCTCGACGTTCAGAGTCGCTGCTTGCTTCCGAAAGACATCCAGCTTAGTCCCGCCGCCGACGACATCGAGAGTTACCTTCGGAAGTTTCTTAAGGATCAACGGCAAACTATCGAGTACAACGTCTGTTCCTTTACGTTCCTCCTGCCGGCAGACGATTATGAGTCTGATCGGGGTGTCGGTGCGAAGTTCGCGGGGAGAATTCGCCTCGATCTCCGCCCGACGAAGCGAAGTTGCGAATATCCATTCAAGATGCGGGTTTTTTGCGGAAGGCGGATTATCCGAACCGCCGGTCGCCAGCATCGCATTTCTGCCTCCTGCGAAAAACTCCATCGACCATTTCCAGAAGCGTTCGGCGAGGGTCCTTTGAACCAGCCAATTGCCGCAATGTCGGACAAAGAGCGGCTTTCGCAAGATCATTGCAAAAGCCATCCCGATCGTCCCGATATCGCCGGGGATGGGGGAATGTACCGCATCAGCTTTTCTGATCTCGCGAAGGATAGTTAGGCAATTCCGTGTAAGCCAAATAGGCATATCCATTTTGCGGCGAAAGCCCACTCCGCTCGGTTCCGAAAGCGACACGACTGAAAGGTTGTTTCCAAGCAAAGGCGACAAACCGGACGTACTGCCGTCGGTTCTGCACGGAACTACGATCCTCGTCTCATCAAACAGTTCGGAGATCGCCCCCATTTGTTGCGGAAACCCGCCGTCCGTTATAAAGCCGGTCGGCGAATCGGACGAGTGCCAGCATACTTTGTGCGAAATGACTGCAAGCTTCATTTGGATGCGTTAGCGCGAGGCTCTCGACCTCGCGACAAAAGAAGGCCGGTGCTGTGCCGCCTTAACGATCAGACATAATGATCCGCCAGACGCCCTGAGCGCGGCCGCGGAGGTCGGCAATATCACCGGCACTAAATCGTCGAAAAGCCGACGACGCAATGCGAAAGGCCTCGAACGCCTGAAAGCGCCAGAATCGGTATTTCTGCAGAGGGCTCAGCGGGCCGCCGATGTCTCGAAAGACGAAGTGATAATTCACGACCGACTTGAATCCGATCTTTTTTCGGTCCTCACGCCCGTTCGGAGAATGAAGTTCGATGCAGCGAGCGTCACCGCATTGCAAAAGCCGCCAGGTTCGGCCTGCCCGCAACGAAAAATGAGCGTCCTCAAGCACGCCGAAATTCCGAAAGAACTCGTCAAATCTCAGCCCTGAATCGAATACGCTCCGTCTCCAAACAGCACATGCCGTCGTCATAAAATCTACTTCTCGAGTTCCTGCAAATGGAGGCTGGAGGCTGTTATTTATCGGATATCCGCACTCAAAGTCATATCTTCCGGGCTCAAAGACCGTGAAGAGCCCGAGTCGCCGATACCAACGCCATCGCGTCGATCTCTCAAGTTCAAAGTGGCAATTGGTTCGGTATCCGACCACGCCGCCGACATCTGCGTTCGAGGGGGCAGATAGTACGTCCAAAATCGCTTCAAAAAAGGACGTTTCGAGACGAACATCGTCGTCGATAAATGCGATCAAGTCTCCCATCGCGGCGTCTATGCCGACGTTCCGCTGTATCGCAGTCCCGCCGCCATGGCGAATGTACTTTACATCAAAGGGAAGCTCGTGCCGCAGTGCCGAAATCACTTGCTCGGTTTCGCTCTCGCCTTCGAGGTTTCCGTCAACGATCACGATCTCGGTCGGCAAGAAAGACTGTTTCCCAAGATCTTTCAAGAGATCGCGCACTTCTATCGGGCGCTTGAGCGTCGGCGTAACTATGGAGAGTGTTGGACGCATATCTCGCGCCTTTCCGGACACGGGACCAAGGTCGTGAGTGCTTTGTCTAACCGAATCTCTCAAATTAATACCCTGCGGGACTAAGGTCCGCCAATTCAACCAACTTGTCGGCTATCCGCCTCGCTGAACACCCGTCCAAAGTTTCGCCGAACATTCGTTCGATCAATCGCCGACGCTCTTCCCTTGCGGCGTCCGGATGCGTAAGCGACTCGCGAATTAGCTTTCTCATTTCCGGGATGCTGAACGCGACTTGGACGGCTCCGCTCTCCACAACCGGGCGGTAGTGTTCATAGGAATAAAAGAGAGCGTTCCTCAGTTCCAAGTTGGTAGCGCCGCCGGCGTCAAAACCGACGTTAATGACCGGCTTGTCGAACATACACAGTTCGAGCGAAAGCGTCGAAGCGATGTTGATGCCGACTGCAGCATGCCGAAGCGCATTGACAAGACCAAAGGAATCCTCCGGTCTTGGCGTCAACCAAGAAGCGTTCCATTCGACGTTCTGAAATATAATGTCCTTTCGACGTTCCTTTAGCTCGTCAAATCGCTTTGTCAGATCCTTCGCATAAACACGAACGAGCATCTGCGGACGCTGATCCTCCGGATATTCAAGCAGAAGATCAGCAATGGATTCGACGATCTGCGGCTCTCCCGGCATATGGTTCGCCATTCCCGTCGAATATAGGACTATCGGACGATCGGCATCAGCGCCGATATCGGCACAAAAGCGTTCTCGGCTTCGATAGAACGCCGGTCGGAAATGAAAATCGAACTGCGGCGAACCGGTAACAAAAATATTCTCAGGCTTGATCCATCCGTACATTTCGATCAGCTGTTGCTTCAGGGCGTTGTTCCAAACAAAGAAATAATCGTACGGAAGTGTTATGCGGCCCTGCGACGTGAGATTGTCCCAGCTAAAGATGAACGTGGCGGTCGGAATGCCGAGCCATTGCGCCGCCTGAACAGCGGGCGTTGCGATCGTGCTGTGAATATGCGAACCATTAAATACAAGCGACGGGCGGATCGATCTATACAGCTCAGCGTACGCGTCGGTCGAGAATAGTAGCCGGCTTGAAGAGCGCTCGGAATATGATAAGGCCTTCAACCCGATCGGGTTTGAGAACGGCCAAGCGATCAACTTTTTGATAGAGCGTACGATCTTGTCGCGAACGGTGCGAGCCTCTTTATCGCGAATTCGCCAACGCTCCTTTGCGGCCTCGGACCATAACCAACGTCCGTGAGCCATATCCAATATTTCACGCTGAAAGCGGACCGGCCAACGCTCACGTACCGGCTCAAGCGAGTAGAGATCGGCATTCAGGTCGCCGGCAATATCCGCGAATTCAGTACCCGTAACGACTGACAAAAGCGAGAGGTTGCAGGTTTCCGCGATCTGCTCAAAGCAGCCGGAGTGGACAAAATTCCTGATAACTTCGCCTCGCGGTACGATCGCGGCAATACGCACGTCCGCATTGTTGCTTCCGGTTTTGCGGACGCGACCCAAGCGGGGCGCGTGTTCCGGCGCAAATGTGGTCACTGGTAAAGCGGTCATTTCGCCTGCCTCGAACCATTCTGTCCGACAAAGTCTGTGATCGCCTCGGCCATTCGTTCGCCGCAATGACCGTCGAGCCGGCCGCACACATATTCGGCGATCCACTTTCGCTCTGTCCTGTGCAGTTCGGGAGAATCCAGGTAAACCTTTACGGCATTTTCGAGCTCTTCAAAATCGTTCACGAGCCAAACACCGCCCGATTCCGCGATCGGTTTGAAATGATTCCATTTATGATTGACGTCCTTGATCAAAGCTTGATCCAAACTGTCAGGCTGCGGGTCAAAATCGAGGTTCACAACGGGTGTATCGCATATCGCGGCGTCGATCGTTACTGTTGACGCTAGGTTGATCACGACGTCGGCATGCCTGAAAGTATTGACCCAATCCACTATCTGCCTTTCATCCTGACTTCGCCGGATCAACTCTCTCCCGGCATTCGGCGTACTCTGCAACCGGACGTTAGGTCCGAATTCCGCAAAGATGCCGCGCAATTCAGCGTTGTCGTGAATGGGATGCGGCCGAACAAGCAACTGAGCGGTGCCAAAATGTCCGGCTTTGAGCCTTCGCGCCATTTCAATAGCTCCGTGATGCTCTTTAAGGAAGTTCGGCGATCCGAGGGAATAAACAATTATTTTTCGGTCGGCCTGCAAATGCTGCTCTTCACAAAAGGCCGCTCGATCGATCTTGAAACGGTCCAGATAGAAGACATCGAATTGCGGCGCGCCGACTACATATACCGGAACGTCGCGCGCGCGGGGATAAACATCCAGCAATTCGTCCTTGTTTTGTTCGTTCCAAACAATATACCCGTCATATTTGAAGACCATGCGATTCTTTGTGGAAACGTTATCCCACGACGGTATGTAAGCGAGCGTCGGGATTCCAAGTCGCTTAGCCGCTGTAAAGATCGCCGGTTGCTCAAATTGAAAAGGTCCCGTGGATAAAATAACGCTAGGTTGCCTTTCTGCCAGGCGATCAGCCGCCTCGACCGATCGCGGATACGATACCAATAGCTTTTCAAGAGCGTTCTCAAGGATCTGCTCTGTGCCGCCATATGCGAGTAGCTTGGCGGGAAGCTTTAAGGCTCTGATCTGACCGGGCAGTCGCTTATCCCTCACGTGCTTCTGCATACTCACCCGGCTCGGAAGCATCAACCGATAATCCCAGACGAATTCGTTGAGCCGCCGCAAATAGTTGTGAGGCCGTTCTCGAAACGGACGCACCCGAGGGAACGTTCCTACCTGAGCGTTGACGTCTTTCCAGGTCGAACCCGTTGTTTCGACTTCATACGATGCCGCCCATACAGACACTTCGCCGTGCTTAGCGAGGCTATCGATCAGACCCGTGTGCTGGAACACGCGATCGACAAGCAGCGACGTTGATAGCAAGAGAAAATTCGGCTTCACTTCAACTCACACGACACGGTTCGCAGCGAACCCGTCCGCTTCATCACAAAATACCGAGCGCAGACTTTTGTGCGCGTTCCATTTGGTCTATTTCCAGCTTCTCAGGGAACCTTAGTAGATTCTTTGATTCGGAGGCGGGCGATGTGTACATACAGGTGAACATCAACCTATCGCTCGTTCTTGCTTCCCCGCCTTTGTGGAAACCGCGGGTGTCCGCAAAAATGACGGTCCCTTTCTTCCCGGTGCAGACGCGCCAATTCTCTCGCGAAAGCGCAGCGGCCATTTGATCGTCCGTCGTTCGGCGAACACCGTTTTCATCGAAATAGTCAGGGGATAGCGATCGGAGCGCACCCTTCTTATGAGTTCGCGGGGCGTATGTGAACGGTCCCGATCCGCCGTCAACATCGCGCAGATATACGAAAACTTTTAGGATCAGCCTGTCTTCTCGATCGAAGTGCCAGAGTTGGGATTCGCGTGCATCAGAAGTCGTTGCCGCTGTGTACCAGACGTTGTAGTACCGAAGCCTGGCTTTCATCCTAAAATACAAGTTCGCGACGTTTACGAACGACGCGCTCAGCGCGAATCGCGAGAATATGCTCGCCGGATCGAACGTTATTTCGCTCCCAAGCATTTCCAAGTTGAAGGTCTTTTTTCCGATCGAAGCATCAGTCTGCTTAAGCTTCGCGATCTCCGAAGTTCTGCGGGACACTAGCTGATCTGCTTCTGTCTCAAGGTCAGAGAATCCGATCTCTGTGTTCAGCTCGTCGAAGGATATTGTGGCGATGCCGTTCAAGTTGAGGTCTTTAACGATCTGCTTTTCGGTCTGTGAAACCTGATTGCTGCTATCAAAAAGTTGTCCCATCGTCGGTTGTAAATTTGAAACGAAGCGCCAGCCCAGTTCAGTTTTCTTTGCCGATCGAAGCAATTGCCGCAGTTTAGAACTCATTTCGCAAGCCTCCTTTAGACCGTCACGGCTTCAATGGCGGTTGAAGGTTCTAAGGCGTGAATATTCCACTTTACATCCGGGTTTATGAACGCCCTTCCGCTCGCTTCCATTGGTCCGGTCACTTCGAGGTTGACTCGGTCGGAGAAGGCTCTGCCCGACCAACTGCCGGTCGGGACGAGAACTTTGAAATACATCGAGTAAATTCCCGGCGTGAGCCAAAGGCTCGGCAGATCGACCCTGAGCGTGAACTCTCCGTCGAGCAGATCGCAGCCGATGGCCGCAGATGTTACCTTTTTATGAAGTACGGACTGCCCGAAAGCATTTTCAACGATCAAAAATATTGTCGCCTGACGAATTTCATTTCCGCTTATATCGACAGCTACATCGAACGGCGATGAATTGTCGATCCGATACGTATGCCCACCATTTACGGAAATATTTCGAAGGTCGAGAAATTCATTTCGTTTGCGGCCGGGCGAAGAGCTGCCAAATACCTTATCCCTTTCGAAGAATGCGGCAACGCAACTGCCGACATCAGAATCATGGATGATCTCACCGGTTTCTATCAACATTCCGCGTTGGCACAGCTCAAGAACCGCGCTCATATTGTGGCTGACGAAGAGAACGGTTCGTCCGTCTCGCCGTCCGATCTCCTCCATTTTTCCAAGGCATTTTTTCTGAAACTCGGCATCACCGACTGCCAGCACTTCGTCAACGATCAATATTTCGCTTTCGAGGTGAGCGGCGACCGCGAACGCGAGGCGAACGTACATCCCTGAAGAAAAACGCTTAACAGGCGTGTCGATGTATCGCTCGACACCGCTAAAGTCAACGATGGCATCGAACTTTCGATCGATCTCCTTTTTTCGCATACCGAGGATCGATCCGTTTAGGTAGATATTCTCACGGCCGGATAATTCCGGATGAAAGCCTGTTCCGACCTCAAGAAGGCTCGCCACGCGTCCTTTGACCTTGATCGTTCCCATCGTTGGTGAAGTTACTCGCGACAGGAGTTTCAGCAGCGTGCTCTTTCCGGCTCCGTTCTTTCCAATAATGCCGACGGCCTCACCCTGTCCGATCTCAAAGTTGACGTCCTTCAAGCTCCAGACGATGTTGCTCTCACCCTTTACCGCGCGATCATTGACTTCGGCACGGCTAACGAACGGGTCAGGCCGCCGCATTACGCGAGTGATAAACCACCGCTCAAGGTCGAGACTGATCGTACCCGTGCCGATCTGGCCCAACTGGTACATCTTCGATAAATTTTCTACGCAGATCGCAACGCTCATACGGTATCTACAAAGTTTCTTTCCGTCTTATTGAAGATCAATGTTCCGATCAATAGGATCACGAGCGTGACTGCGGCGCTATATCCAAGGCTTGCGACAGAAAGTTCGCCTTGCCCCAAGAACGCAAACCGAAATGCCTCGATGATGCCGGTCATCGGATTGAGCTGGATCAAAGGCTTATATCGTTCGGGAGCCGCGCTAAGCGGATAGATAACTGTCGTCATATACATAACCAACTGCACGCCGAACGTAACAAGGAAGCTGAGGTCGCGATACTTTGTGGTCAATGCCGTAATTATCAGGCCGAGGCCGAGCCCGAGAAGAGCCATTAGAAGCACGAGAGCGGGGAACAGGACAACCGCCCAGGTTATCCTGAACGAGCCGCCAACCGCTGCGTAATACGCCATCATCCCGATGAATAACAGCATCTGAACGCCGAATCGCACCAAGTTACTCGCTACGATGCTGAGCGGCATAATGATACGCGGAAAATACACCTTGCCGAAGATATTTGCGTTGTCCTTAAAGACCGTACTCGTCTTTGTTATGCAATCCGCGAAATAGTTCCACGCCGTGATCCCTGCCAAATAGAACAACGGCTGAGGCAGGCCGTCAGTGCTTAGACCGGCCAGATTGCCGAAGACAAAAGTAAAGATGATCGTCGTAAACAGCGGCTGAATAAAGAACCAAAAAGGGCCAAGGATCGTTTGCTTGTAAAAGCTCACGAAATCACGCTTGACGAACATCAAAAGCAGATCGCGATAATTCCAAACCTCGCGTATCTTAAGATCAAGCAGCGGCCCACGGCCCTCGATCACGAGATCCCAGTTTTCGCCGTCAGAAATATTTTGCATTCAAAAAAAGGAGCGGCTTCGCTAGCCTAAACGGAATTTATCCATCCTTTTGCAGCCAGAGCATCCGAACGTTCCTTTCGTGAAGGAATGGCCTGCATCAGACCAAGGGTTATCCATTGCCAAATAAAGAAACTGTTATCGAAGGATCCGTCGAAGAAGGCGGCGGCTTCTTTTCGGACCATCGCTCGATCAAGATAAGATCCTTGAGCGCCCGAGAGAGCGGTTTCGATGGAAGCCTCAGCCCATTCGCGGAGCGGTCCGCGAAGCCACTCCCGCTGCGGCGTTTGGATCGGTCGTTTGGGTGCCTCACTCACTTCGCGCGGCAAATACTTTGCGGCGATCTCCCTTAGCATTTTCTTGCGGATACCGCTCTTTATCTTTCGCTCCGGCGGTTGCCGCATCGCGATCTCAAACAGCCGGTGATCTAAGAACGGTTCGCGGAGTTCCGTGGAGGATCGCATTGAGACCCGGTCGTTAAAACGCATTGCCCGCGGGATCTTCGTAAAACGAGCATCGCGGTACTGCAAGTTTCTCAGCCGATCCGGAAAAAATGTCGGCGGTTCGGATGGGCTTGCGAGAGCGACGAACTCTCTAGTCAGACACTCCGGACGTACGGCGCGATCCGTGATCCCTTGTACAAACGCTGTTGGCGGGGCGTTTTCTCCAACTGCATAATAGTCATATCCTGCCCACTGCTCATCCATCCCATTGCCGTCAAGAAGCACGGTCACGCCCTGTTCTTTCGCCTTTTCAAAGAGCTTGGCGTAGGCAAGGGTCGGAAGCCCGCCAAATGGTTCATCTTGTTGGTTCTGAACACTTGCTGCCAGATCGGGAACGTCTGTCGGAGTTAGTTCACTCGTAACCAGCGGATGACGCGTTTGCGCAAGCATTGCTTCAACCCATTTCAGCTCGTCGTACGCCGGATCGCCCGTGGTGAAAGTGAATACTTTTACGTCGCTATCAACGCCCTGGATCTCGTGAACCAATCCGAGAAGACTCGATGAATCAAGTCCGCCGCTCAGGTTGATTCCCACGGGGACATCCGAACGAAATCGTAGTTCGACGCTTTCCTTCATCAAGCCGAAATATTCTTCAGCGACGACCTCTTCCGATCGATCGTCGAACTTCGCTCCCACCCGTTCCGCGAGGTCATACCACTTTTTGGTCGCGATCGACCCTTTCTTGACGACGAGATAGTGGCCCGCGGGAAGAGAATTGATCCCGCGCCAAAAAGTTCGATCAGAGTGGTCGTAAAGTCCGAACGTAAGGTATGACGCCCAAGCCTCATCGTTCGGTACAGCCGGAACACCGGCCGCGTGTATCGACTTGATCTCGCTCGCGAAAAGAACGGTCCCGTCGGTCTCCGTATGGTAGTAAAACGGTTTCACGCCGAAGCGGTCGCGTGCCGCGAAGGCGGTTTTTTCAACTGTGTCCCAGATGACAAATGCGAACATACCTATGAGATGGTCGAGGCATTCGGTTCCCCACTTTCGATACGCGGCAAGGATGACCTCAGTGTCGGACCTTGTTCGGAAAACGTACTCGCTCGCAAGCTCGCGCTTGAGTTCCAGGTAGTTGTAAATCTCGCCGTTCTGTACAACTGTGTACCGACCGTCGCCGCTCGTCATTGGCTGGTCTCCCGCAGCCGATAGGTCGATGATGCTGAGGCGATTATGACCAAGCACCGCGTGTGTGTTCGGGTCGATATAGATACCTTCTCCGTCGGGCCCGCGATGAGACTGAGCATAGATCATTCGGGCCGATCGCTCGCGGCTGGCTCCATTTCCGATGATCCCGGAGATTCCGCACATAGATTCAAGCGTGTTTCTTTGCCGTCGCGATCAGATGGTGAGTGCCGATCGCTCGTTCAGAAATATTAGTTTGCTTCGATTGCACCGAATTGACGATATTGCCAAAAATGCTTAGCACGGTCTGATGCGGACGCGAAAGCGACCATGACTTAAGGCCGATCTTTCGAAAGTATCCACCGGCTATCGCATATTCGACTTCGACCGTCTCAAAATGTGCTGACAGAAGCTCAACAAGCTGATCCCTCTTGTAATGGCGTTTATGATCGGGGTTTCTGTTCTCAACGAAGTCGCCGTTTGGCGTCGTCATTATGAATTTGCCGCCTGGTACGAGTACCCGGGAAACCTCGCTGACGAATTTCTCGTCTTCGAGAACGTGCTCCAGAACCTCGACCGAGATCACTGCGTCAAATGAGGCTGTGGGGAGATCCGAGTCCGTCATGTCGCCGAGGATCACTTTGCGAATATTGCTTCGCCGCCTTTTCAACTCGCTCGCGATCTGGTCGCTTACCCCAAGATTCAAGTCGCGTTGGACATCGGTTTCGCGGGGAAGGTCAATGATCGTGATATCCGCCGGCACTCCAATGGTGTAAGGTGATTTCCGTCCGCCGACATCCAATATTGACAGAGGCCGTGCGCTGTCTTTGACCACACTCATTGCGCGGCTTCGTACTTTGCGATTAAGCGGCGGCAACAGCGGATCACAACTCCGGCGAAGCATTTCGTACACGGTAAAGCTCATCTTTTGCTTGCGGCAGACGACTGATTCAGGATCATTTGTTCAGCCTTTTCCCAGTCGCTCATTGTGTCAATATTGACCGCGTAGTTCGGGTCCATTTCGTAGCTGTGAATATTGGTGCCGTAGAGATTGCCGTGTTCGAATAGAACATTCGTGCGGGTCAGATAGACCGACCCGTCGCGGTGGAACGCTTTGGGCAGGTCTTGGCGACGAGCGATCGGTTCGCTTTCACCCGACGTGAGCACAAGCCTTCCGTCGTCTTTTTTCCAGAAGACCCACATCGGATTGAACGACTCCGGTACAGGAAGCACGCTAACTACGGAATCCGAACCGCTCATCTCCATGATCTCGATACACGCGTCGATATCCGACGCCCGACGCAGCGGATTGGTCGGCTGCAATAGACAAACAGCATCGTAAGTTTCACCTTCCGACATAAACGCGTTAACGGCGTGCATTACGACCGGGAATGTCGCGGCCGTATCAGTCGCGAGTTCGGCCGGGCGCATAAAAGGAACATCCAAACCCAGCGAGCGACCGATTTCTGCGGTCTCCTCGTCATCGGTACTTAAGATCACCCTAGAAAGCCGAGCAGATAGTGCGCTTCTAACCGTATAATCAAGCAGCGGAGTTCCGCAAAGCAACTTGATATTCTTCCGCGGAACGCCTTTCGAGCCGCCGCGTGCGGGTATAAGTCCCAGAACTCTCATCCGTGCTTAGTAGGTCAGCCGCTTCTCGATCTCAAGCGGAGCGTCGGCGAGGACGCTGGAGATCTCTTTTCCTGCGTTACCATCGCCGTAGAGTTTGTCTTGAAAGTATCGGCCATTTCCTAATTGCCGCTCGATCGCCTCTTTGATCTCGCCGCGTGAGTAACCAACGTCGATCACGTTCCGGCCGCGTTCGCGTCCCTGCTGCCGGGTTCCAATATTGACCACCGGGACGCCAAGAAACGAACATTCTCGTATTCCGACGCTTGAGTTGCCGACCAAGCATCGGCTGCTGTAAAGAAGCCGAAGAAAGTCGGTTGGAGCCATATTCTTGAAGAAGTTTATATTCTCAGGCTTATACTTTTCTCTAAATGAACGGATGCCGTTCGACGTCCCGTCCGAACCGGCGTCAACGTTCGGCCAGAACCAGAGCGTCGGCATATTTATCTCGTAAATGGCTTCGAGCGTCTCGACCACGTGAGATCGAGCCTGTTCGTGTTCGGTCGTTACAGGATGCTGCATCACGACAAGGTATCCGTTGGTCAACTCATGGAGTTCCCCAACTCCGCCGTATCGCTCGAACGGATTAAAATTCAGTCCCGGATCATCAGAGATCTCAGCCGCAAGATCGATCGACGGACAGCCTGTTACGAAAACCTTTCGGTGCTCCTCACCCATTCTTTCGACACGTTTCCGAGCGCCTTCCGTCGAGACCAGATGCAGGTCGGCGAGTTTCGTCACGGCGTGTCGAACCTTTTCATCAATGGAACCGGTTACTTCGCCGCCCTGAATATGCGCTACCGGAATATTCATATACGACGCTGCGACGGCCGTTGCGAGTGTCTCGAATCTATCTGCCACAGTAACGACGATATCGGGCTTTAGATTATCGAATACAGTTGCGAGTTCGATCATTCCTAGCCCGGTCGTTTTTGCCATCGACGCCGGATTCTCACCTTCCAGCACCATATAAACGCGAGCCGCGATAGGGAATCCGTCGTTCTCGATATAATTAACTGCCGTTCCGTAACGGTCGAGCAACGCCGACGCGGCTACCACAAGCTGAAGTTCAAGCTCCGAATGCTCCATGATCGCTCTGAGCGCGGATTTGATGCGACTGTAGCTTGGCCTTGCGGTAACAACAACGCAAATTTTTCTCTTCATATTTGAAGACATTGATTTTAGCCGTCGATATGATAGGTCGAGAGCATTTCATCCGCCTTGACGTCGTGTTTAAGCGTTTGTCCGATCAGCTTCGATATTTCTCCGGCGGGCATTCCGGTCCCCGGCTTTTTCAATTTCAGGTCCGACGCTGCGATCGCTGTTCCCGCCGATAAAGCCTTGCTCGCGACGATGCTCTTCGTAAAGATCGAACGAAGTTCGGAAAGGTCTTCACCGGCACGGTCCTTATCGACCGGCGAGCCGATCATTTGCTCGATCTGCCGCGTGCCGTCAACCAATTGGCGGAGTTCCTTCGTTGTCAGCGACGCCGGCACATCGGGGCCGAACATTTCACGACTAAGGGTTACGTGCACCTCGACGACTTCGGCACCTAGTGTCGCGGCGGCGAGTCCGGCATAGATGTTTCCCGTATGATCGGAAAGCCCAACGGGTACGTCATACCGGTCTCTGAATACCTCAAGCACATTCAATCCGACACGCTCCGGCGGACACGGATACGCAGATGTACACTGAAGCACAGCAAGGGGATTTCTGTTTGCTCTAAACGTTTTGACCGCAGTATCCAACTCCGTCCAGTCGCTCATTCCCGATGACAAGATCACCGGTCCGTGCGAAGCGGCTACTCGCTCGAGCAGCGGAAGGTTGCCGACCTCTCCGGACGCAACTTTCCAAACCCGCATTCCGATCTCAGCAAGCAGTTCGACGGCCTTCTCCGAGAAAGGTGTACTTAGAAAGAGAAGGCCTCGTTCGTCAGCGTGGTTTTTGAGGCCGATCCATTCGTCCTTTGTAAACTCCATCCGCTGCCAGTACTCAAATCGCGTTTCGTCCTTTGGACTGAACTTGACACGCCACGGCTCGTCCGGCGTGCTCTCCTCCGCGGCAATATGCGTTTGAAATTTGACCGCGTCCGCGCCCGCATCGGCGATGGCGTCTATGAACGAATGTGCTGCGCCTAGGCTGCCGTCGTGCGTTTGGGCAACTTCGCCGATGATGAGACATTTACTCGACTCACGGCTTCCTGCAACACCTTGTAGGCAATCCCTTCGAAAATCACGGGCCATAATTCGATCATTGGCGGAATCACCCCAGCGCTTATGATCTCGCAAACGGAAAGATCAGAACGGAATACGCGAGAGCAACCCGAAACTCCTAATTACAAAGACAAATACACTCTTGGCATGACGCTCCGGAAGCCGACCTTTATCAAGCCCTCGGGATCGCACTCCATCGACGGTAGGAGAAATATCAGTCAGTTGATGATCAGAGATGGAGAACGCTTCCGTCTTCCTGGTTGAGATCCGGAGGTTCAAGCTGCTTATAGTAGTTGTGGTTGTAATACTTAAAATTGTTCAGTTGTATGTCGTTCAGTACGATCCCGACCACATTTCCGTGGACGTCCTGAATCTTCTGGCGTGCCCGCAGCAATACATCGCGAGAGCTGAAGTTTGCCCGAGCGACGGCAACGACCGCGTCAACCTGAGTTGCCAAAATAACGCTATCGGCGAAGTATAATATCGGCGGCGAATCGATAACGATGTATGAATACAACGCCCCGAAACGTTCGAGCAGGTCTTTCATTTGAACCGAAGTGAAAAGACTCGCGGGGTTCGGGACGCGCGGCCCCGATGGCAAAATATCCAAGCCTGATTCACTGTTGGTTGTGATCGCCCGATCGATCAATTCTTGATCCAAGTCCCTTGCGGTAAGGAGCGTGCTCAATCCCAACGAGTTGTCGATATTGTTGATCAGATGCATCTTCGGACATCTAAGGTCGGCATCGATCAGCAGTACTTTCCCGCCAAGCTGCGCCAAACTCTTCGCGAGATTCAACGATGTTATCGTCTTACCTTCGGAAGGCTCGCCTGAGGTAACCAAAACCGTCTTCGGCGATCCGCCTGCCGTCGAAAGCAAAAGGGAAGTGCGCAGTTGGTGAAATGCTTCTGCGATCAGCGGCCTATCAAAGCTCTCAACATACGCAGAATCGCTCTCGCCTCCTTCCCGACCGCCGTTTCCATTTCCGTTCCTATGTCTGTTAAGTTTCGCAAGAAAATGTTTGCTTTTCCGATGCCCGTTTACTTGCGGGATCATGCCTATGATCGGCACTCCTAATTGAGACTGAAACGAGATCGGGACGCGTATCGTATCATCAAGCCAATTGAGGCCAAATGCGATCGCGATCCCTCCGAGCAACGACGCAAAGAATGCAATGAAAACATTTTTTGTCCTTTGGGGACCGCTTGGCGAGCCCGGGACAAGCGCCCGGTCAACAACGTGAACATTATTCGGCGTGCCGTTAAGGACAACTTCGGTTTCGCGCGCCTTTTGCAGGAGGCTGTTCAAAAGGCTCTTATTGGTATCGATCTCCTGCTGGATGATGCGGTAATTGATCGCTGCCTCATTCTGGTTCAGCACCGCACTTCTTTGGACGTCGAAGTTACTTCTCAGCTCGTTCTCCCGCGAAGCGGCCTCGCGATAAGTTTGCAGCAGGCCGGCGATCTGAGTGTCAGCAGAACGCTTTCGGCTCGACTGAAGTTCCTTCTCGATGCCGGCGATCTGTTTTTCGATCTTCTTTACTTCCGGCCATGCATCCGTGTATTCGACCTTCATCTGAGCCAACTGCTGGCGAAGAGTCGTAAGCTGCGAGTCAAGTCCTGCGGTTCTCGCGTCTTTGGTCTCCGCTGCTGAGCCGGCCATCGGGTTTTCGAGAGCTGCTTTATATGCGGCTTCGGCAGTTATACGATCGTTCTCTGCAAGGCTGAGTTTGTTGTTAAGGTCCGAAAGCCGTTGGACGACCGTGTTCTGTGTCGCATCCAACGACAATATCTGATTGCTCTTAGCATAATTGATCAGGCTTTCTTCGCCGGTTCGGATCTTAGCCTGAAGCTCAGCAACGCGCTTTTGGAGAAAGTCGCTCGCCGATGCATTCGACTCGACCTTTTGCTCTAAGTTTTGGAGAGCATACGTATCGGCGACGGCGTTTACGATCTTCGTTGCGACCACCGGATCAAAATGCCGATACTCTATCTGAATCAGTCTGGTCTCCTTGGTTACGGTCCGCGAATCCCGAACGGGTGATACTTCGAGATTGCGTTTTATGTACCCGACGTAAGGGGCAAGTACTTCTGCCTGACTATCAAGATCGGCGTCGCCGTCCGTTTTTAGATCGAGGATATTGTTCGTCGCCGGGACACTTGCATTCTGACTTCTCACGGGCTGATCGTAGAGGCCGAACATTCGAAACACATTCTGCCAAACGGTCGTTTCCTGATCCTTCCCGGGTCGAAAGAAGGTCGGGTTGTGCTCAAGGTCAAGGTTCTTAACAACGCGCCGTATGAGGCCCGGCCCTTCGATGATCTGGAGTTGCGTTGCAAAGTACGTCGGGTCGCTGCCGGGATTCAAGATTATAGAGCCGGTCGAGCCTTCACCCGCGGCCGGATTCGATTCGTTATTTACCTGCACGCGGACAGAAGCCTCATAGAAATCGGGCTTTTGAGCCTCATAAACGATCACTAAGAACGTGCCGAGCAGCGTTATCGAAAGTACTAGGATCCAGTGCTTTCGCAGGATCGCGAGCAGGTTAAAGAGCTGCTGCTTCTCCGTCGGCTCCTGTACTGAATCGGTGTAATAGTTATCGGCGTAAAGATCGTCCTGATCGTAGAATTCTATCGACTCAGGGTCTTGCCGTGAACTGCGTTTTACGACCTGAATATTGCTCTGCATTTATTGATTTCGGATCGAACAAAAGATCCAGCGTGAACCTTAAGGGATGATCCCGATCGGGAAACGTGTGACCGTCGGAATGATCGAACGGAAGATATCTCCGAGCAGCTTCTTACCGCCGCTCGGACCCGAAACTGTGATGATGTCATTCGGCTGAAGGAGCAGATCGTCGCGCTTTCCTTGGTTTATCTCTTTCACATTGACGACGATCTCGCTGCGATTGATCGACCCCGCGATCTGCCGTCGCACGGAGACCTTATCGAGTTGCGCTCCGGAGGTTGTCCCGCCGGCCATCGCAATTGCCTGCGTCAGCGTAACCGGCTCCGTCAAGCTGATCGCAAGAGCGCTTCGGATATTGCCCTGAATATATGCGTTCACCTTATCGGCCTCGGCAACCCGCACGACATCGCCTGCTTTTATCAGCGGATTTGCTTGTTCGCCGCCTTTGAATGCACTATCGAGATCGAACGAGAGTAATTCTTCGCTCGCCGGAGTCGGCACGATCAGCATCGATCCGTCGCAAAATGGATGTGAAGGATCGCGAATGATATCGACCGTATGTCCGGCATTGACGCTCGGACCGTTAACGAAGGTCAGAAGTTCGGCGAGCCTGATCGGGCGCTGCATTTGGAACCGCCCCGGCGTATTGACCGAACCGATCACCGCGACGGGGTTCGAGTTGAATTCACGAACCGACACATTCACCGACGGAGAAACGAGATACTTTTTGTATTCCTCTTCGACGCGTTCGGCCAATTGACTCTCGGTCATGCAGGCTGCCGGGATGTCGTTGTCGAGCATCGGCAGTTGGATCGTGCCTTGGGCATTGATCCTCACGCCCGTTCGCGAGAGCGTTTCATTCTTAGTAACAAGGACGTCGATAACGTCTCCGGGCCCGATCTTGTAGTTCTGAGAAGCTCCGGGCCCCGTCTTTGCGGTCGCAGACGATGCGCCCTGCGCAAATGCGAAGCACGGCATTGAGATGCAGGCGAAGACCGCCGCAATTACGAGCCTCGATCTCATTCCCCTGAGACTACTGATGAAACTACCTAAATGTAACATTCACAAAATGCCGAACGGCCGCACTCGGATGGCCGATCTAATACGCTTTTCGGCGGGCATACAAGGCCTCACTCAAGTGGTTCGGGCACTTCAGGTTCAGCACTGTATTGCTGATAACGACGCTGTATTCCTCATTCTGGCGGATGAACTTTCCTCTTAACGGAGCGTCGCTGATCTTTCGAACAACACATCCGCGGACCCACTGCCAGAATTCAGTTTGAGTCGTCCAATATTCCTTTCCGTCGTGGCACATTATCAGAGCATTCTTCTTCTTTTTTCTTCGCTGAAGTTTCTTCAGCTGCTTATCGTCTTTCTCGGTGGACATATTTTTTTACACACAAGTGACCCTACGGTCTGTTCAAACCAGACGTACGAACCCCGTGGGGAAGCCTGAAAAACAGGCAGTTCTATTCTCGCAATATCTGTTAAGCCCAACGCCGGCACGAAGGACACGTTCTGTCTTAGAGCCGGCCGGCCAATGCCTCGAAACGGTTACGCTCCAAGCGCGTCCATTTTGTTCCGGCTGTGACCGTTCATCGGGAAAAAGCCGTTCTCCTTCGGCTTTTTGACCAAATTGTGCTCGAACGCGTAAACGACAAGTTCGAGCCGACTGGTTATATCTAATTTGTTGAAAACGGAGGTCAGGTGATGGCGGACCGTTGTCTCTGAAATGAAAAGGGAATCGGCGATCTCCTTGTTCTTCATTCCCTTGCAGATCAATTCGATCACTTCGCGTTCACGCTCCGTCAAGCTCGATGCGACAGGGCTCACCGGGATCGAGTGAAGCATCTGCATTTCGTCGATCAGATGGCGGATCGTGTCACCCATTACGATCCTATCGAACCATATTTCACCGGCGTGGATCTTCTCAACAGCTTTGAACAGCGTGTCGGCGCGTTCCTGTTTTAGAACAAGGCCGCGAATGCCGATCCTTAGGCACTGTTTGTAGATCTCAACGTCCAGTTCGTCTATTAGAAGAAGAACCGGGATCTCGGCGTTCTTAAGAAGCGGCAGCAATTTCGCTACGCCGTTGTCGGATAGGTCAACGAGGATCAGGTCCGGGCGTTCATCATCGATGATCTGCTCGGCCGATTCAGGATTCTTTGCTTCGCCAATTACGCGAAACTTCGGGTCGGTTTCAAGGAGCATCCGCAGCGCGCCGCGGAAAATAGAATATTCGCCGATTATTACCAGCTTAATTATTGGGGATGTCATAATTTCCTAGCCTTCCACAAAATCTTTCAACCAAAGGTCTCGAACCTTCGATTGATCTAGGAACAACAGGTGGGAAATTGTTCAGTATATTGCCAATGGCCTGTGCCAAAAATTTGCGCCCTTCAGAGACACATAAACATCCGGGATCCATACCGCGTAAAGCTTGAATCCCTCCTAGAGAAACAGCCAAGATACGGCACATTCCCCTAAATCGGATGAAGAATGTTTTTAATATTATTCACAGCCGGAAAACTGAACATCGGCTAATTCGCTATATTATGTAATACATTTGACCGAAGACTTGATTTTTCATCAGTTGGCCATCCGGCTAGTAAGGAAATGGCGCATTTCGATATTCGCGATGAATCATTTGTCCGGCAAGCTGTCGTAAAACCAGCGAAATTGCTAAATTGCGTAGGCAAATGGGTTATACCGCCCGATAACACGCTTCTTCTCGCGAATTGCCCGACTAAGCGTTTTTCGACCGCTCGATGGGAACGGAAAATATCGAGAAAGCGAGCCAAAACGCTGAAATATCGGCTTGTTTTCCACTTTAATTGGGCAGGCACGGAAGGTCGCACGCGGTTTACCGCCCGTACCTCAAGGCACTTTTACGCTCTGGCGCAAGCGTTACAGAGCATAGGCGCCGGGACTTGACCGCTACAGAAGGCGCATAAATGCGCTATGAATTTGCGGACGAATGATGTAGGATTTCGATAAAACGCGAGACTAACCGAATCGCTTCGTTTCCTCGCAAATATTTGTATTTAAACTCGATAACGGTAATTTTTTTAATTAATTGAATGACTAAGAGCAGACAGATCAACGTCCTTCTGGTCGGAAAGTACGATATCGTTCAGCAAAGTCTTAGGCACTTAATTGAGTCTAACGATGGCCTTGTTGTAACAGGCTTGCATAAGTTCGACCATGAGAACTGCACACATTCGTGCGTGTCGCGGGCGGACGTTGCGGTCGTTTACCTTACCGCCGAAGACCAAGTGGAAGTGGTTTCAGACCTTCTTAACGAGAATCCGACGCTAAGGATCGTTATTCTTGTCGCGGGAGCGGACCTTGAATCGCAGGCCCGTGCGTTGAAAATGGGAGCCGTCGGTATCGTCCAGATAGACCAAAGCCCGAAATTATTGGTGGAATCTATCCGCCAGACGTACGCCGGCGAGACTTGGCTGAATCAAACGCTTCTGCACAAGATACTCGAAAGGGAAAAGCACCCGCACGATCGGTCGTCTGTGAATGGGAATGGAATTCAAACCGAGAATTTAACTAATCGCGAGCTTGAGGTAATTAAGCTGCTCGCCGCAGGAAGAAAAAATAAGGAGCTTGCCAACGAGCTTTCGGTCAGCGAGGCGACGATCCGCCATCATTTAAGTTCCATCTACGGCAAGGTCGGCGTTGACGATCGCCTCAATCTCGTGATCTATGCCTACGAGAACGGCCTCGTCGATATGCCCGGCAGCAGCGGCCGCCCGTCCGAACTCCCGTCAACCCCGGACCTCGTCTTAAACTCAGAACACTAAAAACTCTCCCGTCTCTTGTCTTCTGTCTCCCGTCTTCTGTCTTAAGCTCATAACTCTACAAACTCTACGAACTCTTAGAACTCTACCAAAGGAAGGGCCGGGCGCCTCAGCCCCTTGAGTCACCCGGCCATTCTTTTAGCAACTCACTCTCGCGGAGTTAGATCCGCATCGGTGATATTGTCGCCGACGGTTATAACGCGCGTGTCGAACGTGTAGCGTTTCGACGTTGCGCCGATGACGTATGTCGCGCCGGTCGGCACGTCGTCAATGCGGTAGTAGCCCATCTGGTTCGTGAGCGCCCTGCGGATACTGCCGTCAGTTCCCGTCAGCGTTACGACCGTATTGCCGATACCGCGGCCATCCGCCGTCCGCACCTGCCCACCAACCGAAGACATCGCCGCCGTCGGTGCAAGCGTGATTAAGACCTCTCCATCATTCCAAATTACTGGATTGATCGGGTGTCCACTGGCGTTTCCGACTATCTGGTACGCTGCATTTCCGGAGAACTGGATGGGCGTCAGGCCAAGGGGAGCTCCCGCCTTAACATGGAAGTTAAAGTTAATAATGATTCGAGCCCCTGCCGGAAGCGTTGTTCCCGGATTCAGCGAGTACCCTACGTAGATGATATCAAGTGTCGGGTCGTCGTTAGCATCAAGAATAGTGCCCGCTGGCGTGCCGGCAGGGAGGGTTGCAACCGGATTCGGATCAAATACGTTTGAGTCATAGAGCATCTCAAACCCGACACTATTTTCATTTCCCTGAGCAACAACTTCGACCTGCACATCGACATTGCTACTTCTCATGGCTTGGGCTCCAACGATGTTGACTATTGGGGCGTTCGTGCCCCGTTGGATGTTAGGTCGTACAACTTTCTTCCCAGCGTCCCGGCACGTCGGAGAACTTGGCCCCGCCGCCGGAGTTACCGGTAGTTGATGGGTCTGATACTGTCTTATCGCAAAGACATCTAGGATGTTGATACAACCATCGCCCCTATTTGGGAGGAATGGACCTGCATCCGCGCGTTGGAATTCATTAACATTGGGATTCAAACTCACTTGGTGTACGTTAATCTGCCTAATTCTGGCAACATCAAGGATATTCACGGCGCCGTCAGTATAGCCGCCAACACCACCGGCGTTAGTAATGTCGCCCTCGTTGCCTTGGGCAAAGATGACACTGCCGTCATGCCAGTCTGCTGGCAATCCGACACCTTGAATATTCGAGACACGTTTGTAGGTGCCAAAGGCTACCGGCGTGTTCAGAGCGGTACCGGGCGTTGCACCAAATTCAACGTTGACGACAACAGAGCCTGCAGGATACGTACCGCTGGGACTCTCAAGGCTGATTCGTTTGGGTGACGTTGGTCCCGTGTCCGGCCCCACCGAAACAATTGATCCCGGAGAGGTCGCGGACACAAATTGCAGTTTCGAGTCATCAAACGAGAGGTCAAAATCTGCGCCAGTTTCCGATCCCCGGAAGTTCAGGGTTATCGGGACGATAACGTTCGCTCCCACTTGGCCTTGCGTGACTGTCGCAATCACGACATCGCGTGGATTGTCGTTGTTATAGCCAACGAAATTCGCGGTTGTCACGCTACTGGTCGGATTGATGTAGTAGATTGACTCCGGATCGAACACATATGGGCTAACGACGGTCGGGGCTACTGAGTATTGTCCCGTCGTCGATAGGCCGGTGTCGAAGTTATAATTACCGCCCGAGTCGGTAGTTGTTGTCAGGTTGACCGGGTTTCCGTTGCTGGTTCCGGTGAGCGTCATAGTAACGCCCTGGATGCCGGCGCCGCCCGTGTATGCGGTAACGTGGCCGCCGATAGCGATGTAGCCGCCGCCGTCGGTGATCGTACCTGTTGCGGTACCTGTGCCGATTCCGGCATTGACCGCACCTGAAAGCGTGGCGGTAAACGTCTCATTACTCTCCGCAACGTTGTCGGTCGAAGCAGCCACGTTAACAGTCTTTGGCGACGAATCGCCCGGAGCAAATGTGACGGCCTGATTCACCAATGCAGTGTAATCGCCCGGCGCCACCGCCGAACCATCGCTCGTCGAAACATAGACCGTTATCGGCAAAGTCCGCTGAGCCGTATCGCCCGTCAGCGAAACCGTGAACGACACGTTGCCGCCCTCCGTCCCGCTCGCATCCGCGATCGAAACCGTCGGCGGCGCCGCCTCAAAGTTGTACGACGAAGACGCACCATTCACCCCGATCACAAAATTATCAACATTGCCGTCGAAATCATGCCAAGGGTTGCCGGCACTGTCTTGACCCGCAACGAATTGCGTACCAGCGCCGTCAGGACGGGCATACCAGTTAACTATCTTGGCATTCGGATATGCCGCGATGATCGCACTGAAGTCCGGGTATACACAACCGCCGCATCCAAAAGTGGTCGCGTTGTTGAACCACCACTTTCCAGCGACCGCATCCCATGCTTGCCAACTGCCGGTAGCGACGTTGGATTGAGTACCTCCATTCGCAATGCTCGAATAGTACGGCTCAAAGATCATGGCCGAATCGCGGGTTCCGTTTCCGTCGAGGTCAACTTGGAACTGAAGCGTTGGCGCGAGAATCGCCGAACCCGGATTTGCGGTAACGTAGGTGCTGTAACCGAGACTTGTAATGTCGGCGAGACGTACGCCGCCATAGGCTTGAGTCGAGAACCAGACCTTTCCGCCCTGACCGGCACCGCCCGGCGCCGGCAGATCGGGACCAGCATTGCCCGCACCCGTCGTCATATGGAAACTGCCGTTCGGAGCGGGAGTCGTTCCCGGACCGGTTACGAATGAACCTCCGGCCGTCCGCTGTACGATCATCTCCCAACCGTTCATATTTACGGGATTGACGTTTACATTACCCGCCGGCTCGAAGTTGACCACGGTATCGGCGCTGTTGATGCCAATAACGAAGTTGTCAACGTTAGCGTTTGCACCGGCTTCTGTTCGGAAGCCGACCACGCCCCAAGTGTCGGGGTTTCCGGTGTCGGGATCGTCATTCGGCATTATCCTCGCGTTTGGGTGCGCTCCGAGGATCGTCGCCAAAGTACAACCGGTGCCCTCGTTGAATTTGCATCCATCACCACTCGGCGAGTAGGTGCCGGACGAGTAGTAGAACTTCGCCGTTGAAAGGTCGAGGTTCCAGGTCTGCCAAGTGTCGTTGACCACGCCCGAAGGCACGTAAACGAGACGGCCCTGATAACCCGGATTTGCAGCACCCGTAAAGTCGACGCCGATCTGGAGCGCCGGGACATTCGTGCCAGCGGATGCCGGGACGTAGGTCGAGTAGCTCAAGGTCGTGATAGCGTCGAGACGCGTGCCTTGGAATGCCTTTGTAAACAGGCCTTTCTTGTCAGAGGTCGACTGGCCTGTGGAATTACAAGTTGCACTCGCAAGCCGCGCGCTTCCGACCGGAAGCGGCCCGCCCGCCGGACCAAATACATAGTCCGCATCGCACAGCGTGTCTCCCGAATCATCCCAGAAGAACCACGATGTACTTGCCGGCGTTACCACCGTCGTCGTCGATTGAAGATTAAAGTTTGCCGTCGCACTGCTCGCTCCTGTGCCTGCGTTTCCGAGAGCATCGGTTACGCCTGCATTGTTGACGGAAAGCGTTACGGTTCCGCTCGCGTTCATACCGGTAACGTGTACCGTGTATGAGCCGCCGCCGTTATCGGTAAACGTCGCCGGGCCGTGGGCGCCCGATGTACCGCCGACCGTCAGATCGCCAGCGTCAAACCCGCCCACAACCTCACCAAAGTTGACCGTAAAGTCAACGGGCGACACATTCGTCGGATCCGTAACAGCGGCAACCGTCGAGGTCGGGCCCGTGACGTCATAATTGACCGTCGCCGGTGCCGCAGATGCCGTTGATGGGATGCCAGAGGCGTTGATACCCGCACCGGCATACACCTCGGCGGTGATCGTGCCCGATCCCGTCATTCCTGAGACGGCAACGTCGTAGCTCGGACCGCTTCCGGTAACGACCGCTGTCGTTGCTCCGGCAGTGCCCGAGAGCCGAATGTCGCTCGCGTCAAGCCCCGCAAATCCCGTCGTGTCGCCACTAAAGGTTACGGTGAAGTGCACGGGTGAAGCGTTGGTCGGCGATGCGCCGGCCGGCGTGATCGCCGTCGATACAAAGGCGACGCCCGGGCCGCAACTCGGTGCTGAAGATGGTGACGAAGCGTTAACGTTCGTGCTGATCTTATCGCCCAAGCCAGTAGCAACCGGTCCCGCACCATCTCCCGATCCCCAGTAGTTTGCCGTCGCACTAGTCGCAGGGACGGTCGGTGCAGATGGCGGGGTGCCTCCCACCGTTGTAGGTAGCCCCACACTTGGGTCATTGACGACAGCGGTTGCGTTGCCGACAAAATTGTTGGTGGTCAATGTTATGCCGCCTGTCGCATAGCTGTCCGTGTCAGGGTCGGTACCGGGGTTATTGTTATACTGAACGTCATGACCGACGTAGATGCCAACCACGTTGTTGTAGATCGTATTGCAAGTAACCGTCGGCGTACCCGGAATTGTGTCCGAAATACCACGCAGCGTGTTGCTGATCGTATTTCCCGTGATCGAAATTAGATTCGACGTGCTATATGTGTTCGTCAACCAGATGCCGTCAACCCGCGTGTAACCGGCCGTCTGCAGAGCGTCTCTATCGGGCGCGATCGTATTTCCGCTTACTGTTAGCGGAACTCCGGTATTCCAAGATTCGATACGAATACCGCGCCAATTTGTGGTCGCAAGGATTCCCTGCGAACTATCAACAAAGGAGGAGATCGTGTTGTTTGTAACGTGGAGGTGCGTGCCCGTGTACGAATACGCCGAATTGGTTCGAATTCCTGTAGAACGACTCGAAATGACATTATCCGAGACCGTCGGCGTCAGGCTGGATTCGGCGGCGGCGCTCATATTCTCGACCGCGATGCCGAAGTTAACTCTTGTAATGTGGTTGCCTGTAATATTTGCCCACGCATTGCTGCGCACGTGAATACCCTGGCCGAAGCCGATCCCGGGGATGTTATCGACCTTATTGTTCGAGATCGTATTCGCATGGTTCCCGCTCGCGTTATTGCCGACGAGGAATATTCCAAGCTCGCCAAAATTACGAACGAAATTATTCGAGATCGTCGCTTTGGCGTCACCTGCTGAATCAAGGTAGATTCCAAAGCCCGCATCGACATTCGCACCATTGAAATTGTTTGCCCCCGGTCCCGGAAGCGTCGTCGTAACGGCGGGATTGTCGCCGTCAATTGTAAAGCCATTGACGGTAACATTCGGAGCGTGGATGTAGAAGATGTTATCGCCATTCCAACCGGGATCGCCCGTTGTACCGTCGGGCACGCGGACTATGGCGCTCGTTAAGTCTGTGGGAGACGTTGTGTTCGGATTCACCCCGGCATTTGGACCGAGAAGGGTCACTGATTTGTCTACATCGACAAGTTCTTCATATACACCCGGGCAGACCTTGATCGTATTGCCGTTCGAAGCGGCATTGATCGCCGCCTGGATCGTGGTGTAGGCGGTCGGCGTCGAATCGGCGCAACTTGCCGGGAAGTTCGCGTCGCTCGCTGCACCGTCAGTGTCAACGATAAGTGTCGCGGCGCCAACCGTGTAATAGACGGAGTTGTCGCCTTCGACGACATCCGCGCTCGCATTGCCGGCCGCGTCCGTGACCGCACCCGCACCTACAGTTGCCGTCACCTGTCCCGGCTGATTCATGCTGGAAACCGCGACATCGAACGGGTTTGAGCCCGTAACGTTGACGGTCGGCGTTACTGAATTGAATGCCGTACCGGCGCCAGTGGCCACTGAAACATCCGAGGCATCAAATCCCGATATTGCGTGAGCATCCGTGAACGTGACTGTAAAATGCACCGGCGATCCGCTCGTCGGATCCGCTTGCCCTGAAGCCTGAACGAGCGTGCCCGTTGGGGCGGTCTTGTCGATGGCGTAGGATTCTCCCCCGGTGAACGGAAGTGAGGCAATAGAGGTAGCTGAAAGGTCGATAATCGTAGCTGTCATCGGAACAGTAACGCCAAGTGTTCCGTCGCCTGTGCCCGTCGCGACAGTCACGAGGTAGGTCGAACCCGATCCCGAAACACTACTGACCGCTGCCCCGCTTATGCTGCCCGTCGCAGCCGCCGCAAAGTCCGTAGTATCAACACCGGTAACGGCTTCGCTGAAGACCACGTTGAAAGATACGCTGCCGGCATTTGTAGGATCGGAACCTGCTCGTGTGATCGATGTGACGGTCGGGGCCGTTCCATCACTTATAACGATATTTGTGCTTATCGACTGGTTGTCGAATGTGGCAGTTGCCGCCTCAACCTTGTCGCCTGCCAGCGGCCCGTTTGTGGCGGTGAATGTAGTGTTTGCGGCGTTTCCAGTCGTGAATGATCCTGATGTGGGAGAAATTGAGCCTGCGGTTCCCGGATTTGCCGAATACGCGACCGCAAGGCCGTCCGGGATGTGATCGTTGACAGTGCAGACGTTCGCGGGCATCGAGTTGTAGCAAAGCGTCACGCCGGAAATCGTCGATGGGGCATTGTAATTCAGCGTCGTGGACGATGCTGTGATGCCGGTGAGAGTGAGCCAAGTGCTGTAGTTGGTAGCACCGGTTCCGGCAACCGTGTCGCAGCCTGAGCCGCCGGGGCCTGCGTTACAGCCCCACCAATTGTTCTCGGCGTTTACGGATGTAACGGAATCGTTTCGAACGCCGGCCTCTGCGTTGTTCACAATTCTGTTGAAGCTGACCGTTGCGTTCGGCTCAAAACTGTCGGAGGTATCAAAATCATTAATCCAGATGCCCGCAGTAGGAAGGTTAGGGGGCGATGGTGGTTGCGTCGCGAACGTTCCAATGATCGAGTTGCCGCGTATTGTTGCAGAAGTATTTCCGACCGCACCGGGAAAGGCAAATACGCCGATGCCGATCATCGGTTGGCTTCCGTCCCCGTTTATCATATTGTTGGTGACTGTATGTGTGCCCTCGTCTAGATAAATACCTGAGTAGCGAGTTGTATTTACGGTATTTCCGTCGATCGTTGACGACCCACCTGGGCTCCAAACGTAAACTGCTGCGTCGCTAGTTTCAAACGTGTTTCCCTCTATAGTTCCTGATCCGTAGAGAAGGATTCCATAGGAATAGTAGTTGGAGAACGAGCAGCCCGGATTACCGCATGCAAGGCCCCTGATGTTGCTCCCCGTCACCGAACCCGTCGCACCGCCCGATATTTGAACACCGTTTTGCGCGATCGTAGGCTGGTTGCCAACACCTATGATATTGCTATTCTGTATGTTAACGTTTGAACCCGGACCGCTTGCGATGATCCCCGTCTTTTGGAAATTTGACACAGTGAGGTTGGACGCGTGAAGCGTGCCTACCTGATTTCCCGCCGAACTACCCACACGAATCGCACTTACCTCTTGACAGCCAAAATACGGACCGTTCACCGCTCCACTGAGCATGCTGTCGACTGTTACATTCGTCAGTGTAAGATCAGCTCCCTCGTTTACGTAGATTCCATATCTCTCCTGGCCGCAACCGGTTGTAGTAAGCGGACCCGCGACCGTCAGGTTGGTTATCTCCGTCGTTGCTTGGCTGCGCACTTCGACGACCGAGGCGGCAGTTGTGATCCCCGGAACACTGCTCGGGGCGAGCGAGGTCGGTGATTGTATCGTGACTCCCGCGGCGTGTCCCTTAATAATGACACACTTGTTTACGATAATCTGTTCCGCGTAGGTTCCCGGATAGATATCGATTGTATCCTTCTGGATCGTACTTGACGCATTTATCGCGGCTTGGATCGTCGGGTAATCGAGCGGGCCACCGGAATTGCCAACGGTGCGCGTCACTCCGGCCGTCGACGGACACACCAGCGCGTTGGCTATCGGCGGCGTCTGTCTCGCACCGTTGAGGTCTTGACCTTCAACGACTGGAGCAGTCGGACGATGTCGGGGACCGTCGTTGCTTTCAAAGAAAGACCAAATGTAATCGGTGATGCTCGCGAGTGAGATGGCGGCAGGTGCGGGCGGCGGCGCGGTATTCGCGAGAGCTGGCTGAATCCAAAATGTTCCTACGATAAGACACAAGGTAAGGAACGCTGCAGAGGCCTTAAGCCGCGGGCTGAGATTTGCCGCCGTAGCGATAAGGGTTCGAGTAGCGCGAGTTAATACGAGAGGAATATTTTTCAAAAACATTTGTTGTCTCCTGAGTTCTTCGACAAGTTAGATTGGGGTAATAAAAAACAAGCGCGACAAGACGCGGCACCAAACAAGTTTGGGCGCGAACTGTCCGCAATGGATTCGGCGGTTTTTCCGATCACGAAATTTATTTGTCAGGTGCGAAGTGAAGAATATTCACCGAATGGCATCGATCCCGATCCCGTATAGAGATCGTTTGTTACCGGTCAGCGAGATAAGTGGAAGAGTCAAAAACTACTTACAAAACTCTTCAGCGCAAGCCCACTAAGGAACTGCACCTTGCCGTTTCATACGGCTTGGCAGTATCGGGCGAAAATCGCTCTTGTTGGATGTTGTCCAAGGCCGAGCGTAAGCTTAACTTCGAATCTCACCTAGATTGCAACATTTGAACGGGACGTGTCATCACCCGTTTGCGGTATGCAGAGAGATTAGATCGATTCTTTTGAAATAAAGAGTTTAGTAAGGTTCGGGTAGGGAAGCGACGCTTGTGAGAATGAGATTTACGAGCTCGCCTTGTCGTGAGGTTTGGGTCTTTGCGTATATGCGCTTTAGATGCGTGCGACACGTGTTGGCTGTGATCGTGAGGCCTTCGCAGATCTGCTCGACGGACTCGCCGGTTGCAAGTCGGGAGGCGACCGCGGCCTCGGCCGGCGTAAGCTCGAATAGCTCACGCAGGATCGATTCACGCACGTTCACAGGCTCTTCCGGATCGCTCAAAAAGACAAGCGTCAGACGGTTGCGTCCAAGTCTAGGCTTTTCGCTAAGCGGCGAGGCGAGAAGCTGCAGCGGGCGACGACCCGAAGGCCGTTTTAGAAGACACACCCCGCCGAATGCGAAATTGCCATTCGTCTTCGGAGAATGCGACCCTTCAAGGATCGCGTGAAGCCGCTTTGTGCCATCTTGCGACGCGGTTCTAAGGCACCCGAGATGGTCAACCGAAATGCCGTCGTTAGCTTCAATTATCTTTGCCGCGCGGGCGTTCGCGGTCAGGACGTGACCGTTCTGATCGACGACCAGCACCGCGCGGGACATTGTATTGACCGCTTCGAACAGGTCGTCGTGATCGTTCGCCTTTGTCAGTCCGAGCAGACGAAGACTCAAGGCCCGTTTCAGATGCGGCATCAACGCGTTGAGCACTTCGCGGTCGCTCTTCGAAAAGACTCTCTTGCGTTTCGGGAGCGTGATGCTGAAGCCGGCCATCAAACCGTCTGACCGCATCAACGCGTGGTACTCATAGTTAAAGATATCGTATTCCTTGAAAAAGCCTTTGTAGATGTCTGTCTTCTCGAACGACTGATCGTCAAGGTGTTCTACGCGGGCAAAGGTTTGGTCTTCGGCGAGTGAGTTGATCCTTTCTCTGAACGGGCTGATATCGCCGTACTTCGATATGTAGTCCCGCATAAACGCGGCGTCCAACCGGTATGAAATGGGCACCTCATGATGTTCCGCGTCTTTTGGCAAGTAGGTCAGAGCGGCAGAACCGGCATTTAACAGTTTTACGGTGTCCTCCAGCGCAGATGACAGAGCGTCATTGCAGTCCGGGCTTGAATAAAGGCCGCCGATGATCTTGAAGAGCTGTTTTTCTCTATTTACAGGCATCGTGATGGAATGTGTGAGGTTTTCTTGCCGGCCCAATATACCCAGTAACTTAAAGGCAACCCACGGTCAAATTGTCGGAAATGTATCACCCGTTTGGGTGGGATGTCAAACCCGTCCGATCCGGAGCGTAAATTGACCGTAATTTGTCATAAGGAAATTCGCGGATCAGGTCGCCGTTTGCGCCGCCTGCAAATCGTCGAATCGGTCATCGTTGCGGTATAATAAAAGTTTCGGTCTTTTTGAGTAAATGAAGAAAGTTGGTTTTGTGAGTTTAGGATGCCCGAAGAACCTCGTTGACAGCGAGGTGATGATGGGGACGCTCGCGCAGGCGGGCTACGAAATTACGAACGATGCGGATCAAGCCGATACCGTCGTCGTGAATACGTGCGGCTTTATCGAGTCCGCAAAGCAGGAGTCGATCGACGCCATTATCGAAGCCACGCGGCTTAAGGCCGAAGGTCACGCTTCGCGTGTGATCGTCGCCGGTTGCCTTGTCGAACGATATCGCGACGATCTTTTGGCGGAATTGCCGGAGGTTGACGCCTTCATAGGCACTTCGCAGGTCGCCGATATCCTAAAGGCCGCTGATGATGAATTCGACGCAAAAGAGCTCACGCTTCGGCCGATCGGCAATAAGTCTTCGACGTATCTCTACGACGAAAATACGCCGCGGATCCGTGCGACTAACAGTCACACTGCTTTTATCAAGATCGCCGAGGGATGCGACCGTCCCTGTGCCTTCTGTTCGATCCCTTCAATGCGCGGGAGCTTTCGTTCGCGGCGATTCGGCTCGATAGTCGAAGAAGCCCGCAACCTCGCAAAAGACGGCGTAAAAGAGATCGTCTTAGTCGCGCAGGATAGTTCGCGTTACGGCGAAGACCTCGGCGAGGTCGATGCTCTCGCGGCATTGATCCGAGCCCTCGGCGAGATCGAAGGCATTGAGTGGATACGCCCGATGTACGCTTATCCGACGCACATTTCAGACGCGTTCCTATCTGCGATCGCCGAGACGGACAAGGCGGTCAAATACCTTGATATGCCGTTGCAGCACGCGTCAAGGAATGTTCTTAAACTAATGAAACGCGGCGGCAATCGCGAGAGTCTTGAACGGCTCATCGAACGCGTTCGCGCTGCGGTTCCGGGGATCGCCATCCGCACGACCTTTATAACGGGCTTTCCCGGCGAGACGGACGAAGATTTCGAAGAGTTGCTCGCGTTCGTACGCAATTGCCGGTTCGATAACGTCGGCGTATTTACCTATTCCGACGAAGAGGGAACTGCCGCCTTTGATCTCCCGAATAAGGTCGATCCGAAAGTCGCGAAGAAACGTCGCGACCGTCTGATGAAAGAACAGGCAAAGATCAGCCGCGCGCTGAATAATGCAAAGGTCGGCGAGACGTTCCCCGTGATGTTCGAGGGACTGTCGCAGGAGTCGGACCTGCTTTTCCAAGGCCGGCTCGCAGGCCAGGCGCAAGAAATAGACGGTTACATTCTCATCAACGATATGCCCGAAGGCTTCGATCCCGAGATCGGCCGCATCTACGACGTAAAGATCACAGAAGCCCACGAATACGATCTGATCGGCGAAATCCTTGCAGAAGCCCGCGCGTGAGCAAGGGCGATACTTCTTGTGGCGATGCGTTGTACTCGCTAGTGGAGAAGCCCACGCGTGAGCAAGGGCGATACACCGAACGCGGCATCTCACACTCGACGCCCGCAGATCGAATTCTTGCAGCGTTCCGGTTACGCCCTTGCTGACGCGCGGGCCTCTGCATTTGCGCGTAATCCTACAAAAATGTAGGAAAAATAGGCAGCGTCAAATTTCTCGTTTCGACTATTATCACCGACTTTACGCTCTCTGCTAGGATTAGCCACTTGATGCTTACGCGCAAATGACCGCGATTTCAAATTTAGCCGAAACAGCAGGAGAAAAATGAAGCCAAAAGACGTTCTAACATATGCCGCCGACCACGAAGCAAGATTTGTTTCGATCAGGTTTACCGATCTTCCCGGTGCTTGGCACCACCTTACATATCCGATCGAAATGCTTTCCGAAGACAGTTTTGAAGACGGATTCGGTTTTGACGCGTCGAGCTTGCGCGGATGGGCGGCGATCCACGAATCCGATATGCTTCTCGTGCCGGATCCGACGCGTTTCTGGATCGACCCATTCACCGAAGAAACGACTCTATGCTTGATCGCGAACGCTGTCGATCCGATCACGAAGGAAGGCTACGGGCTCGATCCGCGTTCAGTAGCGACCCGCGCTGAAAGCTATCTCAAATTTACGGGTATCGCGGACACAGTTTTTGTCGGGCCTGAGGCTGAGTTCTTCGTTTTTGACGAAGCTCGATTCCACAATGACCAGCATTCGGCGGGCTACACGATCGACTCCGAAGAAGGCCACTGGAACACCGGCCGCAAGGGCGATCCGGTGAATAGCGGTTATCACATTCGAGCAAAGGAAGGCTATGTGCCGGTTGCTCCTATGGATTCCCTCGTCGATCTGCGAAACACGATGGCTTCGATCCTGAATGAGGTCGGCATCTTCGTTGAATGTCATCATCACGAGGTTGCGACAGCGGGACAGTGCGAGATCGATTTCAAGTTCTCGAATATGCTACATACGGCCGACAACCTGATGCTCTTTAAGTATGTTGTTAAGAACACGGCGCACGCGGCGGGCAAGACCGCTACCTTTATGCCGAAACCGCTCTACGGCGACAATGGTTCCGGAATGCACGTTCATCAGTCGCTCTGGAAAGACGGCACGCCGCTTTTTGCAGGCGACGGTTATGCGGGGCTTTCGGAAATGGCGAAGTTCTACATCGGCGGGCTTCTCAAACACGCGCCGGCGCTTGTCGGATTCGCCGCTCCGACCACCAATTCATATAAGCGTCTCGTGCCGCACTTTGAGGCGCCGGTGAATCTTGCGTATTCGGCGCGCAACCGCTCCGCGGCCGTGCGAATTCCGATGTTCTCTTCGTCGCCAAAGGCAAAACGTCTTGAATTTCGTCCGCCCGATCCGTCGTGCAATCCCTATCTAACGTTCGCCGCTCTTTTGATGGCGGGCCTCGACGGCATACAGAACCGGATCGATCCGGGCGAACCGCTCGACAAGGACATCTACGACCTTCCGCCCGAAGAACTCGCGAACGTGCCTTCGCTTCCGGGGAATCTGGACGACGCCTTGAAAGCGCTTGAGGACGATCATGAATTTCTCCTGAAGGGCGATGTATTCTCGGAGAAGTTGATCGAACGCTGGATCCAATACAAACGAGACTGCGAGATCACACCGCTTCGCTTGAGGCCGCATCCGCTCGAATTCTCGATGTATTACGACGTATAGAACAACTGCTCACTATTCAAAGAAACACGTGGCCGAGCGATAAGGATCCTCGGTCATTTGTTTTATTTGGCTTACGGCGAACCTAACGCCTTACGGGAAAACGAGAAAATTCGGTATTATTGAGGGCAAGGGCGGACGATCTTGCCCGCCGCACTGTGTAAATGAATTTATTGAAGTATCTCTGTGTTGTCTTGCTGTTTGGTTTGCTTGCGGCCTGCGGCGGGCCGCCCGAAGCGGGTTCGAGCGCGAAGCCGGGATCGAATGGCGCGGCAAATTCGAATGTCCAGCCAGGCGTTGTGTCTAACGGCAATGCGACACCGTTCGGCACGCCGGATATGACCGGCATCCCGACTGATCCAAATGCTACACAGTCTGCCGTAAATGCTCCGTCTGCCGGCAATGTCGAGGCTGCGAACCGAGGACGAGTTCTTGCCGAAGGACCGCCGCCTCCGCCGGGATCGAAACCGCCGTCCGTCGCTGCGGGAGATGATTCGTCGGTTTCGAGCGAAATGCTAAAGGACGGCTCAATTCTCGAAAAGCGTGTGTTCTCGCAAAACGAATATTTGAAAGCGCTCGAAATTCGCACAAAAGGCCGAGACCGTTCCGCTACGCTGACCCTTAGAAGCGGGAAGACCGTTAAAGTCCCGGCAGACCGGATCCGCGAGATCGGAAGTCCGTCAGCGGAATTCTTGCTTGAGTTAGCGGGCATTAGGCCAAAGGTTGCGCAGCCTGACCAAACAGGAACAGGCACGCGAGGAGCAAAGCCTTCGCAATAGGAAGTTTATGGAGAAGCTAACCGTAATTTGCCCGTGCTGCGAATCGGCGCTGACGATCGATTCGGCGACAGGATCGATCCTTTCTCACGAAGAAAAGAAGAAGGCGGCGGCTTCTTTTGATGAATTAAAAGAAGGTTTGAGTAAGCAGAAGGAACTTCGCGATCAACTTTTTTCACAGGAGATGTCTTCGATGAAAGATCGTGAGCGCCTTCTCGAGGAAAAATTCAAAGAAGCGATGAAACGCGCCGGAACCGACGACGGTACGCCATATAAAAATCCGCTCGACCTCGACTGACCAAATGCCGACAATTCCAGCCTTAAAGGACCGACAGACCGCCGCGCAGTCGCATCTTATCATTGCGCTCGATACGCCCGATGCTTCAAAGGCTCGCGAGATCGTCGATGAATTGTCAGGCGAGGTCTTCGCGTTCAAGGTCGGGTTGCAATTATTTACTGCAGAAGGCCCTGAGTTCGTTTCGGAACTCGTCAAAAAGGGCGAGCGGGTCTTCCTCGATCTGAAGTTTCACGACATCCCGAACACGACGGCAATGGCGGCAGTTTCTGCGGCCCGACTCGGCGTTTGGATGATGAATTTTCACGCTGCCGCAGGCCGCGAAGCGTTGGAAGCCGCACGAGCTGCGGTCGAAGATGTGTGCTTGAAGGAAAATCTGCAAAAGCCTCTGCTTATAGGCGTTACGCTTCTGACAAGCAGCGGACAAGGTCATTTGAACGAGCTTGGTTTTGACGGCACCGCCGAAGACTACGTCATCCGAATGGCGAGGATCGTCGAGGCCGCGGGCCTTGATGGCGTAGTCGCTTCAGCACGCGAAGCGACAGCGATAAAGCGGGCCGTTCGCGACAGCTTTGTGATCGTTACGCCTGGAATTCGCCCTATTAGCGGAACGTTCGGCGACCAGAAGCGTGTAACAACATTTAGGGAAGCGATCGAAGCCGGTGCAACTTACGCAGTTGCGGGGCGGCCCGTTACTGCCGAAAGCGATCGGCGTGCGGCCCTTGCATCACTTATCGCTTAACTCGAAATTTTCGATCTTTTCGAACCATTTAATGAAAAAGTTCTTATTCATCCCGAACCTCGTAAAGTCCGGCTTTGCCGTATGGCTGCTGACAACTGCCGCGTTCGCTCAGACACAAGTTGCCGCGCCCGCTGATGCCGGATCTTTCCGCATCGGCGAGCATATCTCGTACAGCGTCTCGCTCGACAAATTTAAGAACGTCGCGTTCGTCGAGACGAACGTCATCTCACGCGGACAGATCGCCGGAAAGAATGTTGTCGAGATCGAGAGCCGGATCAAGACCGAAGGCTTCGTAAGCGCTGCGATCGCGCTGATCGACGAAAAACGTACCATTTACGCTTCGATAGATGACGGAACGCCTCTCTTGATCAAACGCGAACTCGATGGCGGAGTTTCGACTAGACAGATAGACGTTGATAATACGAAGGCTGCGTCAGCGCCGTTCGACCTGATAGCGGCGCTCTTCAAAGCTCGTGATGCGAACGGAAGCGGCAGCTTTTCATTCGCGGAAGATGGAGTTTCGACTATCACTTTCCTGCCGGAAGGCTCAGCGAAGATCGCGACAGATCAGGGCACGTTCGAAACGTCGATAGTTCGCGTCTCGAGTCCATATTTTGACGCGCGGGGATTCAAGGAGATCCGCCTTTGGTTGTCGAATACGGACGCAAGGATGCCGGTCGCATTCGAGTTCAAATCGCGCAACGGAACGTTCCGCGGCACTCTCGCTTCTTACATGATCGAACGACCGCTGCCGCCGACTGAAATCCCGACGCCTGACCCGTCCGTCTCGCCGACGCCGCAGAAGCCCGTCGTAAGGCCGACGCCTTCTCCGACGCCGTACATTACGAATCAGCCGCTGCTCGCCGAACTCAAGTTCAAGCTTGGCGAAGAGCTGAATTATCAACTTACGCAAGGCGAACGAAGGGTCGGCGCGTTCCAACTGTCGGCAAAGGAAAGGAAGCTTGTCGGCGTCCAGGACACTCTTGTGCTCGAAGCGAAGGCGACCGGTACCGACGGCGCAAACCCGCCCTTTTCGCTCGGCGATTCGATGATCGCGAACGTGAACCCTGACACGCTCGGGCCGAGTACATTCACCGCGAGGCTATCGAACATTCTTGCTCCGTATTCGCAAAATGCGGTGTTCGATCAGCGGACGGGAACTGTTACTTTTGGGGCGAATAAAGCCGAAGGACCCGTCGGCGTTCACTGCGTTCTGTCGCTCATTTATGCGATGCGATCATTCAACCTAACGCCGAGCAGGAATGCGGCCGATCCCGTAAATGATACTCGCGTCGCCGTATTTTGGCGCGAAAAGGTCCGGATCTTCTCTTTGCGTCCTTCAAGGCCGGAGACGATCGATATTTCAGGTAGAAAGACCGAAACTCAGCCGATCACGATCGTAACCGGCGACCCTGAGATCGACAGACTCGGCTTTAAGATCTGGCTATCGACCGGCGCATCGCGGACGCCCTTAAGGTTCACGATCGGCGGCTTTCAAGCCGATCTAGTCTCGGAATCGCTCGTGCGACCGCAATAGGGCACGATATCTAATTAGAAAAACTACTCCTTTCGTAGACGAGAATTGCGTTTTGCAATTGAAAATCACTTTCAATTAAGGTATATTTTTTGTTTGATGCTTACGATAGGGATCGAAGACGAGAGAAAATGGCTCAGCAAACAACTCTAAACACACTTAAAAATGGGGCTTCCGGCCGAGTAACAGCCGTAAACGGCGATTCGCGGATCACTCGCCGCATCCTAGAAATGGGAATCATCCCGGGCGTACTCGTCAAGCTTGTAAAGTCTGCTCCCTTCAATGATCCGATCGAGGTCAGCGTCCGCGGCTATAATCTTGCGATGCGACGCAGCGAAGCCGCCGCGATCGAGGTGGCTCTCTAATTTGTCGGGTGCGTAACCTTTGCGATGGCGTCAACCACTGCCCATAGTCTCACGATCGCGCTTGCCGGCAATCCGAACGCAGGCAAAACAACACTTTTTAATGCACTCACCGGCCTCAAGCAGAAGGTCGCAAATTATCCCGGCGTAACCGTCGAACGAAAGACCGGCCGCTGGCAGTTGAACGGCAGCGGCGCGGATCTGATCGATCTTCCGGGGCTTTACAGCCTCGATGCGACCTCGCTTGATGAGCAGATCGCGCGCAGCGTCATCACTGGCGAACAAAAGGGTGTAAAACGCCCTGACGTCGTCGTCGCGGTCGTCGATGCGACCAATCTCGAACGCAATCTATATCTCGTTACACAACTTTTCGATTACGAGGTTCCGGTTGTCATCGCTCTGACGATGATAGATGTTTTTGAGAAGCAGGATCACGAGATCAATATCGCGAAACTCTCTCAGCTATTAAAAACGCCGGTCGTCGCGATCAATGCGAAATCAGGCCGCGGCATTAAAGAACTCGCAAAAGAAGTTCATAAAGCAGCAGAAAATCGCGAGAGTGTTGCTCCTGCTTTCGACGACGTAAATGAGACGTCCGGCCCGCACGCAAAGATCTTTGCCCGATACAGCTTTATATCGAAGGCCGTTCAGGAATCGACGCGGCACAACGACACGCCGAAGCTCCGCATCTCGAGCAAGATCGACAAGGTCTTGACGCATAAATTCTTCGGCCTCGTGATACTTGTCGCCGTGCTGCTCGTCGTTTTTCAAGCAATTTTCTCATGGGCGACAGTTCCGATGGATCTGCTCGAACAAGGCTTCGGCTCGCTGAGCTCTCTCGTAAAAGAGAATATGCCGCCAGGAATTCTCACCGACCTGATCAGCGACGGTATCATCGCAGGCGTTGGCGGTGTTGTCGTATTCCTGCCGCAGATCCTGCTGCTGTTCCTGTTCATCTCGATTCTCGAAGACACGGGTTACATGGCTCGCGCGGCGTTCCTGATGGACAAATTGATGAGCAAGGTCGGGCTTCACGGAAAGGCATTTTTGCCGCTTGTAAGCAGCTTTGCGTGTGCGATACCGGGCATTATGGCGACTCGCACGATCGAGAACAAACGCGACCGCTTCGCGACCATAATGGTCGCGCCGTTTATGTCCTGTTCGGCGCGCCTTCCGGTCTATACGCTGATGATCGCAGCGTTCTTTGCCGGGCAGACGATCTTCGGATACGTCTCCGTCGCCGCCGTCCTGATGCTCGCGATGTACGCGCTCGGCATCGCCGTTGCCGTCATCGTCGCATTCATCTTAAAACGCACCGTGCTCAAGGCTCCGCCGCCGCCGTTCCTGATGGAACTGCCCGAATATCGCGTTCCGAATCTGCGGACCGTCTTGCAGAATATGTTCACGCGTGCGTGGTTGTTCTTAAAGCGCGCGGGCACGGTCATCCTCGCGATCTCGATTCTGCTTTGGGCGTTGATGTATTTCCCGCGCGATCTTTCGCCAGCACCGGCGGCCAACGCATCGACAGAACGAACCGCAGTCTTCGGAACTGAGGCCGAACCGGCGGAAGATGTCGCAAAAGAAAGTGAGCAATTAAAACACAGCTTTGCCGGAATGCTCGGGCACACGATCGAACCTGTCATCCGGCCCCTTGGGTTCGATTGGAAGATCGGCGTCGCGCTCATCGCGAGTTTCGCCGCACGCGAGGTTCTGGTCTCGACCTTGAGCATCATCTACAATGTCGGCAAGGACGCTGACGCCGAATCGACGACGCTGGTCTCGGCGATCCGCGATGCTAAAGGCGATGACGGCAGGCCGATCTGGACGCCTTTGACCGCGTTGACGCTGATGGTCTTTTTTGTTCTCGCTATGCAGTGTATGTCAACGCTTGCGGTCGTGCGGCGGGAGACGAATTCCTGGGGATGGCCGATCTTTATGTTCAGCTATATGACCGCGATCGCCTACGCGGCAGCATTTTTGACGTATCAGGGCGGAAGAATGTTGGGTTTTGAGTGATGTGGCAGCTAATTATCGTATTATTGATCTTTGTAGGTGCGGGATTCCTGCTCGTGCGGCGTGCGATCGCTCAAAAGCGCGCCTTTGCCGTTAATGACGGCGAGTGCGAAACCGATTGCGGCTGCGGTGCGAGCAAGGCAGAGAAGAAGCACGCGATAAAAGGCTGATGGCTCGAAGCGACAAATTCATTACACGCGGAGTGCGGTCGATGTTCTTTTCGACCGCGTTCTTTTTTATTGCGAATGTTTTCGTCAAAGAGGTCAGTCATTTACCCGCGATGGAAGCTGTTTTTTTTCGCTGCACGATCGCGTCGGTGCTTTGTCTGATCGGGCTGCATCGTGCAAAAGCGAGCATCATCGGTTCGAATCATTTGATACTCGCTCTTCGCGGCGTCTTCGGCACGATAGCACTATTCACTTTCTTCGTAACGCTCCAGAATATTCCGCTTGCGACGGCCCAGACACTGCAGTATGTTTCGCCGATCTTCAGCGCCGTGCTTGCGATCGTGATCCTCGGCGAGAAGCTTGGTCGAACGCAGTGGGTCTTTTACGCCCTCGCATTCGCAGGCGTCATCCTGATACAGCGGGTCGATCATCGAGTCGAGCCGTTCTATGTAATGCTCGGCATATTCTCCGCGTTCTGCTCCGGGATGGCTTACAACCTTGTGCGTCGGATGAGCGGTCGCGAACATCGCTTGACCGTCGTGTTCCATTTCCAACTGATCGGCGCGATCGCGGGTTCCATAGCGATCCTTTTCGAATGGGTGCAGCCGACGGGCTGGGATTGGCTCTGGCTCTTGGGCCTCGGCGTTTTCTCGCAGCTTGGGCAGATATACTTGACCGACGCTCTTCAACGCGAGAAAGTTGCAGGAGTCGCGATCGTCATATACTCCGGCCTCGTGTACGCGGTCGTTGTCGGATGGGCAGTCTTTGGCGAATCGCAGAGCCTCTTGACGCTTGCAGGTATGCTGCTCGTCGTTGCTGGTGTCCTCGCGAGCGTCTTCAACAGCCGCCGTCTCGAACGCCGTGTCGAAGATATCGAGGCAACGTCCGCGTAGATCACTTTTATGAAATTCGCGATCCTTACCATCAGCGACACACGCGATCTTGCAAACGATCCGTCAGGCGAACGGCTTGCGGAACTTGCCGGCGAGTTGGGCGAAGTTGCCGTTCGCGCTCTCGTCTCGGACGATCTCGATGCGATCATCGAGAAACTCCGCGAACTTAGCCAAGGAGCAGACATCGACTGCGTACTTACAACGGGCGGAACCGGCTTTGCCGCTCGTGATAATACGCCTGAGGCGACGCTCGCAGTTATCGACCGCGAAACTCCCGGCCTTGCGGAGGCGATGCGTCGGGAGACTGCAAAACATACGCCTTTTGCGATGCTATCGCGGGCGGTCTGCGGCATCGCCGGGAAGACCCTGATCGTGAATATGCCCGGCAAGCCGAAGGCTGTTCACGAGTGTTTCGAGGTGATACGGCCGGTTCTAAAGCACGCTGTCGAACTTCTTTCCGGCCGGACCGCGCACTGACCGTCCTACTTCCGCTCCGCTGCGTTGATGAACGCGGAGGCATCGCTGTGCAGCTTCATAAGCGACGGCACATCGATGTACATCATATGCCCTGAGTCGTAGTAGTCGAAGCTGATATTCTTCCGCAGGCTCGGATCTAAGTTCATAGCCGAGACCGTGTATTCCGCAGCATAAAACGGCGTCGCCATATCGTAGTAGCCGGCGGCGATCATTATCTTCATATACGGATTCTTTGCCATTGCTGCCCGCAAGGCGCTGCTCGTATCCGCATAAGCGTTGTCGCTGCTGAAATCCCAGCGACCGACTCCCCCGCCGAGAATGTAATATTCCATATCGGACTTGAATCCGAGATCGCCGCGGACATACGAATTGAATGCCGCCGTATATGGCGGGCGTATCGCGCTCATGGAAGGGTCGCGATCGGGGTTGTCGCTTGCCGCGTCGGTGTCAATGCCCGTAAATCGGCTGTCGAGGCGTCCGGTCGAACGGCGTTGGTCCCGCAGCAGTTCTTTGTTGAATTCACCAAGCTCGATACGGAAATTATTTCGTTCGACAAAATCCCGTGTGAGGCCCGTCAGAGCCGCAAATTTGTCGGCCAACGCATCGCGTTCGCCCGACGTTAGACGATCGATGCGCATCATCGCGGGCATATACTCATTCGCCGCGAACTGCCGAGCTTCCTCCGCGACCTGAGCAACGGTCTTTGCCTGCATCGCAGGTGAGAGCCGCTTGTGATACCACGCTGTCGTCGCGTAGCTCGGAAGAATGAGCACGAGCGGCAGATCGTTGTTGCTCGCGAAATCGAGCGTCTGAAAGTTCATCACGGTCGAGATAAGAGCGATGCCGTTCAAAGCGATCCCGTGATCGAATAGCCAGTTCGATAGGCCCGAAGCTCGCGTCGTGCCGTAGCTTTCGCCTACGAGAAAGAGCGGCGACATCCAACGCTCGTTCTTGCCGAGATATAGCCGTATGAATTCGCCGACCGAGGCGATGTCGCCGCGAAGGCCGAAGAATTTCTTGCCGAATTCTTCTTTCGTCGGTCGGGAATATCCTGTTCCGACCGGATCGATAAAGACGAGATCGGTATCGGCAAGCCAAGTGCCCGCATTGTCCTCCATCTCAAAAGGCGGCGGCGGATACATCCCGTTATCGAGCATCTTTACGCGTCTCGGCCCCAATGCTCCGAGATGAAGCCAAACGCTCGCCGAGCCCGGCCCGCCGTTGAACGAGAACATCAGCGGACGATTTGCGGGCGGATTGTCGAGCGTGTAAGCCATATAGAAGATATGGGCTTCCGTCTCGCCTGTCTGAGCGTTCTTGATCGGCATAAAGCCGGTCGTCGTGGTATAGCTCAGCGTTTTGTTGCCTGCCCGCGACGTGTGATGTGTTACGACAGGCGGTTTGTCCATCTGCGGATCGAGCAGTTTTGCATCCGACTTTTTATCCTCGGATGGCTTTGCGGCAGTCGGCGGCTGAGCCAACGCCGCCGTCGAAGCGAAGAAAGTAAGCGCCAAGAGAAGTGCTGTTTTCATATGTTTGGTTTTGTGTTGCTCTGCATTATACGCGAGATCGAACAAATGGTTCACGGACCGCAAACACCCCCGTCCGCAATGGCTCCGCAAGGAGCCAAATATGTCAGTATCCCGCACGTCAGTAAGGGATCAGCGTCAGAACCGCGATCGAGAGCGACCTTGTCCGCTCATCCTTGTGCCAGTAGCCCGCACGTGAGTAAGGGCTCAGCGTTTGCCTCACACACCGTCCGCCCTCGTCCGCACTGCCCTGAATTGCCACGGCTTTCAAGCCGTGGATTGCGTGTCGGAACGCGGACGCCATCGTCCGTCCGCCTCGGCTCCGTTAGGAGCCAAATGTTTGTAGCACCGTCCATCATCGCCACCTCGGAGGCGGCTTTGCCGCCGACTTCTGTCGCGTGCAAGGCACGCTTCCGTTGGAATGATTCGCCGCCGATCTACACATTCCGCTTCGCTCCATGTGTAGCTAAATTCTTGCCGCGTGCAAAGCACGCTTCCCGGGAGGCAGAAGACAGAAGACGGAAGACAAGAGACAAGAGACAAGAGACGGGAGAACTCTCTATTAAATTTTCAAAGACCAACCAACCATCAACAAGCTTACCGAATCGCGGGCGCGCATTTGAAGCACGTTTTTCACGTTTTGTATCAAATTGCACAAAACGACAC
>Ga0138256_10000182_pt1 | contig 74133 bp, 60 predicted proteins | sample KNB2016incub_MG_FD_105486 | JGI IMG/M metagenome (GOLD analysis project Ga0138256, IMG submission 105486) | Active sludge microbial communities from wastewater in Klosterneuburg, Austria - KNB2014incub_MG | ecosystem: Engineered > WWTP > Activated sludge > Unclassified | place: Austria...
AAAAAACGATTCCACAGGTCTTAGTATTTGCTACTATGTGCTGGCTGGTTTTTACCGAACAACCGGGTTGCTTGACCAGGCGATCTATCACATGAAAAAATCGGTAAGTTACATGAGGCCTGATACCACATTTGATAACAGTATTCCCCCGTTTATAGACCCCGTTGGCAGGAGAAACTGGTTTAATAATATTGGCGTTATTTCGTTTTACTACCTGCAAAAAGAGGATTACAAAGAAGCAGAAAAATATGCCCGTATTACCTACAATGAAGATAGAAGAGTTGGTATAACAACAGCTTCAAATACATCGAACGTAATGGCACAGATCAAACTTTTATCGGGCCAGTTGGACAGTGTTATGTATTATTTAGGCTCCGTTCTCAATTTCTTAAACACAAATAATAATAATGTTTTTGATTATTTAGCATTGGCATTGCAAATTAAAGGGTTTTATAAAATAAAAAACGGCGAGTTGGAAGAAGCGGAAGCGGCTTTAAAACAATGCTGGCAATTGATCGAAGAGAACAATATACCCGCAGATGCCCGGCCGGGAACGATGGCACCTGATTATTATTTAGCATTGATCCGAATAGAACAAAACAGGATCAATGAAGCCATAACATTGCTCCAAAAGGATATAGCCAGGGTAAAAAGTCAGCGTTTGTATGTACTGAGAGATTATAAATTGCTTGCCCAATTACATGAGCAAACAGGCAATTATAAAAAAGCGAATGAAGTGCTTGGGTCTTTTATTTCATTACAAGATAGCATACAGTCTGATCAGGAGAAGTATGGTTCGTTAAGTTTTGAAACCGAGCAGGAGATGAATGTCAAAGAGCTTTCTATTGCTAAATTAGAAAGCCAAAACAAAATATCCGCTCTCTCCCGTAATTTCTCTATTGGTATAGCTGCCTTGCTTTTGCTAATTGTAGCGGGTATTTATTATAGGTTCCGCTCCAAAAAGAAAGCAAACCTGGTATTGGAAAAAACACTTGCCGATCTGAGATCAACACAAACTCAATTGATCCAATCAGAAAAAATGGCCAGCCTTGGAGAACTCACTGCCGGCATTGCCCATGAAATTCAAAACCCGTTGAACTTCGTCAACAATTTTAGCGAAGTAAATAAAGAGCTGTTGGTTGAAATGAAAGACGAATTGGATAAAGGAAATATTTCGGATGTAAAAGAAATCGCTAATGATGTAATTGCTAATGAAGAAAAAATAAATCACCACGGTAAAAGAGCCGATGCCATTGTAAAAGGGATGCTGCAACACAGCCGCAGCAGCAGCGGTGTAAAAGAACCAACAGATATTAATGCCCTGTGCGATGAGTATCTCCGCCTCTCCTATCATGGCTTGCGGGCAAAAGACAAATCGTTCAATGCTACCATGAAAACAGATTTTGATAATTCCATCGGCAATATCAATATTATTCCACAGGATATTGGAAGAGTTGTTTTGAATTTATTAACGAATGCTTTTTATGTGGTTGATGAAAAAAAGAAGGCTTCCACAAGTTCAGCCGGACAACCTTATGAACCAACCGTTTCAATCAGCACAAAGAAAGTTGCTGACAAGGTAGAGATAAGGGTTACAGACAACGGAAACGGTATCCCCAAAAAAGTATTGGATAAAATCTTTCAACCTTTCTTTACCACCAAACCCACCGGGCAGGGAACGGGATTAGGATTGAGTTTGAGTTATGATATTATTACCAAAGGTCATGGCGGAGAATTAAAAGTAGAAACCAATGAAGGGGAAGGCTTGTCCGCCGAAGCTTCAGCGCAGGCGGGAACAACATTTATCATTCAAATTCCAATAAGTTAAGATGAATTGTAAATCATTACTGAAAATAATCCTGTTGTTATTACTGCCTTTTTTTACAAAAGCACAATCGCAGCAAAAAGAATTAGATAGCCTGCACACCGCTTTAAAAAATGCAGCCAATGACACAGTAAAGATGGTTACGCTTGATAACCTGGCAGGCTATTATGCAGAAAGCAACAGAGATAGTGCGATGTTTTTTACTGAGAAAGCACTTGTGCTAGCAAAAAAAATAAACCAGCCACTATGGATAGCTGATATTTTACTTGTTAAATCATACCTGGTTCAAAAGCAGTCCAATTTTACACTAAGTCTTAAATTATGTAATGAAGCACTGGCTATTGTACAGGATGAGAAAACTGAAAAAAACGCTTACATACAAAAAGAAGATGAATTTGCCTCATCGCCCCGTAAATACAGGCTTAGCAAAATAATATATATATATCATCACCTTGGTAATACCTATTCTGGTGCTGGCAATAAAGAAAAAGCTATTGAATACTACAAAGAAGAAATCCGTGTGGCAGATGAATTAAATAGCAAAGGCGGGCGGGTAACCAGCAATATGAATATTGCCAGATTATATCAGGAGATGGACCAATTGGATACAGCGTTAATTTATTCTAACCGAGCACTTGAAAATGCAACAAGCACGGGATATAAAACTTATACCATATTTATATTGAGAAATATCGGAACTATTTATTTTAAAAAGGGCTTGTTAGATTCTGCAAAATATTACTATCAAAAATCTTTGCTAGCTAATAAAGGCCAGAACATTGTAGCGGGGGAGGTAGAAACAAATCTTTCTCTTGCCAGATTCTATCAAAAATTAGCGCTGACCGATTCTGTGAAATATTACGCCAGCAAGGCTTTTCAGTTAGCTACAGTATTAAAAGTCCATACAAGAGTTGATGATGCTGCCAATCTTCTTTCGCAAGCATTTAAAATGCAAGGTCATAGAGACAGTGCATTATTCTATCTAAGCCTTTCAAAAAACCTGGGCGACAGTTTACATAAAGATATAACTGATAAGCTTACTCAATTTCAGAATACAAACTTTGAAGAACAGATGCTTCTTGAAAAAGAAGCACAGGCAAGCACAGCAGCCAAAAATAAAATTCAAACTATTGCTTTTATCATCGGCTTGGGTTTATTATCTGTACTTGTATTTGTGTTTTATAGAAATACAAAGCAAAAACAAAAAACCAATATTGCTTTAGAAAAAACCCTGACTGATTTAAAATCTACCCAAACACAATTGATTCAATCCGAAAAGATGGCCAGCCTTGGAGAACTTACTGCCGGCATTGCACATGAAATACAAAATCCACTGAATTTTGTAAACAACTTTAGTGAGGTAAGCAATGAGTTGATTGACGAAATGAATACAGAACTAGATAAGGGAGATATCGATGAAGCAAAGCTGATTGCAGCAGATGTAAAACAGAACTTAGAAAAAATAGCCCATCATGGCAAAAGAGCCGATGCCATTGTAAAAGGAATGCTACAACACAGCCAAAGCAGCACAGGTAAAAAAGAACCGACTGATATAAATGCGTTGTGTGATGAATATTTACGCCTCTCCTACCATGGATTAAGGGCAAAGGATAAATCATTTAATGCAACGATGAAAACTGATTTTGATAATTCTATCGGCAATATCAAAATCATTCCACAGGATATTGGAAGGGTGATACTGAATTTATTGACGAATGCTTTTTATGTGGTGGATGAAAAAAAGAAATCAGGATTTGAAAATTATGAACCTGCTGTTACCATCGCAACCCGTTACATACAGCCCCCTTCAGGGCTTGTCCCGAATTCACTTCGGGAGGGTCAGACTGTTGAAATAAAAGTCTCTGACAATGGGGGTGGCATTCCCCAAAAAGTACTGGACAAAATTTTTCAACCCTTCTTTACCACCAAACCCACCGGGCAGGGAACCGGATTGGGATTAAGTTTGAGTTATGATATTGTGAAGGCGCATGGCGGCGAGTTGAAAGTGGAAACGAAGGAAGGAGAAGGAAGTACATTTATTATTAATTTACCCATCGCTTAAAAAATACCAATGAAAAAAGCGCAACAACTATTTGTTTTAATCCTTTTTATGCTGATTAAGCTGACAGGATTTTCACAGTCACCACATTTTAACCTGGTACTGGATGCAAAAAAGCAAAATTTACAGTACATCAATTCCATTACACAGGATGCCCGGGGCTATATCTGGTTTGTTGGCTATTCAAATGGCTTGACCCGTTATGACGGGAATAAGTTAACATCTTATGTTCATGATAACGAGAATAAGAATTCATTGGTCAGCAATATTGCCATAGCAGTATCTGCAGATTCTTCTGGATTTATTTGGGTAGGAACCGCAGCCGGACTTGACCGGTTTGATCCGGTGACCAATACCTTTACTCATTTTATTCATGACCCAAAAAACCCGGAGAGCCTGGTATGTGATACCGTGTTTTGCATCACAACAGATAGCCAGGGAGATGTATGGATTGGTACAATAAGGGGGCTTGACAGGTATGAAAAAAAGACAGGTAAATTTATTCACTACAACATTGATGAGCGGTTAAAAAATGCATTGCAAAACGACAGTTCAGCCTTTGCTGTAAATGCTGTTTACCAGGATAAAAATGGAATGCTGTGGATAGGATGGGGCGACCCTTTTTCAGGAAAAAAAGATGGTCTTGGAGGTTTAGCCAGTATAAATAAAAATACCGGAAAAATTACCCGCTACCAGCATAACCCGGCCGACCACAATTCCATATCCGATAATAATGTAACAGTCATTTATGAAGACAGCAGGAAAAATTTATGGATTGGCACTAAAGGAGATGGGTTGCACAACTTAAACAGAGAAACCGGAAAATTTATACACTATACTTATGATCCGCTCCATCCTGAAAAATTAAGCGGTCCGCCACTTGCTGCAACAGCACCTGTAAATGGAATTACCTTTATTCGGGAAGATAGTAAAGGTAAACTATGGATAGGTTCCCGGCTAGGCGGTATCAATATGTATGACCCCGCTACTAATAGAACGAATCATTTTGGAACTGTACTGGATGATAAAACAGGGCGTTTTGCAAAAGATACCCTCAATGGTTTTTCAGCGTATGGCACTTCTGCAGCCCTTACCGCAAAGGATGGCTTGTTCTGGATAAGCGACGATTTGGGCAATATCTACAATATCAATTTTTCAAAGATCAACATGCCTTTCAGTCCGCTGAATGCCGCCGGCATTTCTTTTTACCTTGAGGAAGAAAAAAATATACTGTGGATAGGATCTGACAGCAGCCTGCTGCGGAAAGACCTCAACACAGGCGCTCAAAAGCAATACAGGCATGATCTTAAAAACAAAAAAAGCCTTGCCAGTTATTTTCCTATGGCTGTAACAGGGGATGCTGAAGGCAATATCTGGATTGGCTTTCACAATGCAGGTGTACAAAAATTAAATGTAGCTACCGGCTCATTTACGCATTACGCACATGACAGTGCCAATGCTGCCGGCCTGATAGATGACGGTGTACATAACCTGTATTTTGACAGGCAAAAAAACCTGTGGATAGGCACACATAAAGGCGTTTCAAAAATGAACAGGGCAACAGGTATATGTATAAACTATACGTACAATTCAAAAGACAGCAGCAGCATTGGCACTGGTAGTGCCCATAGTTTTGCAGAAGACAAAAATGGAAATATCTGGATAGCAACCGATAACGAAGTGAATTATTTGGACAGCAAAACCGGAAAATTTACACGCTATTTAATCAGTGGCCGCTCTTTCAATGTTTACATTGATGCAAGTGGCAAAGTATGGGCCGGTGCCACCAATGGACTGTTTTTCTTTGATACACAAAAAAAATATTTTAAAAAATATACTGACCCGGTTTTTCCTGAGGGAATAACACCGGTTTATGGATTGATTGAAGATAATATTGGCCAGCTATGGGTAAACACCAATACTGCGATTGTATGCATCAACCAGCAACGCAATGCTGTAAAAATATTTAATGCCGATCACGGCATAATCCCTATGAATGAATTTTTGTTGAGAAATTTTAAAGCAAAAGACGGACGTTTATTCCTTGGCGGGCAAAAAGGTTTCTACTCCTTTATTCCTGAAAAAATAGAAAATACCCGCAATACACCAACGCTTCAGTTTACCAACCTCAGAATAAGCAATGGAGATGTGCTTGTTGGTGAAGGCAATATATTATCTGCCCCTGTGTGGAAAACAGATGCGATAACGCTGGCACACAATCAAAATACCTTTTCTTTCGAATTTAATGCACTTGATTATAAGAATCCCGGCGAAATAAAGTTTTTGTATAAACTGGAAAACTATGATAATGAATGGCGGGACAATGGCACAGAAAAAAAAGTGGTTTTTTACAATATTCCACCCGGCAAATACATACTGCATATTAAAGCCATCAACGGCGAAGGTTCTTCAACCGAAAAATTAATGACCATTACCATTACCCCACCCTGGTACAAAACCTGGTGGGCTTATCTGTTGTATGCAATTGTACTGATAGCCGCTGTTCTGGCAATACACAGGTATCAAAAAAACAGGATTATAAAAATAGAAAGGGAAAAAACGCAGCAAAAAGAATTGGCGCAGGCAAAAGAAATTGAGAAAGCTTATACCGAATTGAAGACTACTCAATCCCAACTCATCCAATCCGAAAAGATGGCCTCTCTTGGGGAACTCACAGCAGGCATTGCCCATGAAATACAAAACCCGTTGAACTTCGTTAATAATTTTAGTGAAGTGAATAAGGAATTGCTGGCCGAATTGAATGACGAAATTACAAAAGGAAATTTTGAAGAAGTAAGATCAATAGCTAAAGATGTAACCGAAAATGAAGAAAAAATAATCTTCCACGGCAAACGTGCTGATGCCATTGTAAAAGGTATGCTGCAACATAGCCGCAGCAGCAACGGGGTAAAAGAACCTACAGACATTAATGCATTGTGTGATGAATATTTAAGATTGAGTTATCATGGCTTAAGAGCAAAGGATAAATCATTTAATGCAACAATGAAAACTGATTTTGATAGGACCATCGGCAATATCAATATTATTCCGCAGGATATTGGAAGAGTGATTTTGAATTTACTGACTAATGCATTTTATGTGGTGGATGAGAAAAAGAAATCAGGAATTGAAAACTACGAACCAACTGTTTCAATAAGTACAAAGAAGAATGGCGACAAAGTAGAAATAAAAGTTAGTGATAATGGCAACGGCATCCCTCAAAAAGTACTGGACAAAATCTTCCAACCCTTCTTCACTACAAAACCAACAGGGCAAGGAACTGGATTGGGTTTGAGTTTAAGCTATGATATTATTAGCAAAGGACATGGAGGCGAATTGAAAGTGGAAACGAAGGAGGTAGAAGGAACTACATTTATTATTCAACTGCCAAATGCATAATTTACCTGTATGAAATCAGTATTAAAAATATTCATCTGCATGTTGTTACCTGCCTGCACCCTGGCGCAACAGGATAACCTGGATCAGTTAAAAGTAAAGTTGAAGGCATTAGAAACAAAAAAGGATTACCGGTCTGATAAAGACTATCTGAACACCCTTAGCAAGATTGCTTTTATTTATGCCGACAGTTATCCCGATTCTGCATTACTGATATTACCGGCTCTTACAGAAGATTGCAGAGCATCCGGCTACAGCATTGGAGAAGTGGATGCCTTTAATGTGTACGGCAATGCTTATCAAACCAGGGGTGATTTTGAAAAGGCTTTGGACTATTATGAAAGAGCTTACAACCTGGCCGAAAAGATCCATTATAAAAAAACTTTACCGGGTTTACTTGGAAATATAGGAGTTGCTCACTTAAACAAAGGAAATTACCCGTTGGCATTGCAAAAATTTTATGCCTCGCTTAAAGCTGCCGAATCTGTTGACAACAAACAGGTAATCCTCAGCAGTCTGAACAATATTGGAACCATTAATTTTTACCTGGGCAAAATGGATGAAGCCCAAATTGCTTATCAAAAAACGCTTACAATAGCGATAGAAATTGCTGATACCGCAAGTATCACTTTAGCCTATAATAATCTGGGAGAAGTAAACCTGGAACAAAACAACCCTTCCAAAGCCCTTCAAAATCTGAGTACAGCTTATCAACTGGCAAAACTCAAAAAAAATTCCGGCATTCTGGTAGCTGTTGCCAATAGTTTGGGCGATACATACTTTAAATTAGACAGTACACAAAAGGCCCTTGATTTTTTTCAAAATGCACTTTCGCTATCTGAACAGCAAGGCAGTGCAAGAGCTGCCTGTAAGGCATTAATCGGTTTGGCAAAAGTTCAAAACAGTAAAGGCCTGCAAAAAGAGGCATTGGCAAACGGGCTGAAAGGATTACAAAAGGCTGAGGACATGGGCCAGACACAGCTCCTGCGTGATGCAAATGAAGTTGTTGCCAACATTTATGAAGGCATGGGTGATGGAACCAATGCAATTAAATATTTCAAAAAGTTTAAAATATTTGCCGACAGTTTGCAAAATCTGGAGAGTGAGCGTATAGTTGCAAATTATAAAGCCGAAAATGAATTTTCGAAAAAAGAACTTGAGTTTGAGCGAAAGACATTGCAGCAGCGCTGGCTTATATTTTCGGCATTTGCCGCCACATTTAGCTTACTGGTTATTGTGTGGCTTGTTAACCGAAACAGGAAAAAACTTAGCCATACCTATAAAGACCTGCAACATAAAAATATCATTATAGAAGCTCAGAAACTAATGGCAGAAGAAACTTTAAATAAACTTAAAGAGACACAAACTCAGCTCATACAATCAGAAAAAATGGCCAGCCTTGGTGAACTAACTGCAGGCATTGCACATGAAATACAAAACCCGCTGAACTTTGTAAACAATTTTAGTGAAGTAAGTAATGAACTGATAGATGAAATGAAGGGCGAATTATCAAAAGGAAATTATGATGATGCAAAAGAAATTGCCGAAGACGTGAAGCAAAATTTAGAAAAAATAAATCATCATGGTAAACGGGCCGATGCCATTGTAAAAGGTATGCTGCAGCACAGCCGCAGCAGCAGTGGAGTAAAAGAGCCAACGGATATTAATAAACTGGCCGATGAATATCTCCGCCTCTCCTATCATGGCCTGCGGGCTAAAGACAAATCATTTAATGCAACAATGAAAACTGATTTTGATGAATCAATCGGCAATATCAACATCATTCCGCAGGATATTGGAAGAGTGATATTGAATTTACTGACCAATGCATTTTATGTGGTAGATGAAAAAAAGAAATCAGGGGTTGAAAATTATGAACCGACAGTTTTGATAAGTACAAAAAAGACAGGTAATAAAATAGAAGTAAAAGTTACAGACAACGGCAACGGTATCCCTCAAAAAGTACTGGATAAAATCTTTCAGCCCTTCTTTACCACAAAACCAACGGGGCAGGGAACCGGATTAGGGTTATCTTTAAGCTATGATATTGTAACCAAGGGGCATGGAGGAGAACTGAAAGTGGACACAAAGGAAAGGGAAGGGTCTGAATTTATTATTCAATTACCTATATGATTAACTTTTTTAGTCGTAGAAAAAACTAAATTGCTGGAGCATGAGAAATAAACTTTTTCTTTTCTTCTTTTTTACAGTCACCTGTTATACTGCCTATAGTCAGGAGAATATGGCACAACAAATTCAACTGCGATGCGATTCCATACTCAACTTACTAATAAAAGAAAAAGATGAAGACAAGAAAGCGGACTTGATTACATCTTTCTATGGCACGGCCATTGACGGGTTTCCACTACAACTCCTGGGTCTTAGTCAAAAACTGCTTAATGTAGCAAAGCAATACAATGATATTTTTAGCGAATCGGCTGCATTGAGTGCTGCCGGCCAGGCGTACCGGCTTACCGGTAACTATGTAAAAGCATTAGAACTGCATCGCCAGGCCGTGGCAGTGGCGGAACAGTCGGGCAATAAAATACTAATTGGGTTTGCACTTAATCAAATGGCACATATTTATAAAGACAGGTTAGAAAATGAAAAAGCCTTAACGCTTTACAGGGAAGCATTTCAGGATTTTGAAAGCGTCGGCAGGAATGACATCTGGTATGCCTGTATGAACATAGGGATTGTATATTATAACATGGGCAATTACGATTCAGCATTATACTATTCTAAAGAGGCACTTAAAAGGATTGGTAATACACCAGGGGTTGGAAATCAGAGTGCCGTTTACGCAAATATTGCCGGTGCATACAGTCAAAAGAACAGACCTGACAGTGTAAAAAAATATTTCACATTGGCATTGGATTTGGCAACCAGTACACAATCCTCACGCTACAGGAATACAACTTATGTTGCTATTGCCGAACATTTTAACCACATACAACAGTACGACTCTTCAGCATACTATTATAAACAAGCAGTTGATGTGGTAGTTGGAACAGAAATGAACAACCTGGTGCTGAAGCCCGCCAAAAGACTGACAGAGTATTATCAGAATATAAATGCAGACAGTACGGTAAAATACTGGAAAGTATATTCTGCCGCTAACGACAGCGTTAACAGTATTCGTACCAACCAGCAAATTCAGATGCTCACTTTTGAGGAGGACCAGCGCAAAAGAGATATTGAAACAGCAAAGACGACGTATCAAAACAAGATACGCACCGGCTTGCTGTTAGGTGGGCTTACTGTTTTTTTATTGGCAGCTATTATTCTTTACCGAAATAATAGGCAAAAACAAAAAGCCAATATTGTATTGGAGAAAACGTTGGCAGAATTAAAATCTACCCAAACACAACTCATCCAATCCGAAAAAATGGCCAGTCTTGGAGAGCTCACTGCAGGCATTGCCCATGAAATACAAAACCCGTTGAACTTTGTAAATAATTTCAGTGAGGTAAATACTGAACTGATTGCAGAAATGAAAGAAGAACTGGGTAAAGGCAATACAGAAGAAGCAAAAGCCCTGGCTAAAGATATTGATGACAATGAAAAGAAAATAGTCTTTCATGGCAAACGTGCCGATGCGATTGTAAAAGGAATGCTGCAGCATTCAAGAAGCAGCAACGGTATAAAAGAACCAACAGATATCAACGAACTGGCTGATGAATATTTACGGCTGGCCTATCATGGATTAAGGGCAAAGGATAAAAGCTTTAATGCCGGTATGAAAACCGATTTTGATGAAACGATTGGAAAAATAAATATCATACCACAGGACATAGGCAGGGTAATCCTGAATTTAATTACCAATGCGTTTTATGTGGTTGACGAAAAGAAAAAACAGGCAGGCGATGGTTATGAACCCACTGTTTCAATAAGTACCAAAAAAACAGGCAACCTGGTGGAAATAAAAGTTGCTGATAACGGCAATGGCATCCCACAAAAAGTGCTGGAAAAAATATTTCAACCCTTTTTTACCACCAAACCAACCGGCCAGGGAACCGGACTGGGCCTTAGTATGAGCTATGATATTGTTACCAAAGGACATGGCGGGGAACTAAAAGTGGAAACCAAAGAAGGCGAAGGCACACAATTTATTATTATCTTAAACACATAACCCTTAAATTGAGCAAATGAAAATTTTAGTAGTAGATGACGAGCATGATGTTAAAACACTTTTTGAACAGCGGTTCCGTAAAGAAATTAAAAACGGCGAAGTGGATTTTGTTTTTGCCTTCTCCGGTGAAGAGGCACTCTCCTACCTTGCTGTTCATAAACATGAAGCTGTATTGATTCTTTCTGATATCAATATGCCCGGTATGAGCGGCCTCGATCTGTTGGCGCATATCAAACAGAAATTTCATGAACCTCCGCCCATTGTAATGATGATAACTGCCTACGGCGATGCTGAAAACTTTAAAACAGCGAAAGACCTGGGCGCCGATGATTTTTTAACCAAACCGGTTGACTTTACTTTACTAAAGGAAAAATTAAAAATAAATAACTGATGGCAAAAATATTAGTGGTTGATGATGAAACAGACCTGGAAGTACTGATCAAGCAAAAATTCCGGCAAAAAATAAGGGATCATCAATATGAATTTTTATTTGCAATAAACGGAGTGCAGGCATTAAAACAACTTGAACAGAATACCGATGTGGATATGGTGCTCAGTGATATCAATATGCCCGAAATGGATGGCCTTACCCTGCTGAGCAAACTGAATGAACAAAATGGTTTATTAAAATCGGTGATTGTATCTGCCTATGGCGATATGGACAATATACGTACGGCTATGAACCGTGGTGCTTTTGATTTTGTGACCAAACCCGTGAATTTTGAAGACCTGGAACTGACGATGGAAAAAACCATCAAACATGTGCAGCAGATGAGAGATACCATGGCTGCCATTAAAGAGAATAACATTTTAAAAATGTATGTTGATGAAACGGTGCTGAATTTTATGGGTGGCCATGAGTTTGAATCATCGCTGATGAGGAATGAAACAGTTGATGCAACTGTTGTGTTTATTGATATCTGCAGTTTTACTTCCATCAGCGAAAGCGAATCGGCAGATAATGTGGTAAAACTGCTGAATAATTATTTTGATGTGATGGTAAAAGAGATCATCGCACAAAAAGGATATGTAGATAAATTCATTGGCGATGCAATCATGGCTGTGTTTAAGGGAGAATATCATTTAGACCGTGCTATTGATGCCTGCCTGGCTGTACGCAGGCAGATTGAAAAATTACCTGCTTTATCAGCCCATGTTTCCTTTACACCAAAAGTTTCTATCGGTATCAACAGCGGCGAAATGATCTCGGGTAATATAGGATCTGCGACACTGCGGAGACTTGATTATACAGTGATTGGCGATACTGTAAACACCGCACAACGCCTGCAAACGGCTGCCGGCGAAGGCAAGATCATCATCAGCGAAGAAGCTTACGAAAATGTAAAAGAATCTTTCAACTGTAAAAAAATAGAGGCAGCAGTAGCTTTAAAAAATAAGTCAGATGTTGTTGTATTGTATGAAGTGCTGGATTAATTGCAGTATAAAAAATCGCCGCATCCTCCGGATGCGGCGATTTTTTATGAAGGAATATGTAACAACTTATATACTAAAATTCCAGCCATCCCTGTAATCTCTTTTTACAAACAGGTTGGCTTCATCAAAGTTGGTGATCTTCATATTCTTTGCATCCCACAAAAGCTTTTTACGGCCCAGCCACTTATCATCCCAGCCTTTCAGTTTCGGATTCTTTAAAGTAAAACTCCTTAATGCCAGGTTACCAATAAGTATGCTTTCTGTAAACGGCCCGGCATATTCAAATGGTGAACTTGTTTTCGCATTTCCATACCCGGCAATACAGGTATTTACCCATTGCAGGTAATGGCCTTCTTTTACCCTCGCAATTGTTTCTGCCGGCATAGTTTTTTCTTTCATCAGTTTTGTTGGTAATAATCTTGGATTCGAACCATAGCAATCCATCAACAGTTTACCTTTTGTTCCTATAAACAATACACCTCCATCCCAGTTACCGAATGCTTCGTCGGGTAACAATTCGTCGGGCCGCTGTGGTAACAACCCGCCATCATGCCAGGAAACTTTTATATCACCCTTGCCATCTGTTCTGGGATAATTTAAATGAATGATGGAGGATGGAGGGCAGGCATCTTCGTTCTGTGTATCGTTCCACATTTCCCGCCATATGGTTGCCATGCTGCACTCTACCGAATCGGGATAAAGAATAGGAAGAATGCGGTAAATGGGATCCATGATATGACAGGCCATGTCTCCCAGCGCACCTGTTCCAAATGCCCACCAGCCTCTCCAGTTAAAAGGCAGGTAATCTGGATGATAGCCTGTTTTTTTTGCAGGTCCCAGCCAGAGATCCCAATCCAGTTCTTTAGGAATCTCATGCGTGCCTGTTGGTGTGGGTATGCCCTGCGGCCATACCGGCCTGTTAGTCCAGGCCTGTGCTGTATGTACTTCCCCTATCAAACCGGCATCAAATATCTCTTTTGCTTTGCGTACACCTTCTCCCGATCCTCCCTGGTTGCCCATTTGTGTAACCACTTTATATTTTTTTGCCGCTTCGGTCAGCATCCTGGCCTCGTAAATATCATGTGTTAAAGGTTTTTGTGTGTACACATGTTTACCCAGTTGCATGGCAGCAAGCGTTGCTACTGCATGCGTATTATCAGGTGTTGATATGGAAACGGCATCAATATTATTTTTTTCCTTCTCCAGCATTTCGCGGTAGTCGCGGTAATAAGGCGCTTTGGGGAAATTTTTCCTGGACTTTACTGCCTGCCTGTCATCCACATCGCATAAAGCAACAATACTCACATTGGGACTTTTGGCAAATTCGCTGAGATCGCTTTCCCCCTTGCCGCCGGCACCAATACCGGCAATCCTTAACTTATCACTGGGTGCAATATATCCACGGCCAAGTACATGACGGGGAACAATAAAAAAACCTGCCGCTGCAAGTGAACTGTTGCGGATAAATTTACGGCGTGAAGCATTTTTACTCATAATGTTCTATATTTTATTTAGGATTAAAACTGATACATTCTTTCAATTCCTTTTCGGTATAGGCTATCTTGTATTGCTTAAGTACATCATCCGGTACACCGTTCCACTGGTTGGGTTTATTACCGGCATAACCGATATCTTTTACGCCTATTTCCGAAGTGTAAAATCCGGTAGCCACCAGGTCACGCATTTTACTGAAGAAAGTAACTCCCGGTTCCATACCGGGTTTTATTTTTTCTTTTTTAGTATAGGCAATCCGGTCAACCATTTCAATCTTCTGAACATTCGTGCAATCTTTAAAGGCTTTGCCATACCGGTTCAGGCATTGCATATCCAGCCAGCGCAGCCCGCCACGCAGCGGCGTTTGGTGGCTGGGCATATCCTTTACAATAAACTCAATAAACTCCGGCACTTTGGCATCCGTTGCACTGCCACTCACTTCATCTGCAGGGATAATGATATCGGCAAGTATGGCAATGGTTGCCATCTCATCGGCTGTAAAAAATTTATCCATGGCCAGCAACCGCTTTTCATTTTCTATTTCTGCCGGGTTACGGTCGAGTGCAAATTCCGGCTCTTCAGTTTTTTCTTTTTTATCATCGGTATTACAACCAGCTAAAACAGACGGAACGGCTACTGCGCCGGTAGCCAGTAACTTTAACGATTTTCTTCTATCCATAACAAATGCAGGTTTTTAATGAACAAAAATTGAAATGACGAATGAATCATAACAATCTTACAGTTTCTATAAATTATTTTTTTTCATCTGGTCAATAATATATTCACTGGCTCTCATGCTCAATGCCAGGATGGTCCAGGTAATATTTTTATCGGCCTGGGATGTAAAGGCAGCACCATCTACCACAAAAAGATTTTTACAGTCATGTGCCTGGTTCCATTTGTTCAATGCCGATGTCTTCGGATCATTACCCATACGGGCAGTACCCCCTTCATGTATGATTTCTCCTGGTTTTGAAATTCCCCAGTCATTGCTTTCATCGTCATTTCCTCCCCAGGTAATTACGGCACCCATATTATGCATAACTTCTTTGAAGGTTTCTTTCATGTGCTTTGCCTGTTTTATTTCATAGTCGCTCCATTTTACATTGAATTTTAAAACAGGTATCCCAAACTTATCAACGGTATCCGGATCTATCTCACAATAATTATCTGCCCTGGGTATTGCTTCGCCGCGGCCGGCCATACCTACCCCTGCGCCATAAAAGAAACGATAGTCTTCTTTTAAAGATTTACCATAGCCACCGGCTTCTTTCTGTTTTCCATGAACAACATATTTTCCATTCATGCCTTCAATACCACCCATAAAACCATAGGCAGGCTGGCTCATTCCACCCCAGTATTCAATATGATAACCCCGTGGAAAATCAAGTTTCTTATTATCGAGCCACCAGGGCGAATAAATATGCATCCCGCCTACACCATCTTCATTATAGCGTTTGCGGTCAAAAAGTTCGGGCAGGTAACCGCCCAGTGCTGCACCGGTAGAATCGTGCAGGTATTTGCCTACCACATTACTGGCGTTTGCCAAACCATTTTCATGTGCACCCGATTTTGAATTCAATAATAACCTCGATGATTCACAGGCACCGGCCGCAACAATAACCACCCGGCCCATCACCTGGTATTCCGTCATGTCTTCCTTATTGATATAGGAAACTCCTGTAGCCAATCCTTCTTTATTGGTCATTACTTCCCTCACCATGGCATTGGCAATTACATCAACATTACCGGTTTGCATGGCAGGATAAATTAAAACATTGGGAGAAGAAAAATCGGCTTTCGCCACACTGCAGTTTCGGTTACACTGGGCGCAAAAAAAACAGGCACCCCGTTCTGTTGTACTTTCTATTTTTTTTGTAAGGATAGATAAACGTGAAGGGATCACTTTTACATTGGCCTGCTGTGCAGCCTTCTTGATAAATAATTCATGCAGCCTTGGTTTTGGTGGCGGTAAAAAATCTCCATCGGGATCATTTTCCAAGCCCTCATTGGTACCAAATACACCAATCAGTTTATCAATACGGTCGTAATAAGGTTTGATGTCCTCGTAACTGATGGGCCAGTCTTCGCCCAGTCCATCTATACTTTTTCTTTTAAAATCCTTGGGGCCAAAGCGAAGTGATATCCTGCCCCAGTGATTGGTTCTGCCGCCCAGCATCCTTGCCCGCCACCACATCCAGTCGGTACCGGCAGCCTTGGTAAAAGGTTCTCCTTCTATATCCCATCCATAATAACTGGCATCAAAATCACCAAAGGGACGGAGTTTGGTTGAAGCGCCGCGTCGCGGACTTTCCCATGGATTTTTTAACTGGGTAACATTTTTTACCGGGTCGTACATGAAACCGGCTTCCAGTATACAGACTTTCATACCTGCTTTCGCCAATGTATAAGCCGCCATACCGCCACCGGCACCTGAACCAACTATTACCGCATCATATTTCTTTGGCTGTTTCTTAATCTGAAGTTCTCCCATAAAAAAAATCCATTTATTTGTGCCTGTTAAATTTACAGGATTCATTTGGCAAGGCAGGGATTTTTTTTTAAAAGTTCTTCAGGTATTATTTACATAAGATGAATTACCGGTGAGATATAAAAAAAAAATTAACCAGTTACAATATCATAATAATTATTAAACCAGTTTTTTTATTACTTTACCAACAGTTAAGCCTTGTACTATAATGGAAAATAAAACAACCACGTAGATCATAAATACAAACTGGTTTTTTGGGAGTGGTGCTGTTAATGAAAGGGCCATGGCAATGGACAAGCCTCCCCGTAAGCCACCCCAGGTCATTATCTTAATGGTGCTTGTTTTGGTATTAATATATTTCTTAAAGACTGAAGCCGGTAATAATAAAGAAAAATAACGGGCAATAAGGGTTATAGGAATAGCAACAAGCCCGGCTACCAGGTAATTCATATTAAATTCAAGTGTCAGTATTTCAAGACCTATCAGTACAAATAATATGGCATTCAGCAATACATCAACCAGTTCCCAAAACTTGTACACATACAATTCCGTGGTGTCGCTCATTGCATCGGCTTTTGACTGGCTGCCGGTAAACAGGCCGGCAATTACCATAGCCAACGGGCCCGAAAGGTGCAAGGCCTGTGCCAAAGCATAGCCTCCCATAACAATGGCAAGTGTTATTAATATTTCCGACTGGTAATGATCAATGCGTTTCATCATCCGGTACCCAATGGCTCCAAGCAGCCAGCCCATTAGTATACCGCCACCAATTTCCATTACCAGCAACAGCGAAATATCCATTGCAGAAACTTTATCAGTTCCAATATTAATAATTTCAAGGAGCGATAAAAACAACACCACACCAATACCATCATTAAACAAAGATTCTCCAACAATTTTTATTTCCACATCTTTTGGTGCACCGGCCTTGGTCAATATGCCCAATACGGCAATAGGATCGGTTGGTGCTACAAATGCACCAAACAATAAACAGTACCAGAAATTAACCGGTGATTGAAATAACTGAAAAAAGAAAAATAATAATGTACCCACAAATACAGTAGATAAGATTACCCCCACAATAGCAAATACAGATATGGAGCGCCGGTTTGCTTTTAACAAGGACCCATCAGTATGCAATGCCCCGGCGAATAATAAAAAACTAAGCATAATATCCAGCAATACCGTACTGAAATCGATATTCCCGACAAAGCCTGTTGCAAACGCAGATATCTGCGGAAAAAAAACACCGGATAAAATAAGTAACAATGAAAATACCAGGGCTATGATCATCATACCGATCGTTTCTGGTAATTTTAAAACCTTTGTATTCAGGTAGGCAAATACTGCCGTTATAACAACCAGTATTGTAATTATATTAAATAGACTCATCTGAGTTGTTGGTTTTAGCAGACTTTAATTGAACTGTTACTATTAGTGTGGGTACGCAAATATAAGAAAGAGGGTGCTATAAAAGCACCCTCAAAACTTAAGAACGAATCAAGTGATTTTCCATATCATATGTTTAATTATTTATTAGCCGAATCATCAGCCTTTTTATTCTCCTCAGTTTTCGTCTCCGTTCCTTTTGCTTTTTCAATCCAGCCTTTTAAAATTTCTGAGAACTTCAGACCATCTGCGTTATTCGGATCTATAGCCAGCATCTTTTCAAAGTACCCTAATGAAACCGCGTAGTTCTTTGTAATATTCGCTTCATAAATACCGAGATAATTATAAGACCTCAGTAAAACTGCTTTATTTTTTTCTACACCTGCTTTGGTTGCAAATTCAGCAAGTTCAATGTACCTGGGTACTGCAAGCCCCAGTGTCATACTGGTATCTATTAATGCATTACACTTCGCTCTCCACAGGTATCCGTGAATCTGCTCCGGATATTTTGTTTCGTAAATGGCAAATACACTGTCAGCTTTGGCATATTCTTCATCAGAATATAATGCCATACCCCACTTATATATATCCAGGTTGGTGGGCTTCTCCTTTGTGTTATACACCTGCTCTCTCCAAACGGCTTCCCTTTCACGGTTACCCAGTTCCTGCTGCAGTTCGGCAAGCGATGCCATATAACCTACTTTTTCTTTTTTATCTTCTTCTGCTGCCAACGCTTTTTTGTACCATTGTACTGCAAGTGATTTATCAGGATTTAATTTTTCAAGCAGTTTTGCTTTCAATTCATAATCCTTGGCTACAATTGATGTATCAATTTGTTTTGTAAAATAAATATTCATATTCTTCAAGGCATCGGTTGAATCACCAATAAAAGCCTGGCTGTATGCCAATAATTTATAGATTCTTGGCTTTAAATCATTACCTGCAATATTTATTATCTTATTGGCTCCATCAATTGCTTCTTTATATTGTTGCGATACAAACAAAAGATCGGTACGCATATAATCATTTTCCAGAGATGGTTCAGCATGACGTAAATAAGCATCCTGGTATTTTTTTGCAAAAGATACATCTACATAAAAATAATAGTAGTATAATTCATACAAGGCGGGAGCATAAGTTGAATCAACATTTACTGCCGACATGAATTTTTCCAGGAATACCTGTGGATTGTTATGACTCTTATATAATCTTCCTTTTTTATAGTATGCTTCCGCAAACTTTGAATCAACATTCAATGCCTTATCATAATAAATAACAGCATTTGATCCGTCAATTACTTTTTTATAAGCATCGGCCAATGCGGTATAAACAAACGGATTTTTTTTATCCCTCTTTAAAGCCTTACCCAATACTTCTACAGCCCAGGTAATATCACCATGCTTACTGTCTATATTTGCCCTGCCGGCCGCATACAATGCATCAGCATCTTTATATTTACCGGCACTTAAAACCTCGTCCATTAAAGACCTGGCTTCAGTGGTTTTACCTTCATTTAATAAAAGGTGAGCCCATCCAATATGTACCAATGGTGCTTTCTTTTGAGATATGCCTTCTTTGCTGACATAATCCAGGCCTTTTTGTAAAATCTCCCTGGCAGCATCATTCTTTTTTTCTTTCAGGTAAATTTCGCCCAACAGGTAATATGCTTCAGGCGTGTTATCGTTTTTTATCACCGACTGTAAAACTGTTTTAGCTGTTTCGTAACGCTGATAATAAATTTCGTTCTTTGCTTCCTTAATGCTTTGTGCCTGTACAGCAAATGCCGGCAGAACAAAAATCATAATTAAAGTGAGTAACTTCTTCATGTAAATAATTTGTGTTTTTAAAATGAGAAAAATAATTAAACGGGATTTACGGTTAATATTGGTGGTGCCGAATATTTCTGTATAATATTGCCGAATAACGACGAGAAAAATCCGGGCATTTTTGTTTGTGTTTGTGGATTTAATATTAAAAGATCGGTATGCTGCTGCTTGGTAAACTGGTTTACCGCTGCTGCCACATTATGACTTCTTAATGTTTCTATCTCCACTTTTATTGTTGAATTTTCTTTTATCAGTTGAGCAGCTTTTTGAAGATAGTGCTGCACTTTTTCATGTGTCTTATCATTTTCAATGCCCAGCAATTTTACTGTTGTATCGTAACTGGAAGCGATATACACGCCATACATCAGTTTACGTACGGGTAAAAAGTCGGTAATAGGAATTACAATTGAATAAAGTTTTGTAAGCCTTTTGTTGGAAGGAACTGTAATTACCGGGATATTTGCTTTGGCTGCAATCCTGTCCGGGTTGATCAGCATTTGTCTTTTTCTGAATGTCCTGCTTTTCTGGCCAATTAAAACCAGGTCAGATTTATTTTCATTTACAAATTCAATGATCACTTCATCCCAGGTACCCTGCATGATGCTGCATTCAACTTTTACAGAATCGCCTGTAAATGACTGAACATAATTTTTCAATTTTGCCAATTCGGTTTCAAGCATCTGTTTATTATCAATAAGATTATATGGAATTGCCATATTCCCTTCGGCCATTGCTACTGTAGCAAATGGCGAAATGGAAACTACATGCAAAAGATCGATACTGCAATTGTAATCTTTTGCAATATCACAGGCTTTTTCAATAGCCTTTTTTGATTTGGCTGAAAAATCAACCGGAACTAATATTTTATTGAATAATTTTTGCATCCATCTTGTTTTAATACGATACAATATTAAACCCTCAGATTAAAGGGAGGATTAAGGGGAGATTAAAATGTGATTAAAAATCCGGGGGCAGAAAGCCCTGTACGCTGAAAACCAACAGTTTCCATGAGCGAAAACAACGCCATGGGCAATGTCATTAAGTTAGTAATATCAGAATGCTGTCAGCTTGAACTTGTTGAAGGCGGATTGTACAAAAAATAGCGCCGACTTCGACAAGCTGCTAATGACAAGTGTTTTAAAAGGTTAATAAACAATTTTTTACAAAATTGAATTTAGCCACGAAGACTCGAAGACACAAAGAAAAATGAATAGCATTTTTCTACTTCGTGGCTTTGTGCCTTCGTGGCAAATCTTTTTCACAGCGAAGCAGAGAAAAAAATCTTATTGTCATTTGCAAAGAGCTTAAACATTTTTATCCGCAGGATGCTGCGCATGAGTGCCTCAGCCTGACAGGCCTTAACTTAATGACATTGCGCCGTGAGATTATTGAATAAGCCGGAGATAGCGTTGGAGAAGTTTATCGATGGTTCCTATTTTAAAAATCTTATTAACAGAAATCACCCCGGCAAAAAAGCATACTATTCCTGCAAGAATATCCAGAATATAATGATGACTGGTATATACAGCAGCAAACCATATTCCCAGTGTTATCATTGCAAATACGATATTTGCCATTCCCATTTTATTCCTGATGCCATAGTACAGAACGATCAATGGATATGCGGAATGAAGAGAAGGCATGGCCGCAAAAATATTGGAGCTTTTTGTGTACAATGACTTAAATATATCTACGCCGAACATGGAATCAAATCTTTGCAGCCCCGCCGTATTACCGGGGGTTTGTGCATGAAATACATTACCAAACTCCTGCATATACCAGGGTGGCGCTGCAGGAAAAGTATAGTAAACAATAAAGCCCACAATGTTCACCCAAAAAAAGGTGAAAGCAAATTTTAAAAATTCAGCCCGGTTTTTATAGAATAAAAATGCAGCAAATAAAAGCGGAACCGGTATCCAGCATAAATAAAAAAAGCCACTCAGTGCATCCAGCCAGGGCTTTTGGTTTTTTAACCAGAATTCGTTTGGTGTTAGTATGCTGTTATTGAAATGAAAGCCAAAAAGCTTTTTTTCGAAATTGTACAGGTCGAGTATATGCACATCATTAAACCTGTAGTTTGGAAAAGCTTTCATATAATCAAACAGTATCCAGTACACAATAAAGACAGAAAAGCCGAGGATGAATTTCCGGCTTATAGCCGATGCAAAATAAAGTGTACAGAAAAGGCCAACCAGTAACAACTGGTCTGATTTAATGCCCACCAGTATAAAAGAAAGCAGCAGGTAAAGTGCTGAAACTGCTGCTACTGAAATGATATTGGAACCTGTAAATCTTTTAAAGGGGTAAGCTGTCTGTTTCATCTTGTTTTTTCTTGAGAAATCCGGATCTGAAAATGATATCCCATAAAGAGGAGCTTACGCCATAACCTTTTGTGGCATCGGAATAATGATGCAGCATATGATGCTGCTTAACCCGTTTCATAATACTGCTTTTGAAATTATAATGATGAATGGCATAATGAACCATATCGTAGCATAAATACCCGGCAAGGAATCCTGAAAAAAAAGTATACAGGTAACCAGTGTTTTTAAAGAAAAGCGAAAACAGGAAATAAAACAGTATCGCTAAGGGTATGCTGGCCGATGGCGGCATAACCAGGCGTTTGGCATCTTTTGGATAATCGTGGTGTACACCGTGAAAAATAAAATGTATCCGTAACCCCAGTTTTGATGTGGGCTGATAATGAAAAATAAAACGGTGGAGCAGGTATTCCGTTATTGTCCACACAAAAAAACCACCGATGATATAAATAAAAAAATAGAAAACACTGATCTGTTGTGAAAAGGATTTGTAAATTAAAAAACCAATCAGCGGCACATAGATAAATAAGGGCACTGAAAAATGCACTTTGGAAACTGATTCCATAAGACTGCTTTTAAACATCCTTACCGATTCAGTGGAGTTCGATATATAATTCTTCTTCATAAAACTTTTTTATAGCCAGGCAATATCACTTAACATGTATTTTTTCTTTAAGCTCCGTATAAGTACCCGGTTCATTTCCTTTTAACTCAACATATTCTACATTGGGTTTCCAGAAACTTCCGCCGTTAATATGTAAATATACCCGCCTCAGTATCATCCTTCCCCCATTGTTTAAATTCGTAAATACCCGCCACTGGTTGTCTGCCCCCTTCTCTAACCTGAACTTCAGTTTTTTATAGGATACAAAATACAATTCATATACGCCATCTGCAATTTTTTTAGAATCGATGCCATACGCAAAGTTCCGCTGAATGAAATTCAATTCTGATCTTTGTCCTTTTTCGGTGTATCTCAGCCAGAAAACATGTACCGGGTTATCCAAATTTAGTTTATTCCCGGTTACATTAAGTTCAACAACTATCGTATTGGTATTGGGTTGACGTTGCAGGTAAAACAATTGATAGGTATTGCCGGCCGGAACAGGAAAAGTATCGGCAGGCGATGCTTCCTGAGAAAAAAGAAGCCGGGGGCAATTTAAAATTGCCACTATAAATATTATCCTGATCAATAAAATTTTCATACTCAACTCATTTTTTCAAGGACTTTTTTTGCATTGAAAAGCCTTTTTAGTGCTGTTATATTTGTCAGCACTGCCATAATGCTGACAGGTATTGTAAATACCGACATGGTTTCAAAAACATGAAAGGGTATTCCTGAAATAAAATATTTATAATCGCCACCAATAAAATAGCCGGTAATACCACAAGCCATTGCACTGATGCCTGTTAAAACAACCCGTTCGGGGCGCTGCATCCATCCGCCTTTATTTTCAATCCCCAGGCCTTCGCTCCGGGCACGGGTATAACTAACCATCATAGAACCAATAAGTGCAATAAATGCAAATAATGAACTCAGGAAATAATGATGTGCCACCAGGTAATAACAGATGCCGAGAAACATGACCAGCTCACTGTACCTGTCTAAAACAGAATCGAACAATGCACCATACTTGCTGCTCATATTACCAAGCCTGGCTACCTGTCCGTCTAACATATCAAACAAGCCGGCAAAAAGAATTAATGCTCCAGCCCAGCCTACATAAGAAAGATCGCCGCGGTTACCCTGTTCTGCCCCCTTAATAAAAATAACAGCAACAACAATATTAAGCAGGAAACCAATTACCGTAACCGTATTGGGTGTAAATCCCGCTTTAATCATTCCTTTTACCAAAGGGTTAATTATCTTGTATATTATTTTTTGAAGCTTATCTTTCATCAACAGTTTTGTTTTTTATACCTGGTCTTAAAAGTCGAACCTTATTTTAGTCCTTATTCCAATTTTTGTAATGTTCGGATTTTCTAAATAACTCAGCCGCTTAACAACATCTATCCTGATGAGTTTAAAAATATTAGCCACACCAACGCTCATTTCTATATATGGTTTTCTATCTAAGGAAAAAGTTGTTTGTTGTCCTGTAATATCCGATGGAAATTTGAGTAAAGCCGGATTTTTAGCCGGATCATTTTCATCTCTTACACCACCGTACAAAATTTTGAAACTGGCAACTTCCCTGAGTTTTAGTTTTTTTATTAACGGCAGCTTGTTTAAGAAAAACCCGTTAAAGTAAAAATCAAGATTAGCTGCGGCAAACCTGTCGCCGGCAAATTCCATAAAATTCATCAGGTTATATGAGTTGATCTGGTATGCATAGGTTTGGTTTGCCCTGTGAATAGTTAATAAAGGGAAAGGAACTTTGCCAAATATATAGCCACCCTCAAGTGTTGCATCTGTATAACCTAACTGTGATAAATAAAACCGCTTTTCCATCCGGAGGTTAAGGTTTTGATAATTATATTCTCCATTCATCAAACCTTTAATACCATTTATATACCTGAGTTTAAAAACAGGATATTTATTGATAATGGGTATACGGTAATTTTTTCCCTGGTAAAACTGTTCGTTAGGGGCCCATCTTATTTCACCTGATATCTCAGAAGTGGTAATATCTTTTATCAAAGAATTGTCGGAAACTTTCTGATAAACAATATCTCCTGCAGGGGTCTGTTTCCAGTTTTTAAATGTAAATGTATAAGAAAGATTTTTTCCGAATTCACGGACATACTCTGCCTTAAAATAATTATTGTACAGCCATTTGTTATTATTACCTCTTTTAAATGACAGGAAGAGGTTGTCTTCTGAAGAGAACAGCAATTCCTGTCCCGGGATTTTTGTATCGTACTGGTAGCTGATTCTCAAATAATTCAGTGGAAAAGAATAAATTGATTTATGATTAAAGGAATAAGTAGCGCCGGCCGTGTACTTAAGCTTCTTATCTTTAAAACCATAAGCAACATAGTGATCAAAAAATAAATTACTGCTGAATTTAGGCGTTGTTCTTCCGCCTGCCCTTAATTTAAATCCTTCTACCGGGTTAAAACTGTAAAAAGTGTTGGTGTTACCCAGTTCCCATTTTCCCATATTTATATATCCCGAAAAAAGAAAAGTAAAAATATCGCCAACCCTTTTAAACGATTTCATATTTCTTAAGCTGTCAATATTATAATAGGCTTTCGCTTCAGTAGTAGATAAAGGGTTATGCCTGTTAACCACCCAAAAACTGTCTTTTTCAGATACAGGTGTAACTTTATTTACAATATCCTTTCCATCATAAATACTGTCTGCAGCCGGTGTATTGATCAGGAAATTTTTAAATGACACAGTCCTTTCGCCCAACAGGCCACCTGATGCAGCTTTGGTGAGTGCAAACTCTGCCATCATGGTGCTTTTAATAACATGAAAACGTCCGTCATCAGCTTTTTCAAAATCCTGAGCGATACGCAATTCCCTTGTCCAGTTTAAGTTGGCATTTTTACTGATGGTCATGTTTATTTTCTGAACACCATAATTACCATCCAGTGTGATATACATGGTACCCCTGAAAATAAGATCGGTTGAATTCCTGGGGCTGAAATAAAGCCTGACCAGTTTAGTGCCGTCAACTTCCACGGTATCACTTAAATAATACCTGTAAAAGGTTGGGCCCATATCTGCAATGGGGCTTAAGAATTGTGCAGCAAGTATATTGATATTATTTTCGTAGATATCTATGTTAGCATATAAATTGTTCAGGTATTGATTAATACCATCGTTATCCAGAAAATCACCGTAATTAACTTTTTTCTCTCCCAGTATCACGGTCTTATCCCTGTCGGGATTTTTTCTTAAATACCTGAGCGATAACTTTTCAGATATATAAACAGGTAAAAGTGATTTTCCTTCCAGGGTTGTGGTATCTACATTTTCTAAAACAAATTTGTAATTTTTAAAGAGCCTGTTCCGTTGCAGTTTTTCGGGCTTATTGGTTAAAGAAAGCGCCAGTTTTTCATATTGCTGGTATTGTACAAAATTGTAGGAAGTGACCCTGTTTTTTTTCTTGTTTGCAATAACAAGGTCTATTAACTCTACAGCCGGGTTATTCCTGTTCCTGTATTTACTTCTGCCTCTTGCCTTTACCTTTACCTCAGCCAGGTCGCCTGCCGGCTGAAGTTCAACATTCAGGGTCTGTTCCGTACGTGGTACTATCTTATTGGAAACTTTTTTATAGCCGGCATAAGTAAAACTGAGTGTTTTAAGATTTGTGTTTTGTGTTACAATTGAGTAACTGCCATCTTCGCCGGAAATGACGCCCTTGCCTCCTTCAAAAAATACGCTTACAAAAGGAAGTGGTTTCATAGTTGTGGCATCTCTTACAAAGCCTTTTACAACGGTTTGGGCAAATGAGCTGCTTACTGTTGATAAAACTAACAGCACAGGGAGGATCATTCTGTTCATTGCCCTGAAATAAAAATTCATATTAATCTGTTTTAAAAACATATCCTTTCTGAAAAGGATAATTATAGGCTACAGCCACCAGTATTGATGTTACTACTTTTGTAACAATATAATTAACCCCCAGCTTTGTAAATACATACATGCCGGTTGCATTCAGTACAAGGTTACCCAGCCAAACCAAAAAATATTTTTTCGCCTGCCCAAAAGCTTTTGTTTTATTGGCAACAAAAACCCAGTGCCTGCCTATTATAAAATGTATTATTCCGCCACAAACAGTTCCGGTGATGCCGGCAATAACCACATTTACCGAAAAAAACTGAACCGCAATGATGGTTACCAGGTAATCGCATGCCGATGCAACCAATGATGCTATGTTAGCTTTTAAAAAAGTGAACATCTCAAAATAATTTCAATGTTATTAGTGTTTGCAGGATCAGCAAAGCATAGATGCCGGATAATACATCATCTGCCATCACACCCCATCCCGAAGGAAGTTTCTCCATGCTTTTTATGCCCAGTGGTTTCAGGATATCAAAAAACCTGAACAATACCAGTGCTGTAATTACATACTCAATTTTAACAGGAATAAATAACAGCGCTATCATCATCCCGGCCACTTCATCAATCACAATCCGGCTGCTGTCTTTTCCCCATATTTTTTCAAGCACTGCTGCTGTCCATACACCAAGTATCAAAACAAGTAATAACAAAAGCAGTTGAATCCATGGAGAAAAACCCGGTATAAAAAACCATGCAAAACAGTATACTGCCGCTGCGGCTGTACCTCCGCCCTTTTTAATATATCCGATACCGCATACGGTGGCGATAGCCTTACAAAGATTTATCATAATGCCTCAATGAGCTCCTGGTAATGGTCCAGGCCAAGATGCGTTATCAGGTCTTCTTCCATGATATGCCTTAATGTATTCTGCAGTTTCATCAACTGTTTAAAAATATCATGCTCGGGAGGAAGGCCTGGTAATGTTTGCGGTGATTTTAAATAAAAAGATAACCATTCCTGGATGCCGCTCATACCGGCACGTTTGGCCAGGTCCATAAACAGGGCCAGGTCCAGAACGATTGGTGCCGCCAGTATAGAATCCCTGCAAAGGAAATTTATTTTTATCTGCATGGGATAGCCCATCCATCCAAAAATGTCGATATTATCCCAGCTCTCCTTATTATCGCCGCGTGGCGGATAATAGTTGATGCGTACTTTGTGGTACATCTCACCATACAGGTCAGGATTTGATTCAGGCTGAAAGATCTGGTCTAATACACTCAGTTTTGAAACTTCTTTTGTTTTAAAATTATCCGGATCATCCAATACTTTTCCATCCCGGTTACCCAGGATATTAGTAGAGAACCAGCCGCTGACACCCAAGGCACGTGCCTGGATACCAGGTGCAAGAATAGTTTTCATTAACGTCTGCCCGGTCTTAAAATCCTTACCGGCAATAGGTGTTTCTGTTTCTTTTGCCAGCTCTGTCATCGCAGGAATATCGATGGTTAAATTAGGAGCACCATTGGTAAAAGGCACGCCGAGTTTTAAGGCAGCATAAGCATAGATCATGCTTGGGGCAATCTCTTCACTGTTGTTTTTTAACCCTATCTCAAAAAGCTCTACACTTTGATGAACTGATGAAGGCTCAATATATTTTTCGGTAGAACCGCACCATACCATCACTGCCCTGCTGCAGTTATTTTCCTTGATAAAATTCCTGATATCATCCATCAGCATTAAAGCCAGGTCGTATTTTGTTGCAGCATGTTTAACATTGCTGCCGTCAATATTTTTTACATACTCTTTATCAAATACGGCCGCCATCGGTTTAATGGCTTCCAGTTCTGCCTTCAATTTAAACAACTGATGTGGCTCCAGTACCTGTGCATGCACTGCTGCCTCATATACATTGTCTTCATAAATATCCCAGCCGCCAAAAGCAATGTCAGATAGTTTTGCCAGGGGTACAAAGTCTTTTATTTTTGGGTTCCTGTTTTCTGTACGCTTTCCCAGGCGGATATTGCTCATCTGCGTAAGTGAACCGATGGGTTCTGCCAATCCTTTTTTAACTGCTTCCACACCGGCAATTAATGTAGTGGCAACAGCACCAAGCCCCGGCATCAGAATACCTAATTTCCCTTCTGCAGGTAATACTTTCTCTTTCATAGTTTTATTTTTTAATAGTAATTACTTTTATAATTTATTTATAACCATTTAAATTCTTTGTACCATTCCACACTCTCCTTTACCCCCGTTTCTAAATCATATACGGGATTAAAACCCAATTCGTTTTTTGCTTTTTCGATGCTGCATATCCAGTTTGCTGCATTTAATTCGTTTACTTTTTCTTTATTAAGCGTTGGTATTTTATTAAAAATTTTAAAAGAAGTTTCGAGTGATACTGCAAGTGCTTTAACCAGGCCTGCAGACAAGTGAAACCTGAACGTTTTTTGCTGCAGGCTTTCTTTTAAATACTTTCCCAGGTCGTACCGGCTGTAAATATTACCGTCTGATAAATTGTAGATACCATTGCAACCACTCTGCAATGCATTCACCGCAGCTGTTGCAACATCTTTTACATATACAAAACTCAACTGCTGCCTGGTTTTTCCGATATATGGCTCCAGCCCTTTTTTAATGGCTTTAAAAAAGATAAAAATATCTTTATCCCGGGGGCCGTAAACTGCAGTTGGCCTCAGAATTATTAACGGTATTGCCAGTACACCGATCTTTTCTTCAGCAGTTAATTTGCTTCGTCCGTACGATGTTATCGGCATAGGTGCTGTGGCTTCATTGATGGTTCCGGTAAAGTCATCCAACGGACCCAGTGCCGCAAGGCTGCTGATAAACACAAATTTTTTAACCGGGGCCTTTGCCTGTTCAGATGCCTTGGCCAGGTTATAGGTAAAGTTTACGTTTACTGTATTATAATCATCCGGACCTTTTGCTTTTGTTACCCCTGCGGCATGAATAATATAATCATATTGCTTTGATTCTATTTCCTGTTGCAGGTTTTCAACGCTATTAAAATCGGGATAAGTAAATGAAACAGGCAGGTGCTCCAGGTGTTTTATGTTGCTGCTTTTTCTAACCGCTGCATACACTTCCATATTATTTTTGAGAGCCGATTCAATTAAATGAAATCCCAAAAAACCACTGGCACCTGTTATCATCACTTTTTCTTTCATATTTGTTTTTCGTAAAGCCTGTACTTTTTATAAACCTGTCCGTTCATACTTCGAATTCCCTTATTCATTAAATAATTATCTTCTAATATCCAGGACGCTTCACCACCGATAATATTTTTTTCTGCAGCCTTTTTTATTATGGATGCATAAAAGCAGGCTTCAATGCCCAGCTTCTTATAACCCGCTATAACCCCCAATGCCAGCACCCTTACCTGGTTAATTTTTTTCAATCCAAACAACAGTTTAAGAATACCGGTGGGTAATAACCTGCCTTTTTTTATTTTTATGAGTACCTGGTTTATATCCGGGATTGCCAGCGCAAAACCAATAATTTTTCCATTATGTTCTGCTACCAGGCAAAAATCCTTATCCAGTATCATTTTTAGATCCTTTGCTAAATACTTAAACTCATTATCCGTCATAGGAACAAAAGCGGTATTCTTATCCCATGCTGCATTATAAACTTCCCTCAGTTTTATCGTTTCGTTCTTAAAATCCTTCATGTTTATTTTGCGGATAATGATATTGTTTTTTGCCAGTCTCTGGTTCAGTGCATCGTGTAATCTCAGCGAACGCTGATCAACCATTTTAGTGTCGAGATAATATGCCAGGAGATCAGTCTTTTTTGCAAAACCGTAGCCTTCAACCAGGCTGCTGTAATAAGGCTTGTTGTAAGTCATCATGGCAACCGGTGGCTTATCAAAACCGTCGGTTAATAAACCACATGGTTCATTAGTAGATGGATTAACCGGCCCGGCTACTTTAGTAACTCCCTGTTGTTTCAGCCAGTCAACTGCCGCATTAAAAAGCTGTGCTGTTACTTCTTCATCATCTACGCAATCAAAAAAACCAAAGAAACCATCTGTTGTATTATTTACCTTATTGTGGTTATTATTTAAAATAGCTGCAATCCTGCCTTTTACGGTTCCATTATCGGTTGCTAAAAAAAGTTTTACTGCAGAATGTTCGTGAAAAGGATGTTTGCCAGGTGTAAGCAGGTCTTTTTGTGCTATAAACAACTCCGGTACATAGTTGCTGTCATTTGCATAAAGTAAATGCGGAAAATCAATAAACTTCCCGAGCATTTTTTTTTCAGTTACTGATACTATCGAAATCATGCCCTTTCGTGTTGGATTAAATTCACATTGACCTGCTGGGCCACCAGCCTGATCTTATCAACAGCATAGTCTATCTGTTCAATAGTATGTGTAGCCATTAAAGAAAAACGAATAAGAGAATCTTCGCTGCTTACGGCAGGAGAAACAACCGGGTTTACAAAAACGCCATGATCCATCAGTATCTTTGCCATTAAAAATGTTTTCTCAGTATCTCTTATATAAACAGGAATAATCGGTGTTTCTGTAGGCCCTATCTCAAATCCATCTTTTCTGAACCTGTCAATGGCATAATTTGTATTATCCCATAATTTTTCAATAAGCGCCGGATTCTCTTTTATAATAGCTAAAGCGGCCAAAGCACTTGCAGTAGCAGCAGGAGAAATACTTGCACTGAACATCAGCGATCTGGCGTGGTGTTTAAGATATTCAATTACGTTATTATCAGCAGCTATAAACCCTCCGATTGAAGCCAGGGATTTACTGAAAGTACCCATAATCAGGTCAACATCTTTGGTAAGGCCGAAATGCGCAGCAGTACCCTGCCCCCTGGTTCCTAGCACACCTATTGCGTGTGCATCATCTACAAATACAGAAGCATTATATTTTTTTGCGAGTTCGGTTATTTCGGGTAATAAAGCAATATCTCCTTCCATACTGAATACCCCATCGGTAGCTATCAATTTAAAAGCATCATAAGGAACGCTGCTCAACAGTTTCTCCAGGTGCTTCATATCGGAATGGCCGAATTTGAAAAGTTTTGAAAAAGATAACCGGGCACCGTCAATAATACAGGCGTGGTTGCGTTCATCTAAAAATAAATAATCGCCCCTTGCACCAAGTGCAGAAATAACACCGAGGTTTACCTGGTACCCTGTGCTAAACACAAGCGCAGCTTCCTTGCCAACAAATTCAGCCAATGCCTCCTCCAGTTCCAGGTGCAGATCCAGCGTGCCGTTTAAAAACCTGGAGCCGGCACAGCCACTGCCATATTTGTCAATCGCTTTTTTGGCGCATTCCTTAATGTATTCATGATTGGTTAAACCCAGGTAACTGTTTGAGCCAAACATCAGCACCTTTTTTCCATCAATAACAACCTCGGTATCCTGGTCGGATTCCAATGGCCTGAAAAAAGGATAGAGTTCCGATGCCTTTAATTTGTCAACAGCAGTAAAGGAATTTACTTTTTTATTAAGGGGGTTACTAGTCATATTTTCTTACTTGAAAGATTGAAAATGTATTTATACTAATTATTACAACAGTTATTTTGGTTTAATTCAGGCACATTTATCTTGAATTTTTAAAAGAATGGACATGCACTTTTGCTGTTCATCCAATGTAATCCCCTCTTTTAGTTCCTGGTCCAGTTCTAAAAATTTTTCATGCATCTTGTTGATAACTTCCCAGCCTTTACCCGTAAGCTGAATGATATTCTTCCGCCTGTCATTGGGCATTGACGTTCTTTTTAAAAACTTTTTCTCTTCCAATATATCAAGTGTTCTTAACACAGCAGATTTTGTTTTATTCATCATATTGGCAATATCCTGCTGTATCATATCCTTCTCTTCATTCTTGGAGATATAATATAATAAGCCCATCTGCTCAAAAGTGATCTCTGAGTTGAGGCTGACAAAATCTGTATTAATGCTCTTCAATAACATTTTGCCTGTACAAATAACTGTAAATCCGAGTGTATCGGGCAATTCACTACAATTCATATTTCAATAGTTGACTAGTTAACTGTTGCAAAATTAAGTAATCGTTTTCTTAATATTGTTTTTAAATTAAAAAATTATTAGTTAATTATTAAATAATAAATGTTTACCATGTTTATAAAGCCGCTTATTGGGTACACTAAAGTGAAGGCAGGTATTACTTTTTAAAATTCTTATTTTTAAATAAATACAAGTCACTCCCATTATAAGAATAGTTCAGTTATTTCAATTCAAGAGTTAAAGTAGTATACTCCACTGTTTCCTCCCACCACCTGATTGCATTTTGCTGATGATGAATTTCAAAACGCTTGCCAATATAAGGGTGAGCAACTACCGAACTATCTGTAGCTGCTTTCAATAACCTTTCAACCGGATCTCTCCATGTATGCACAGCCAAAGGAAATGCTCCCCAATGAATCGGCATCATCGTCTTTCCCCTCAAATCAATATTTGCCCGGTAACTTTCTTCGGGCATCATATGTATCTGAGCCCATTTTTCATTGTACTGTCCGCATTCAATCATCGTAAAATCAAATGGACCGTATTTTTCGCCGATCTTTTTAAAGTGTGGGCCATAACCGCTGTCGCCGCTGAAATAAATGTTATTGTATTTGCCTTTTACAACCCAGGAAGCCCACAAGGTTTTATCCCGGTCTCTTACGCCTCTGCCCGAAAAATGCCTGGCGGGTGCCGCCGTTAACCTAAGATTATCGAGGGTTGCAGTTTGCCACCAATCAAGTTCAGTGATCTTTGCTTTATCAACCCCCCAAAATTGTAAATGCGAACCAACACCCAATGGAACAAAAAAATGTTTTACATTCTTTTTAAGTTGAAGTATGGAACTATGATCAAGATGATCGTAATGATCGTGTGAAATGATGACCGCATCAATATTGGTGAAGCTGCTGATATCAATGGGTTCTTCATAAGCAAAGCGTTTGCTGAAAAAAGAAACCGGGCTGGCATAGGGACCGAACATGGGATCAATCATAATCCGTTTGCCTTCTATTTCAAGTAAAATTGCCGAGTGGCCAAACCAGGTGACGAAAGCTGCGCTGTCATTTACGGGTTCTGTTGATTGCTTTTCAAATTTTACCGGCAGTAGCTTTTCGGGCTTTGTATTTTTTGCTGTTACAAACTCTTTTAAAGTTGTCATCGTATTTCCAAAACTCATCTCCATGGATGTTTTGGTAAGATTTACAAAACCGTCATCTTTATAGTTCTCCGATAATTTTATTTTGGCAAGATGCTCACCCTTTGGTGTCTGCCCGAATTGCGGCGCATAACTAACAAAAAGGGTTATACCAATTGTGGCAAGTACAATTACTACAAGTATTGTCAGCATTATTTTTTTAACTATTTTACGCTTCTTCATTTTTACTATTTGTTTTTTTCCTGGTTATTTTGGAGAATACATTTTCGTCAATTGTTTTAATATGCAAATCCCGTTGTGGGAACGGAATACTGATTCCTTCCTCATTCAGCTTATCATGTATCGCTGCCATCAAATCACTTTTTAAATCGAACCACTGTTCTATATCTGCCCAAAAATAAACGGCCATATCAACGGAGTTATCTCCAAAATTCAAAACCCGTACATGAGGCTCGGGATGTGCTAAAACATTCGGGTTTCCTTCAAGCAACTCAAAAATAATACTCTTTACTTTTTTTATATTGCTGCCATAAGCAACACCAACCGGCAATACAACACGGCGGTTCTGGTTATTTCTTGTCCAGTTTATTAAATGTTGACTGAGCATATCACCGTTGGGTACTATAACTTCCGAGCCATCAAAAGTAGTGAGCTTGCTGCTGCGGATACCCACTTCTTTCACCGTACCACTCATGGTGCCCACTTCTATGATGTCACCTATCTGAATTGGTTTTTCAAAAGCCAGTACCACACCCGATACCAGGTTGTTGACAATGGTTTGCAAACCAAACCCAATACCAACACCCAATGCACCAATAACAATGGCGAGTTTATCCAAGGGAATTCCGGATGCACCAAAGGCAAGTAAAACGCCCAGCGACAAAATCCCCAAACGAACCAATAACATGGTTGACCCCATTTTGTTAATGGTATCTCCGTTTGAAGTTGTTTCATGATCGCTGAAAATAAAACTGACCATTTGTGAAATCAAAGTTGATATCCAGATAACCAACACAAAAACAACAATGCTTCCAAAACTGAAAGTCATATCGCCGATTTGTTGTTCGGCAGATAAGAAGTCTGCGATGTTTCCAAATATAGCATCGTACACATGCAGATTCTGGGTAAAAACTACCAGCCAGATAAGGGCTGCAAAAAAGCCGAGTACTTTGCGTAAACGGTTTTCCATTCCTTTAAATTCGAAGTATGCAGTAAGTCTTGAACTTTTTTTACTGGCTTCCATAGACAGGTAAACTGCATCAATAATTATCTCAACAAAAACCAACAGGTTGATGGCTTCAATCATGCCGTAGTTGGCGCCGGTGTTTAAAACTTTGGCAAGTGTTACCCTTCCGATGGTATTCAACACCAGTGCAGCCAGGTTCATCACAATAAAAATGATGACCAATGGTTTGAAAAACGATGCTTTGGAAAAATGATTTTCTTTTTTGGATAATAAAATCCAGATGCCCAGCGCTACCGACACAAAACTGATGAGTAACTGCAGCCAACGCTCGGCATAAGTTGTTTCAATAAGCAGGTTTGTAAACCCGGTTATATAAAAAAGCATCAGTAAAATAAATATCTGGATGCCCAAAGCATAATTCAGTTTTTTACGAAGCAGTAAACCTAAAGCTATAATCTGTATTCCCCATAATGACTGTGTGAATGCCTGCGGCGCCGCTTTATAAATAAACGGAATCAGCATCAGTGTAAAAACGAGCGTAGCAGTAAACAGATGACGGGGAATATGATTTGCCTTGGCATAAACTGCCGCCGGTGATTCACTTTGTTTGCGTATCCGCAAAATATTCCGGCGCATAAAGAAATAAAATAAGATACCGATAATGAGTACAATAATCCGTGAGAGCCAGTTTGAATCTGAGTAAAACCGCATAAGCGTATTGCTTTCGGCAATTGATTTTTGTACTACTGTTTTAAAATCTTTTTTATAAGCAGTGTCTCTCTTATGATCCCAGATATTGCCAAATTCATTTTCAAAAATGCGTTTGCTGAAATTATTGATCTGGTAATTGGTTTCATCAAGCAGATCGGTTACCGCCAGGTAATTGCTGGAAACATTATTCTGCAAAATGCCCAGCTTTTTTAACTGAGTGGTTGTGTTGGTATCGGCCAGGGTGATTTTTTGGCCAAGTGGTTTCAACTTTTTCATATACTCCAAAAACAGCAAGCTGTCGCCGGGCATGATGAGCAGGTTTGAATCTTTGCGTATCAATGTCATCTGATCTTTAATAGCATTCAACTCATCATTATAAGTTGCCAGTTCATCTTGCCAGCTGGTAAGCAATTTTTGCTTTTGTTCTAACAAGGTTTTTGTGGTAGACAAAATCTTTAAACTCGTATGCCCACGGAAGCCTGTGAGGTTTGTACTGGCTATGGAAATGATTGAATCCGTTTCGGGCAGACCTTCACTGATATAGGTTGTATCGAATCCACGCCTGAGTTTGGTGTTGATCTTATTAAAGGTTAACGTGTACTCCTCAATCTTCTTAAGTTGATAAGATATTAAAGTATCAGAAGCCTTAAAATATTTTTTAACCGAGTCGGTATTGAATTTAGTAAGGCGGGTTGAATCTATCCGCTGCTGGGCCGTGTCTGGCTGCTGTTGGGCATGAAGCTGTGCTGCTGATAAAACAAATAACATCAACAGCAACACTTTCAACTTCTTAATTACATTCATTCCTGATTTAAATTCCATAACTCTACTATTTTTTTACTATATCTCCGTTTTACTTCTTTGGTATCATTACCGATAAGCTAACACTTACATACGGTAATGCTTTTGCATTCGTCTCTATCAGGTAATCCTTTCTCTTTGCATTAACCTCTCCCATTCTCGACATGATTGTTTTACTTACACCGCCCTTAATACCTGCCAGCAAAAATTTATTCAACGGATATTCATACGTAATACCCGCTCGTATTTCGGAGTAGCTGTACTCATAATCGCCGGGTAAACTTGTAATACCGTTTTGGTTGAAAAAACTGTTGCCTCCCAGTTCGGTACCTACAGAGAACCAGCCTTTGAATGTGTTCGATCTTCTGAACATCAACCTGGCCGGAAGTATGGCATCAAATTCCCAGTTGCTGTTTTTAAATTTATGCCAATAGGTAATGGTTGGAAAAACAGGAAACTGTACCGAAGGGTCAACAAAAGCTACCAAACCTGTGCTGATGGCTGTGTTCGCCGTTCTCTTTAAAACAAGTGTAGCCGATACCATACCTCGTACTCTTTGTATGGAGGTAAAATTGCGGCTGTCTAAAATAAGGTTTGCTCCGTACATAACCGGGCGGTTGAATAACGAATCCCTGTACAATGCACTAAAAGTTAAAGACAGATCATCCACCGAAAAGTTATCCTTATGAACCGTGTTATTGTAATTGACTGTACTTATTGCTTTAAATTCTTCGTGCAGGTAATTCATGCTTGCAGTAACTATCCATCGCTTTTTTGCAAAAATTGGAAAATTGCCGAATGCCTTAAATCGGAAATTATTTTTAAACTCCCCTTCTTCAACTCTTTTATCTAAGTAATCTGTCTTGTACTCCGTGTTACCGAGATGATCGTAACTAATCGTTAATGGTTTAAAAATTGGATAGGCATAACTTTTTGAATCGGGCCTTACAATTTCATAAGCTTTTGGTATTTTAGAATCCAAGCTATCTTGTGCAAATAGCAGACAAGTGGACGATAACATGATTGCAATGCAAATGATTTTTCTCATTGATTAGTTTTAGGTTTTACTGATTAAGAATGATTAAAAATTTATTTTTCTTTTTTTATAAATGGTTTTATCAATACCCTCAAATTCGGATCAGGCGAAAAATAATTCCATGCCCAGTTAAAGAATATGCTTAGTTTGTTTTTAACACCCAGTATCGAAAACAGGTGAATCAGGTTCCAGGTATGCCATGCAAATACGCCCTGAAATTTCCAGTTGGGTAAATCAACCACTGCTTTTTTACGACCTACAGTTGCCATGCTGCCTTTGTCTTTGTATTCAAATTTTGTGAGTGGCTTATTTTTGGTGAACCGCACTAAATTATCGGCCAGCAATTTTCCCTGTGCAATGGCAACACTGGCCACCTGCGGATGACCGTTAAGATATTTTTCGGTGGGCATAAAAGCAATATCGCCAATGGCAAAAATATTTTCGAACCCGTTTAACTGGTTAAAGCGGTTAACTTTTATACGATTCCCTCTTTGCAACAATTCATCTGGTATCCCTTTAATTTTATCGGCAGTTACGCCGGCCGCCCAAATCAATGTATTGGTGGGGATATAATCGCCATTGCTCAACAAAGCAATTTTTCCGTCAAACTCTTTTACAACAGTGCCTGTTATTACATTCACACCCATCTTCTCCAAAAACTCCTGCGACTTTTGCTGTGCCGGTTTACTCATGGGGCCAAGCAATGTTGCCGATCCTTCAATTAAAAAAATATTCATCAGCGAAAAATCCAGTTCGGGATAATCCTTACTTAACACATATTTTTTCATGTCGGCAATGGCACCGCTTATTTCCACGCCGGTAGGACCGCCACCTACTATTACAATATTCCGCAGTCTTTCTTTTTCCTCATCATCGGCATAATAGGCATCTTCCAGGTTTTGCAAAAACCGGTTACGCATATATAATGCTTCGCTTACCGACTTCATCGGAATGGAATGTTCTTCAATCTGTTTATTGGCAAAAAAATTGGTGTTAACACCTGTTGCAATTACCAGGTAATCATATTCCATTTCACTTTCGGTGGTGATAATCTTATTTTGAGAGGGAATAATTTCAACCAGCTCTGCCATGCGGATATGAAAACCGTCATAATGTTGAAAAGCTTTACGCAATGGGAAAACAATACTTGCAGGTTCCAGCCCGGCCGTTGCCACCTGATAAAACAGCGGCTGAAACTGGTGATAATTATTTTTATCAACCAGGAAAACTTCAAATCCTTTTTTATAAAGTTTACGGGCAAGGCCAAGCCCGGCAAATCCTGCTCCAATAATCAATACCCGTTTAGCTTTTTCCATGTTATTTAATTAATCATGATTTTTATGCGGTACTCAAATGCAGTTCTCCATCCAGTATATGATAATTTTCTTTGGTTAATAAGCCACGAAGATTATTAATGATGATATGCCTGAACATGGCGTCATAATCTTTTGGTTTCCCCTTTCGTGGATCACCGCTGAAAACATTATCGAAATGTCTTTTGTGCAGATCCATCAGTAAATAAATATTTACATCTTCCCTGATAATTTCCCTGTCTTTTGCTTTTTGATATAACGGCAGCAAAGATTTTGTTATCATTTTTTCCTGAATCCTTGTATAAATATCTGCAATAGAAGGAAAATATTTTTTTATACTATGCAGAAAAATAGGATGCAGCATGCTCATTTCCCTGATGAGGTAAGCATATATTTCCACAATGCTGATAACCGGGTGCAGATTCTGCCGTTCAATTTCCCTGATCTCTCGTCTGATCTCTCCATAAAAATTAAGCAGGACTGCATTGATCAGTTTGTCCTTGGTTTCGTACAGATCGTAAATCAGTTTTTTAGACACACCTGCCCGCTGTGCAATATCATCAACACTTACGCTTTTTACACCGTATTGTTTAAACAGAACCAGGGCGGCATCTTCTATTTCTGTATGCATAACTTAGATTTTTGATAAACATTTATTTTACAGCATTGTCATGGCATTCTCTTTGGAAAAAAACAGGGGAGCCGAAACTCCCCCGCTCGCCATAGCTACCAATAAAGAAGCCATTCGTTTTTCAAAAGGAATTATTTCAATCTTATTTCAACATATATTTTAATCCAAACTCAAGACCTGCCGTCATATTGTATGATTTTTCACGGCCTGTCTGGTAATACTGATAAGTCTTATCTTCTGCATTGGTGAAATCACCATCGAAGCGTATACCACCAGTTGCGTAAAGGTTCTTCATGATCTTCAGATTTACACCCGCCGAAAACATGCCGCCAAAAGTTACATTCTCATACTCCTCGTTGGTATTACTCTTAAGATCATTCCTGTCATCATCCATTAACCTGGATTTTGTAAGAAAGCTTACCTGCGGACCTGCCTTACCTGTTAATGATAGCATATTGTTCAGCTTCATGTTATAGGTGAACATAACCGGCACTTTAATATAATTTACACGCTGGTTGTATTCGGTGCCGTTTATTTCGAAACGCTGCCCCTGCAGTGAATACAAAACATCAACTCCAACGCCCATGTTTTTGTTAAACCCGTATTCGGCTCCAAAGCCAAAACTTTCGCCTGGTGTTGCTTTCCAGTCGTAGTTGTTGTTATCCAGATCATCTTTGTTAAGCATATTGCTCATGTTTGGCGCAGCTTTTACACTTACACTTAATCCCTGTTGTGCATGCACATTTGTTGTTAGTGCCATAATTATCATTACAGACAATACTGCGATAATTGATTGTTTTTTGTTAATTTTCATTTTGCTAAATTTTAATTTGATTAATTGATTTAATTGAATTTGAGTTTGAGGTCGCATTGGGTTCCATCCTTTGCGGCCTTTTTAGTTTTACTATGCTTTTGATCTATCCATATTCTTATTTTTTTTAGTTTTAAAATAACCAGGAGAGTTTTACCTCCCCCGGTATGGTTTCCCAAAGGGGTTTGAAAAAACTTAGCCTCCGGCAATTGCCAGATCAGCTTCTGAAATATTTTTCTTTGCAGCTTTTCTTAATTTCCTTGCTGCTCTTCTGTCTTTAATAGTATCAACTGCCAGGTAGGCAACCGGTACAATGATGAGTGTTAACAACATTGAACTTGTCAGTCCGCCAATCAATACCCATGCTAATCCATTCTTCCACTCACTACCAGCACCCGATGCAATGGCAATAGGTATCATTGCAATCACCATCGCAATGGTGGTCATTAAGATCGGACGGAAACGTGACATTGTTCCTTCCATCAGTGCATCATAAGAACTCTTGCCCTGTGTTTTAAGATGATTCACAAAGTCAACAATCAAAATCGCATTCTTAATTACCAGTCCTACCAGCATGATCAAACCCAGCATTCCGAAAATACTCAGGTTGGTCATGGTTAATGCCAGTGCAAGGAATGCGCCGATCATTGCTACCGGAACTGAGAACATTACCACTAATGGATAAACATAGTTATCATACAAAGCCACCATAATTAAATAAACCAAAACAATAGAAGCCAATAGTGCCAGCAATAAACTGGTGAATGCTTCTGTCTGGTTTTTTACATCGCCTGCGGCAGATACAAAAACACTTTGCGGCATTTGCATTGCATCAATCTTTGCCTGAATTTCCTGGCCTACGGTACCAACCGGGCGGCCTACAACCTGTGCCTCTACAGTAACAGAAGGAATCTTATCCTTACGCTCCAGTTTTGAAGGACCGGTAGTTGAAACGATTGTTGCAAACTGATTCAGTTTTATCAACTCGCCTTTTGTATTCTGAAAAGTAATGTTGCGGATATCATTGATATTCTTTCTGTCAAACTCATCTAACTGCACTTTGATGGGATATTCATCATCGCCCTGTAATAATTTACTCTGATCATTTCCGGTGTATGCATTCTGCATGGTGTTACCCACCACATCCAATGAGAGATTCAGTTCGGCCAGTTTCTGGCGGTCTATCTTCACGGAAATTTCGGGATTACCACCTTCAACAGATGCTTTTATTTCGAAAGTACCCGGTACCGATTTGATGATTGATTTTATCTGCTCACTAAAATTTAAAATGGTATCTAAGTTTGAGCCCTGTATCTGAAACTGAATAGGAGCCGCTGTTCCACCGCCTACCATACTAACCGGACTGGCAGTAATTTTTGCACCGGGAATCTTACTCAACAAATCGAGTTTTGTTTTTGCCGCATATTCAGTTGAAGTAAGTGAACGCTTTTCAGCAGGAACCAGTTTTACATTTATCTGAGAGATGTATGCACTTGTACCACCGCTGGTTCCGCCGCCGCCGCCTGCTGCACCTACGGTTGTAAATACATTGGTAACATTTGAATCGGCCATCAAATGATCTTCAATCTGCTGGGTTAAGAAATTGGTTTGCTCCAATGGCATTTCCTTTGGCAGTTCGGCCTGTACCTGAAACTCGCCGTTATCGCCGTTGGCAACAAACTCCACACCAATAAAACCAGAACCAACCAACGTAAACGATGCAATTACCATTCCTATGATTGCTGAGAAAGCAATACGCTTATGATTCAGGCTCCACTTTAAAATTCCTTTAAAGAAATTTTGAAAACTATTGATCATGCTTTCAAACCAGATTAACGGCCTGTCGGCAATTTTCTTTTTATTTAAATGCGACAGCTTGGTAAAACGACTGGCCAGCCAGGGTGTTAAGGTAAACGACACCAACCAACTGATAATAGTAGCCGCTACCACCACAATGGAAAACTGAAACAATAAATCGGATACGATACCGCTTACAAACGTAATGGGTAAGAACACCACCACAATAACGAGTGTGATTGACGTAACAGAAATACCAATTTCTTTCCAGGTTTCTTTAGCAGCATCCCATGCAGATTTACCGTTCTCCATGTGCATGTGAATATTCTCCAGCACCACAATACTATCATCTACCAAAATACCAATCACTAAAGAAAGTGCCAGTAAACTCATCAGGTTTAAAGAGAAACCTAACAGTGCCATCACCACAAAAGTAGAAATGATAGAAGCCGGAATGGCAACCATTACAATTAATGCGTTACGCATATTGTGCAGGAAGAACAACATGATGAAAGCCACGAGTATTACGGCAATTACCAGATCATGAATAACCGAATCGGCTGCTTCCAGTGTAAAATCGGCACTATCACTGGCGATAGTGAATTTCATATTTTCGGCAGTATAGGTTTTTTCCATGGCTGCTAAAGTTTCTTTTACATCTTTACTGATACCTACGGTATTACCATCACTTGTTTTTGTAACCAAAACACCCAAGGAAGTTTTTCCATTGATACGGGTGAGTGAAGTTGCTTCTTCCCTGCTGTCGTATAACTCGGCAACATCTTTTAAGTAAACCTGGCTGCCATCGCCGTTTGTAGCAACTGCAAGATTACTCAGTTCATTCAGACTGGTGAACTTGCCACTCAGCCTTACCAACACATCCTGCTCAGCATTTTTAATACTTCCTGTAGGAAAATTCAAATTGGCTTTTGAAATTGCATTTGACACCTGCAGGATTGAAATGTTATAATACTTGAGTTTATCGTTGTTTACATTTATTTTAATTTCCCTGTTCTCTCCACCGGTGATGTCAATTTTGGCCACACCTTCAATACGGGCCAATTCGGGTTGAATGGTCTTATCAAATAAATTGGTGAATTCCCTTTCGTCCATATCTGATGTAGCACCAATACGCATGATGGGCATTTCATCAAAAGAGAATTTACCCAGTGTTGGTTCTTTTGCATCATCGGGCAATGTTGACTTGATGGCGTTCACTTTACGCTGGGCCTCCTGTAACGCATTGTCAACATTGGTTCCGTACAGCAGGGTTGCAATTACTATTGAAACACCTTCCTGGCTGATGGCCTGTGTACTTTCCAGATTTTCTAATGTTGCCACTGCATTCTCCACTTTTTTTGAAACGGCTGTTTCCACTTCCGAAGGGCCTGCACCGGGATAAACCGTTGTGATGGTTAACACCGGCGAATTGATTTCGGGAAGCAATTCGTAGGTAAGTGAAGTATAGCTCACCAATCCCAACAGGATCAATATGCTGAACAATACCACTACCAGGGTTGGCCGCTTTACCGCTACATCTGTAATACTCATAAAATTATTTTTAGTTTTTTTATTATTCGGTTTCCTTACTGTATCACCCTCACTTTCTTTCCGTCTTGCAGGTTTATCTGCCCGGTCATCACAATCCTGTCTCCTGCATTGATTCCTTTCAATACAATCACTTCATCGCCTGATACATTCTGCACTTCAATGGTTTTCAAACTCACCGTATTATCGGCATTCAATACAAATACCTGTGCATCTTTAATACTTCCTACAATGGCTTTACGGGGAATAAATAATTTTTCGCCGTCGTCTTTTACCTGTGCTTCAAGTGATACGGTTCCAAACATACCTGCCTTCAGTTCATAAGTTCCGCCATTGGGCACTTCCACTTCTACATCATATTTTCTTCCTTCATCTGCTGTAACACTTATCAGGCTGATGTTTCCATCAAATACATGATCGGGATAAACTTCGGTAAGTATTTTAACAGGCTGTCCTTTTTTAATTTTAATCACATCGGCCTCCGGTACCTGTATCACCATTTTTAATTTAGATACGTCAATCACTTTTCCAATCTTCATACCCACTGTAGCAAAACTTCCACGCTCCACATTTACTTCACTTACCGTACCACTCATTGGTGAACGGATGATGGTATATTTCATCTGCTGCTGAATACCTGCAAGGTTTGCCTGGGCATTGTCAACGTTCAATGCAATGTCTTCATATTGTTTCTGACTGATGGCACCGGCTGTAACCAGCCTTTCGTAACGCTCTTTATCTTTTATCGCTTTATTTAATGAAGCTCTTGCTGTTGCCAGGCTGGACTGAATAGCAGTTGGATCAATACGGGCTATAACCTGCCCCTGTCCTACCTTCTGGCCTTCTTTAATATTTAATGCTATTAAAGAACCTTGTGCCTCGGCGGTTAATGGAACTTCTTTACGGGCTACAAAATTTCCGGTGAAAGAAATATTGTTGTCTATTTTTTTCATTTCGGCCGCAGTAACTTTTACCGGAATAAATCCTACTTCGGCAGGCACTTCTGCAGCTTTTTCATTGATAACAGATTTATTACTGTACAATTTAAAAGCCATTAACCCGGCCAATGAAAGAATAACAACTACCGTGATTATTCTCTTGATGTTCAGTTTTGATGATTTCTTTTTCATAATATTATTTTGAATGCTGTTTATTTTTATTTGAATATTATTAATTACCCTTTATCACTTTGCTTAATTGTCCGCTGCTTTTCATCAGATCGAGTTCGGCAAGATTCATCTGCAACATGGCTGTTAAATATTGTGTTTGTGCTTCCTTTAATCCGTTCTCGGCATTAATTAATTCCGATAATGGAGAAATACCTTCGGTATAAGAAAGCTTGGCTACGTTATATAATTCTTCAGCTACTTTCATATTCTCTGCCTGTGCACTTAATACTTCTTTATTCTGATCCAGATCATTTTTTGCATTTACAAAATCGTTGGTAATCTTTCCGGTCAGGTATTCTTTGTTCATTTTCATTTGCTTGATCTGCAGGTTGCTTTGTGCAATTTTATTACGCTTTGCAAAGCCATCAAAGATGGGGATCGTTAATTTTAATCCCCAGGTGCCTGATGTAAAACCCTGCGTAGCGCCTGATTTAAACAAATTATCTGTCTGCCCCTGCCAGCCGTAATTTGCAAAAGCAGATAATGAAGGCATATAGCCTGCTTTGATATTTTTTGTATTCAACTCCTGCAATAATATCTGGTAGTCAATTAAAGCCAGGTCGGTATTGTCTTTAAGAAATAACTGCTCGGTAACCGGTATTGGCTCAGCGCCAATTTGATTTGTAATCACAACCGGCCTGTACACGTCTTCGTTCATTAATATTTTCAAATTATTAAGCAGTTGTGTGTAGGTGTTTTTTGTAGTGGATAATTGCGTACGTAGGTTGGTATAATTTACTTTCAGCTGATCAACATCCACTTTCTTGATGATACCTTCCTTGTATTGTGCATCGGTTATTTCAACCAGTTTTTTCATACGGCCGATATTGCCTTCAATCAGTTCCTTTTGCTTCTCCGTCATTTCCAGTTGCATATACACATTAACCACATTATAAATAAGGTCTTCTTTATTTTTAAATGTGCTTAGTTCATAATAACCCTGTCCTGCTTTAGCAGCTCTTAAACCTGTATTTAAAGAAGGATCAAAAATTTTCTGACTTAACTGTGCCGTAGCGCCCATACTGTACCGGGTTCCAAATTGTACTGCCACTTTTGTGCCTGGCTGTCCGAAAACTTCGCCGGGCAATATTTGTGATGGGCGTGAAAAATTATCGTTGTATGTACCATCTCCAGTAACTTGAGGTAAAGCACTTGACTTTATTTCTTTGATCTTGTACTTATTGATCTCTTCATCAAGCTGGATACTTTTTAGCTGTTGATTTTGTTTTACTGCCAGATTAACGGCTTCGGATAATGAAAGTGTCAACGTATCCGTATTAGTTTGCGAAAAAGCAAAGTTGTTTAGCAACATTATACCTCCAAGCAGCAGTATCATTTTTAATTTAAGTTTCATTTTATAGTTTTTGTTTATTATTGTTTACTTAGTTCATAATAAAAAGAACTAATTTGGGTAAAAAAAATCAGCCCTGCTGATCTTTCCACTTTTTAAGTAAAACGGGGATTTCTTTTTTAAGATAATCCAGGAAGTCTATCAGGCTTTTCATCTCAGCATTAAAGGCCTTGGTAGTCTTTGGCCTTATTGCCAACACTTCTTTCAAAAGGTCGCTGATATATAAACCGGCTTCTACATTCTTGCCAAAATCAGTTTCCCACTTTTCAAGCCTGGTTCTGAAATAACGCTTGCGGTCGCCATGCCTGGTTATGTAATCAATCTTATTCATTGTTAATAATACATTGATTGTATTACTGGCTGCGCTCTTGCTTATGGCAAGGGTTTCGTAAATATCTTCGAATGAAAGTTCGGTATCGTCCGCAACCATCAATAAGGCCATAATCCTTCCTTCAACCGGTGCAGATCCGGATTTCTCCATAAACACACCAATCTTTTCAATAAGATTCTTTTGTTCTGCTGTAAGTTTAATAATTGCCATTGTTTTTTGTTTAGAGTGCAAATATAGTAAAGTTCTTTTGGTTCTCCAAATACAGAACTAAATATTTTTACAATTTTTTTCTGTGTTTATTGTCCCATACCCTGCATACCGCCCTGCATGGCATCCTGCTGCCCTTTTGCATTCTGGCGCTTAAACAGGGATGCATCAAATTTTCCAAAACGGTAGGTAAATGTCAGTTTCAATGTTTGCGGATTCGTCAACTGAGAATAATCCTGTACAAAAAATTCACTTTCAGAATACTGATTTGATCTCCTGGTCCTGAATACATCAGCAAAACTTAAGGAAATTGCTGCAACATCATTTTTAAGGAATGTCTTTCTCAGCGCCAGGTCTGTTGACCAGTACGCTTTGATAAATCCCTGCGCCGAAGACTGCTGGCCGCCGCCAAACATACCGCCACCACCACCACCTACCGGTAAATTGGTTTTAGACTGGTAATTAACGGATAACTGTGCACTGAATTTTTTAGGGAGTTTAAAGTTACTGTTGAACTTACCAAACCAGCTCCACTGTGCATCCTGAGAAGCACCGGCAATATTATCAATATTAATTTTAGAATTATACACGTTGATATTGGTGGTGATATCCATCCACTTTGCAATTTTGTTCATCGATGTTATCTCTGCACCTGCCTGGTAACTTGAATTGGCATTTATATAAGTACTGATCAGATCCTCATTACCTGTTGACGGATTGATCTCTTTTGAAAGATAACGGGTGATAAGATCGGTTGAGTTTTTATAATAAACCGAAAATAAAAGGCTGTTGCTGTTTTTAAATGATTTGCTGTACGAAGCTTCCAGTGAATTGGTAAACTGCGGAACAAGGTCGGGATTACCTCTTGTTATATTCAACGTGTCAGTATAATCAGTAAACGGAATGAGCTGGTTAAAGCCCGGCCTGTTTATGCGGCGGGTATAACTCATTTGCAGCTCCTGCCTGTTTTTTAATTTCTGACTTAAGAATACCGAAGGAAACAAACTGATGGGGTAATCATTTTTAAAATTCTGCCCGGTGTTAATCAATTCTCCTTTATAACTAGAACTCTCTGCCCTTAATCCTACCTTATATCCAAAATCTTTTATTGACTGACCGAATGTTATATAGGCAGCATACACCGAGTTTTCGCTTTTGTAATTACTGGTACCGGATGGTTTTGTTTCAAACGGCCCGTTATCAAACTTTGTTGCCAGGTCATTAAAATTTCTATTGTTGTTGATCTGTGCCCTTAAACCGGCTTCCAGTTTAATATTATCTGTAAGCGGGTTTACATAATCTGTCTGAATGGTCAGGTTTTTATTGTTGCCATCACGTGTTGTTCTTTGCAGCGTAGTGTTATTTACCATACCGGCATTATTAAGGTAGTTGGTGGTAAACAAATCATTTCCATCGCTGTTGCTGGAGAAATAATTTAAATCTGCTGTCCACTCAACACCAGCTTTTGGAAAAAGTTGTTTCATGCCTAACTGAACACCTTGTGCTTTAAAGTTACTTTCACTATTAGAGGTCCTGTTGCTGAACTGGCTTACCTTTCCGCTGTTATACAAACTGTCGGTAACGGTGTTCACCATTCCTTCGGGTGTGAATTTTCCGCTTACCAAAATTCCGGCTGCATACAATGTAGTACGGTTGGTTACAAAATAATCAACTCCTGCCCTGCCAAATAAAAAGCCGCCATCTGTCTTGCTTTCGTTTTGCTGGTTAATAAATGTTTGCGGGGTTCCAATTAAATTCAATCTTTCAGTATTTCCTTTTGAGCGGTTTCTAAACTGGCTGCCGAACAATGTTGAAGAAAAATTAATTTTATTCTGTCTCAGGTTAAAATTACCCATGCCGTTTAAAGCACCCCGGCTATCAACACCTGCCATCACACTTCCGTTATATCCAACTTTCTTATTTTTCTTTAATACAATATTGAGGATACCTGCATTACCACCAGAAGCATCATATTTAGCAGATGGGTTGGTTATTACTTCCACACTTTCGATTGCATCAGCAGGAATCTGATCCAATGTTAATGTTGTGGGTCTGCCATCCAGAAAAATTTGCGGAGGTGCATTACGCAGTTTTACATTTCCTTCTATATCTACCTGAACTGATGGAACGTTTCTCATTACATCCGTTGCTGTACCACCTGCACTCACAATATTCTTATCAACATAAAATATCTTTTTATCAATATCCAGTTTCATCTGTGGCTTTGATGATACAACCAATACTGCCTCCAGTTGTTTAGCTTCCGTATGTAACCCGATGTTTCCAAGGTCTTTATCAAATCCAGCTGGTCCGGCATTCATTTGAAAAGTTACTTTTTGCTCCATCTTTTTGTAGCCAATTGCCGATATCTGCAGACGTAATGCCCCTATAATGGGCAAGTCTGAAAAACTAAACTCACCATTGCCTTTAGTAGTTACCCCCGTTAGCAAAAAGTCTTTTCTTTTTTTTGTTATCGTATCAAAACGGTTTTCCAGGAGAATTACCGAAACATCTTCAAGTGACTTACCGCTGATACTGTCAACAATCTTACCATATATATGTCCGATCTTTGGCACAGATCCGGTACCCGGAACTTGTGCGCCGGCACCAAATACAATCATTAACACTAAGGACAACAGGAATAACTTTTTCATAATTTTTTTCTTTTACTGATGTTTGAGGGTGCAAATATAGGAAAGTTCTTTTAGTTCTCAAATTACTGAACTAACTATTTATAACTTTATTTTCAGAAATAAATATCTAAAGTCATACCAACCTAATAACCAGCAGGTTAAGAAAATAAATTATTTTAAAATATATTCAGGATTGTTGCAATTTTCATCAAAAAATAAGAAATTTTACTATTTCAGGGAAACTTTTATCTCGGGCATTTCCACCACTTGAAATGTAGCAGATGCAAACTTAATTTCGCCATTAGTTGCTTCAACGGCTGTGAGAATTTTGGTAAAGAGTTCGGTTTTAGTGGCCCGGCGTTTTTTATAACTCACTACATAACGTAAAGTAAATTCAACCCAGTTATCATTGGCTACCAGCGAAACCATGGCTTCGGTTTGTGCTTCTTCAAGCCGGTATTTATTTTGCATGGCATCCCATTTCTCCTGCGATTGTCTTGTGAGGTCACCAGCTACTTCGTTACCGATATTCAGAATAATTTCTTTTGCCTTTTCATAATTACTTCCATACTGCACCGGAATTTTTATTTCATCCCACAAAAAAGGAAAATCGCCTGAGTAATTAAAAACGGGTTCTTTAAAAACAAAACTGTTGGCGATCAATACAATTCTTCCGTTGTACAAATCACCATCAACCCATTGGCCGGTTTCCATAATGGTGGTACGCAATACACCAATATCCATCACATCACCTTTTATTCCACCAAGCTGCACCCGGTCGCCGGTTTTGTAGAAGCCGCCAAATACAATGGCTAACCAGCCTGCCACACTTGCAATCACTTCCTGCAAAGCAAATGCAATACCGGCGCCTGCAACGCCCAGTGCAATGGTAAGGCCGCCAAGTTTTTCGCTGTACACAACGGTAATCATTACAATGGTAAGTGCATAGCCAACAAAACTTACCAGTTTTTTGGTTTTGTATTGTGTACTGTTATCTTTTATACGTGATGTAAAACTCCGGCGCAAAAAATGTATAATACTCCAGATAACAGCAATGCCGATGAAAACAGTAACCAGTTTACCAACAGTTGGGTTGTACAAATATTTATTTATAATTTCTTCCATTGTTATTGATTTGTTTTATCATCTTTTGTCTGACTGACATTAAATGAAGGCGCTTTATAATCTTTGGGTAAATAATCGGCTGGAATGGTTGTCATGTTACCATCTCTTTGGGCCCTGTAATGCGGTGAAAGTATTTCAATGCTGGCTTCATTGCAGCAATCCTGAATATTCTGATGCAGTTGCGAATAAATGACGGCCTGCATGTTAGGTTCTTTTGTATATGCATTTACCTGGTACGAAACATAAAAATCATCCAGACTGGTTTGTAAAACAAATGGCTTGGGTTCTTTCAACAGCATATCTGTCCTTTCAGCCGCATCGAGCAATGCCTGGTGCATGGTTTTCCAGGGCACATCGTAACCGATGGTAACCGTGGTATGCATAATCAATCCATTATCAACCGCATCGCTGCTGTAGTTAATTGTATGGCTGCTCATTACTGTTGAATTGGGAATTGAAATGATCTCGTTTTTAATTGTTCTTACTCTTGTTACCAATAAAGATTTTTCGATTACATCGCCAACCACTTCGCCAATCTTCACCCGATCGCCAATTACAAACAAGCGCATATAGGTTAGTACAAGGCCGGCTATTATGTTTGATAATGAACCTGCCGAACCAAATGTAAACAGGAAGCCAAGGAAAACCGAAACACCCCGGAACACCGGCGATTCACTTCCGGGCAGGTAAGGAAAAATTACAATTATCATAAAAGCAAATACCAATACTCTTACAATTTGATAAGTAGGATTTGCCCAATCGGGATAAAAGCCGCTGATCTTAAGCTCTCCGTCTTCAATTTCTGATTTTAAATACCGAAGCCCTTTTAAAACATATCGGAAAACAAAAATGATAACAATGATGGTCATCAGGCTGGGGAGATAATCCCAGAATCCATTTGCTATTTTTTTAAGCGGATTAAGTATATATCCGAATAAAGTATCAGCAAAGTTTTTTGTCCAGGGAAAAATGCCGAAGAGGATCGGTAACGCAATATAAATAACCAGCAAAATGAAGAACCATTTTAAAATGGTATTTATATTCAGTAAAACATTTACCTGTCGCTTTGCATCAAACAGTGTATAATTTTTAAACTTGATTCCTTTGATTCGTTTTCCCTCCTGCTGCTGTACTTTTTTTGCTATCCAGTTAAATGCCCTGCGTATATATTTGATTAAAAAAATGATGATGATAATAACCAGCAGCGCCAGCCCTATCTGTTTCGCCAGCGTGCTGAAACTTGTAGCTTTTTTATATTCTACTACCGCGTCGCCGATTATAGTTTTATACTTTTGAGCAAGTTCTTCTTTGCTGACATTATTCCATAACGCATCATTTTCCGAAACACTCATGATAATGCTCTCTTTAAATACAATATCAACTGTTGTTTCAGCCTCTGTCACTTTCAATGAGTCGGTACTGAACCTGAAATTTCCCGCCAGGCCATTTACTCTTTTACTGATTGCTTCGGCCCTCTCGGTAGCCGAAAAACTGCCCAGTTTACTGTATATTAAAAACAGGCTGTCTTTAAAAAACCCTGAAACTGGAATGCCGCTTGCTGTAAGTTTCAGGGAATCTATCTGTACTTTTTTCTGAGCCAGGCGATAGGCTTCCTTATCATTTAAATCCTGTAATTGTTTTTGAAGCTCTGCCTTTTTAAGATTATCCGTTGTTCGCAGTGAATTGATCTGTGATTCCAGTTCTGCTTTTTTAACAGAATCGGCAATCCGTTGCTCTTCTATCTGGATAATACGCTTATTAAACTCAACAAGTTTAGCTGCATTTAAAGAATCATTTTTTTTATTGGCACTGTCGGTTTGTGCAAATGATGTTTGCACGGTAAACAGTAACAGCAAAAAGGCAAATACAATTTTGAGTTGTTTCATTTATTTTGGCTAATTGATAATGCTTAAAGTTACGCTGCTGCAATGGAATACGATAATATACTGAAAAATAAAGTTTTGCCCCAACTGTTGTGATGTTAGTATTAATGCGGGTATAAAATATTAAAAAGCTGAATGGTAAATACAGTTCCTTTTTCAATATCCGACTCTACAGTGATAAAGCCTTTATGAAGTGCCAGGATACGGCGTGTTAAGGTAAGGCCTAAACCAAAGCCAGGTTTCGTAATAGCAGAGTCAGTACGAAAAAAAGGCTGGAAAATATTTTGAATATCCGCTTCGGCAATTACATCACCCTTATTGGCAACTTTTACAATTATTTTCAGATCCTCAAACTGAACCATGATTGTTGACTGGTGATTATCGGCATACTTACATCCGTTTTCAATAATATTTTTAAAAGCGATGTACAGGAGATTTGAATTCCCAAATGTGGTTAACAGGTTTTCATCTTCAGGAAAAGTTTCAAAATTTAAGTTGGCTTTAAAAGTTTGATTTTGCTTTTGCACATCCGAAACCACTTTAAACAAAACTTCATCAAGCCTTACTTCTGTAAGATCAAGACTGCCCTGCGATCCCGCCTTGGCAATATCCAGCAAACTGCGTGTGAGCTGCTGCAGTTCCTGAATATCTTCATGAACACTTTTCATTACTTCATGATACTCTTCAACAGTTCGTGTTCTTTGCAATGCTACTTCAAGCTGGCTCGATATGGATGTAAGTGGCGTAGATAATTCATGTGATGCATTGGAAATGAATCGTCGCTGTATCGCAAAGGAATCCTGCAACCGGTCCATCAGGCCGTTAAAAGTCTGAGCCAGTTTATCCAGTTCATCTTTGGTATTCTTTGTTTCGATGCGCTGGCTTAGATTGTTTGACGTGATGAGATTAACTTCACCTGTTAATTTTTTTATTGGCCGGATAAGATTTGCAGCAAATAAAAGCCCGGTAAAGAAAGAAAGTACTGCTGCTGACAGCATGGCTATCAGCAATATCTTTTTTAAATGCGCCAGGTATTCTTCGCTGTAAATATCCGAAGCCGCAACAGCTACAACAAAATTTTTACTGCTGTCGGTATTATAAACCGCTACGGCTTTTTTATCTCCGTAAGTAAAGAAGTATTCTTTTTTCGACCTGGTGTTATCAATAATTTTTGCAGTCAGAATCAATGAGTCTCCATCAGCATCTGCAAACATATAATTCAGAGAGCCGCTCAGGTCGGTAATGCTGATACTTTTGTTATTCAGCGAGGCTACACCCGCTGCATCAAGCCGTTGCAATACTGAAAAATTACTGTCCTCTATGCCGGCATAAACTCTTGCCGTACTTAGTGCACGGTTGCGCAGACTGTTACGGAACGAATCTTCCCTTTCTTTTACGCTGAATATATAAACAAAGATACTGACAATGGTAAGTATGACAGTTACCAGTATGGCAAACAGGAATGCTATTTTTAATTTTATACTCAATGAAGATTATTTCTCTTTCATCATGTAGCCCATGCCAACCTGTGTATGAATAAGTTTGGGTTCAAAGCCCTTATCAATTTTTTTACGCAGAAAATTTACATATACATCTATCACATTGGTCTTGGTATCAAAGTCGAGCTCCCAAACCCTTTCGGCAATATCGGCACGTGACACCACCCTGTTCCTGTTCCGCATAAAATATTCAAGCAGTTGAAATTCTTTGGCAGTAAGGCTGATGGCTTTACCGGCACGGGTCACTTCCTTACTGTCCACATCCAGTTCCAGGTCGGCAACGGTTAAAATATTTCCGGCAGGCAACTGCTGGTTCATGGTACGTTTTAATAAAGCCCTGATACGGGCAAGCAATTCTTTAAACTCAAATGGTTTTACTAAGTAATCATCGGCACCTGCATCAAAACCTTCAATCTTATCATCAGTAGCACTTAAAGCGGTAAGCATAATGATGGGTATGTGCTGGTTGCGGCTGCGGATGGCTTTGCAAACATCATAGCCATTCATACCCGGTAAATTAATATCTGTAATGATCATATTGAAGCTGCCTGAATCAAATAACCGCATGCCGATATTTCCGTCGTAAGCAGTTTCTACGTGATAGTCAAGTTCTTTCAACCCCTTACTTAGCGTATCGGCAATTTTCTTTTCATCTTCTATCAATAATATTTTGATCTCTTCCATAAATTATTCTTCGTTGGTATCGTTAACTATAAAAGGTATCTCATCATTGATGGTCTGCAGTTTTGGCCTGCCATAACTGATGGATCCGATCATCATGATAACACTGGTTGTTAAAATAACAAAAAACAAAATACCTGAATTAAACTTCGACAATTTATAAGCAGCCGGGATGCTGTAAAACAAAAGGATGGTTATCAATCCACGGGGCATAAAAAACAGTTCAGGAAAAATATGTGCATGCAGAAAAAACCTGAGGTAAATAAGCCTGATGATAAAGAGAACTGCTACGATCAGGCTGCCCGCAAAAATAACTTCAATATCGGCCAGCAGGCGAAAGTCAATGGTGAGCCCGAAAATAAAAAAGAAGAATGTGCGGATAAGAAAACTGGTTTCGGCTGTTAACGCATGCAGCAATCCACCCACTTCACTTACCTGTTTATACGACATCCAGTGATAAAACTTTTTAAACAACGGCAATTGCCAGTTACTAACGATCAACCCAAACAATAAAATAATGAATAGTGCAGGCAGATGCAGCATTTTACCACCAGCATATAAAAATATCAGCATGGCAAAGACAAGAAAAAATCTGATCTTGGTTTTTATTTTTGTGAGCATGAATAAAATAAGAACTGATAAAACAACACTTAGTACCAATGCCAATGCAACTGAACCAAAGAATATGGCAATATTACCGGCCTGCAGGATATTACCAGCTATAATATAGTTGAACACCATGATACCGATGATATCGGAAAAAGATGTTTCATAAACCAGGAACTCTTTTTTCTCTTCTTCAAAATGAGAAATGCTTGGTATTACAATGGCACTGCTTACCACGCTGAGCGGTATGGCATATACCAGGCAGTGCATAAATTCTTCCTGCAGGTAGTAATAAAGCAGGGCTGTGCAGGCCGCTGCAGATAATGCGAAAATGATAATTGAAGAAAGGAATGCATTTCGTATAAGTTTTATCTTCTTTTTGCTGACCCTTAAATCAAGCCCGGCTTCCAGTACAATAATGATCAACCCGATGATACCAAACAATTCAACCGTGTTGGCCGGAATCAGCATTGAGCTATCGTAATAAATTAAAACCTCCCTTACCCCGATGCCCGACAGGATAAGCAACAATACTGACGGTATTCCTGTTTTTTGCGAAAACAGGTTATACAGGTATGAGAATATGATGAGCAAACAGGCTGCTATTATATATATGTATGAACTGATACCTTCCATTAAACAAAAATAGCTGAAAGAGGTTATTATTCATCAAATGAAAAATCTTTTTACATTATGCACAGTTCAAGGCTGAATACAGTGTATTTTAATGTCGCTTTAATGGGTTTTTAATTTCAGCAGGGTATATTCTAGTTAAGATACAATATGAACCAAAACCATATTACGCATATAAACCGGCCGGCGGGCCACATTTTTAATTAAAACCAATTTACAGAATGATGAATTTTGAAGTTTTTAAAGGCAATAACAGTGAATTATATTTCAGATTAGTTGATACAGCCGGTAAGGTCATCTTATCCAGCGAAGGATACAAACAAAAAGACAGTGCATTGAATGGCATTGAAGCTGTGAAAAAGAATTTACCGTTGCCAACCGGAATTGAAATGAAAGAGAGTACTAATGGAAAGCATTGTTTCAATATCAAGAGTACCAATGGCCAGGTGGTAGGTACAAGTACGATGTTCGACAGTGTTGAACTGCGTGACAAGTGGCTGACTGATATGAAAAAAGAATTGCCGATGACGAAAGTTATAGAACTGGAAAAATAAGATCCATATCACAGACCAACGAAAAGTATCTGCCAAAAGGCAGATACTTTTTTATGATATTTATTTAGAAAAAGGGTTTGACCTTCAACCGTATTTACAGATTACTGATCTTTTAGTTCCTCCCACATTTTATTGTTTATATCATACTGCATTTTAGCTGCCTCAAAAGCATCATCTATATCGCTGTGCCATGTATCATATGCCGTGTTATTGTCTATGCAATAATAAATAAAAAAGCCTTTTGTATCATCCTCATCTGACTCAATAATAAGCCATTTTACTTTATCTTCTCCAATTTCCGGAACAGTTGCTTTTAGCTTCATGCTTAATACTTGTATTCTTAATTTATTTTTTACATCTCCGGATTAAAAATATGCACATCACGCTGAGGGAATGGAATGACAACATTATTTTCCCTGAAGGCTTTAAATATCTTATACCTCATTTCACTTTTAATCTGTTCCACCGGAAAAATATCACTGGTCCAGAACATCAGTAAAAAAACCAGTGAGCTGTCGCCAAAATTCTGAAAACGCACACTCGGCGGGTGTTCATTCCCTTTAATTAATTCCTTTTGGCTCATAGCGCAGTCCATCAGAATTTTTGTAACCAGGTCCACATCGCTGCTGTAGCTAACCCCCACTTCAATTTCAAACCTGCGGTCGAAACTGTTGTGGCTCCAGTTTATTACGTTCTCTGTTATGAATTTGTGGTTGGGTACAATAATATTATATCCATCCCTGGTAAGCAGCTCCGAAGTGCGCAGGTTAATGGCCACCACACGGCCTACTATATTATCAACCTCCATTACATCGCCTGTTTTCACTTTGCGTTCAAAGAGCATGAACAAACCTGAAATGAGATCGCTGAAAATATTCTGCAAACCAAAACCAATACCTACCAATAAAGCCGCAGAACCCGCAACCAGTAATGTAACATCAAAACCCATAATGGTTATGCCGATAGAAATTACCAGTACCCAGGTAAAATACCTGACCATCTGATACAATGAAAGCCGGCGCCCCTTTTCTCCAATGGTAAGATATTTTTTATGCGTAATATATTTTTTGAACATGGTAAGGAAGAACCAGGTAATAAATATGGTCAGTAACAGACCGGCAATCTTACCTGGCGTAAGTATAAACTTTCCCAGTTCAAATATCTTATACTCCAAAAAATCTTTCATATGCTGTTATTTTTTTACCGGTTCAGTCTGTTGCAGCCATACCGTATCTGTCCTTAATCTCTTTATCAGGTACCGTTGAATATTACCAACAGCTTCCTGTTTATTTACTTTATCAGAAAGTGAATCCCATTGCAGGTAAGCAACCCAGACAGAATCAGTCTTTGCATTAGTCTTCATTTCAACATTGCTTACGCCCAGTGCATATATATTCGGATAAAATGCTTTCACTTCACCAAACAATAATCCTTCATCAATATTCCTGTACATTTGATGCAGTGAATCTCTCAGGCGGCTGTTCTGCAGTTCAATACTTTTCATAATATTCTCTGTCATATCACTGCTGAGCTTATCCATTTCACTCTTGGTAATATTCATCTGGAAAAAACTGATACCGTATTTTCTAAGGCCCATTTCCTTGAGCTTATTTGCATAAAACTGTTTATCTGTTTCTGAAACAGGGCTGCCTGAAAAAAATGTTTTTATCAAAATGACTGAATCCCTGTCTTCGGTTTCCCATTTTAAAATTTCGTTTCCACGCAGCCTGAAATCATCAATGATCTCATGTTGAATAACCTGCTGTGTTTTATTTTTTTGATACACTGTGTATAAAAACCAAAGGCTGGGTACACTTACAAGGAACAGAACCAGCAACGCTGCCCTTCTTACTTTTTTTTGTTTTCCTTTTTCAACATAAGCAGTTATGGGGAACCTCAGCAGTTTTACAATTAAGTATGTTGAAAAGGCTATAAAGGCCGAGTTGATAAAGAACAGGTAAAATGCTCCGCCAAAAATCTCCCACCTGCCTGTTGCCAACCCAAAACCTGCCACACAAACAGGCGGCATTAATGCAGTTGCAATGGCTACACCCGGCAATGCAGTAGTTGATTCTTTACGTGATCCAGAAACGATTCCGGCAACACCGCCAAAAAATGCTATACCAATATCGAGCAGGGTAGGTTGTGTACGTGCCAGAATTTCGGATGTTGGCTGACCCAGAGGTGTTATTAAAAAATACAAAACAGCCGTAAGTAAACTAAAAAAAGTTGCATAAGCCAGGTTGCGTATCGAGTGAATAAAAATTTCACGATCCTGCACACCAACTGAATAACCTACACCCAAAATGGGCGCCATTAAAGGTGAAATAAGCATGGCTCCGATAATAACAGCAGTAGAATTTGTATCCAGTCCTATGGAAGCCAGTAAGGCCGAGCAAATCATCAACCATACATTGGTGCCTTTTATATTGATACCGCCCGTTATAGTCTTGGCAGTATTCTCATAGTCTGTACCTCTTGAAATATTAAATACTTTCTGGAACCAATTCATATGAATTAAATTTTCTCAAATTTAGCTTTTAATAAGAACAGGTTCTGTCCTGGTTTCTGCCGGCTTAGTTTTATCAGTGTCTTCTTTACCGGCTTCTTTCTCACCTTCGCTGTAATTTAACTGGTACAGATCCAGCCGCCTGTCTTTAATTGTCTGCACGCTGCCGTAATTATGCAATTCAGTTAATAAAGACAGATCAACATCACTTACCACAATCATTTCTGTATTGGGGGTCGCCTCGGCTTTAATACCTGTTACCGGGAAAGCAAAATCGTTAGGTGTAAATACTGCCGACTGTGCAAACTGCAAATCCATGTTAGTAACCTTTGGCAGATTGCCCACATTTCCGGCAATGGCTACAAAACATTCGTTTTCTATAGCCCTTGCCTGCGAACAGAAACGAACCCGGTTATAGGCATTTTGTGTATCGGTTAAAAAGGGAACGAATAATATCTGCATGCCTTGTTCGGCCAGCACCCTGGTCATTTCCGGAAACTCCACATCGTAACAGATCTGCACCCCTATCCGCCCGGCATCCGTATCAATAACTTTTATTACGTTACCACCTTGTATATGCCAGTCATGTTCTTCAGAAGGTGTAATATGTATTTTTGAAACGCTGTCAACTTTTCCGTTGCGTTGCAATACATATGACTCGTTGTATACTTTACCATCCCTTACTTCGGGCATACTGCCTGCAATAATGTTTACATTATAAGACACCGCCATTTTACTCATGGCTTCTATAATTGGTTGTGTATATTTTGCCAGTTCCTTAATGGCATGGCGGGTGTCCATTTCATTATACTTTCCCATCAACGGTGTGTTAAACAGTTCGGGAAAAAGAATAAAATCGGATTGATAGTCACTTACCGCATCCACAAAATAATCCACAGTCTTTAAAAATTCTTCAATGGTATTATAAGGCCGCATCTGCCATTGCACCAGTCCTATGCGTACAATATCTTTTTTCCTGAGTATGATACTTTTTTCAGAATCGTGATAAACATTATGCCATATGAGTAAAGTAGCAAAGCCCAAACTTTCATTATCTTCGGGCATATAATTACGTAATATTTTTTTTACCTGGAAATCGTTGGCCAGTTGAAAAGTTAATGTGGGATCAAATATCTCCCTGCTCTTAACTTTTTCAATATATTCCTTCGGCTTCATCTTATCGGCATACATTCCGTATTTCGGAATCCGGCCACCGGCAATGATCATTTTCAGGTTCAGACTCTCACAGAGTGTTTTCCTGGTTTCATACAAACGGCGGGCAAGCCGCATACCCCTGAAATCGGGATGTACAAAAATTTCAATCCCATATAAAGTGTCGCCCTTGGGGTCATGTGTTTCAAAACTGAAATTACCCGTAACATCACGGTAGGTATGATTATCGCCAAACTTATCATAGTTGATGATAAGCGTTAAAGCACAGCCCACCACTTTTCCGTCAATGGTAATTACAATCTGCCCCTGTGGAAATTTATTGATCAGTTTTTGCAGGGCTTCCTCTTTCCAGTATTGCCCGCCCAGGCTTGCATAGGCTTCTATCATAGAAGCTTTCAGTGTCTTATAATCTTCAATGGTTAAATTCCTCACTTCTATTAATGCTTCATCCATATACTCAATGATTGGTTTTAGTTTATGTTCCTGAAAAGAATTCTGTAATACAGAAAGATACAAAATAACAGCTGTAACCCGAAAACGTTTTAAATACCGGCAACCAGGCTTTTCTCAGCCATTGGCGGTTTAACATCTGCCAGCGGACCAGGTACCCGGATACTTAATACAGGTACCTGGGCGTGATTAACGATCTGCTGGGCGTATGGGCCAATGAAAAACTGGTTCCAGCTGTAATCCAGCGTAGCGTTGATGACAATCAGGTCAACTTTATTTTTCTTTGCAGCCATTAAAACATTCTTTGCATAGTTTTTACAAACCTGGAACTCTGATCTGAACCTGGTTGAATTTATTCCTAAAGAACTGCCCAGTTGCAGCAGTTCGCTTTTCCTGTCCTGTATATTAAATATTTCACTGCTTAAAGAAAGGCCAAGAATGATCAGTTCGGAATTATTTTTTTCTATTACCGGTTTTATAAAATCGTATTTTTCCATGATGCCTTTTGCAGCACGGATTGGAAAAAGTATCTTACTGAACTCTTTCACTTTCTTTTTGCCGGGTATTGTTAACACGGGTATTGTGGTATTTTTAATTAATGAATAAGCTGTGCTCCCGATAAAAAACTCCCGGAAACCCGATGCTCCATGAGTGCCTGTTATTATGATATCTGCATCCAGCGCTATTGCTTTATCCCTGATCGCATCTGCAGGTTCTCCAAATTCCAGGTGTGTCTTAATCACCATGTTGTGTTTCTGCTCAACCTTTTTTGCAAGTTTCTTCAGATTCTCCATTCCTTTATCTTCCATTTCGGGAACCACGTAAATAGTCGCCAGTGCTGCATCAGGCGGTGCTACCAGTAAACGGTTTTCAACTACATGCAGTATGTGTAACTCTGCATTATGCCTTTTGCTTACAGCAATAGCCGTATATAATGCATTACCGGCCAGGTCTGAGAAATCAGTTGGTAATAAAATTTTTTTTATAGATGTCTTATGCTTCATAGTATTTCTTTTTTTGCTGCAGCCAAACCTGCAGCATTTTCATTTCTGTTTTCCATTATAACCGATGCACCAATTCTGCCTCCCATACGTTTTGACAGCATTTTTTTCCGGCCCCCGTTTCTCCGGAGGTTATTTTTTGCCCGGTGCTTTGCTTTTCGGTTAAAATATTTTCTTTTCATAACAATATAAATTTACCATACAGCTATAAGCGTATGGTTAAAAAGGAATTAAAATTTAATTAAAATTATACCGGATGTAAAAGTAGTAAAAACAAAAAAGGAACACAACCACAACTTAACTCCAATAACCTTCAGAATTGAATACCTACCTGATGATTTTTTGATTGCGTATTAATCTACCATCATGGATTACCTGTAAGATATATGCCCTAGATGAGATGCCCGACAAGTTATACTGAACAATACTGCTGTTTCCGTAAACTGCATTTTCCTCTTTCAATAATTTACCATTAAAATCTATTGTTCTCATGGTAAATAAACCTTCATATTTACCGGTACTAATCCATGCATGATCCTGTCCGGGGGTATAAAATATTTTAAGCCGGTTGTTTTTATTATCATGGTTTATTAATATGATTTCACTGAAAGTAATCTTTCCATCAAAGTCAACATTTTTTACCCGGTAATAATTTTTTCCCGGTAAAGGAACCTGGTCAATAAATGTATATTGTTGTGTTCCGTTTTGTGCTGCAGCAGCCGTTTGCCCTATTGCAAGCCATGCAATTCCATTCCCCGATCTCTCAATAATAAAATTGCCTGCTGCTGAGTTATTATTAAATACTTCCCAGTTCAGCTTTGTTTTTTGATTATTTATTGCCTGTCCTGAAATATTTAAGAAATGAACAGGAAGTATAACCAATGTACCAATTTCCCTGAAAAATCCACCTCCGGCCATCAGGTCCAGCCCACCGATAGATCCGCCTGCGGTATTGGTAGGTACATTCGTTAAATCTATCAGGTCCATGCTTCCATCTACATCATTCGGGAATAAGGATACTCCCCTGATATAGGTACCGCCGGTGGTTATGCCAAGGTTGAGCAGGCTGATAAAAACCCCCGAAATCGTCTGGGTGCCGATATCTTCTTTCGGCCTTAAAAAAGGATCTGCTTCTTCTTTTGACATTACAACTGTATTAATAGCCGGGCCAACAGTTCCCCAGGTAGAGGGAGTGATATTAACCAGGGTTCCCAATCCGGTAACATTTTTATTGGCATCAATACTGGTGATAGCGGCGATCCTGAAATAATCATTTCCTCCTCTTTCATTGATCAGTATTCCAACTTTTGCAAGGTCAGCCGTACTTGCAGAAATGCCGCTGGAAAAAATAAGGTCAAGACGTTCAATATTATTTGTAGTGGAGGAATTGTCATTCACAAATGTATTATCCGAACCTACATTCAGGTATTTCCTGTTAATGAGGTCTTCCATAGTCTCGTTGTACTGCGGCTGCAGGTATAATGAACTTGATCCGCCATCAAAACTACCCAGTTCAAATAAAGAATTAACACGTCGTCCGGTTGTATAAGTATTATCGATACGCTTTACAATTACGGTATCAAATGGCTGGGTACCGGAATACGGAACCGGTATATAGCTTCCCATAGCCGGCCCGGAGCTTATTCCAAAATCAAGAATTTCCCGGGTTGTTCCGTTTAATACCGCATCAAGTTTTCCATAATACAGATCATATGTTGTTGAATTGCTGTAAGGTGAACTGGCGTTGATCCAACCCAAAGCTGAATTATTTGTAGTTGCCGGGGCAGGATTATTATAAATGTTATAGGAATCAATAGCGGTTTGTGCAGAAAGGACTTCTGTAAATAACAGAACGAAAGAAAAAGTAAAAAAGATTTTCATTTAACTTGATTTGTGGTTTTAAAGAGAAACGGCAGGTTAAGATTGCCGGTAAGGATATTTCTCAGAAGTAAATAATAAGAAGTGTAAGTATTAAATATATTCAGGCTGGTTTCTTTAGGTTCCTGATGATACAAATATCATATGTGAAGGTTAACAGGGGATTAATTCTACATTAAAAAGAGATTAAAATCGCCCTATACCCTTTACAGTACTGTATTCTGTTATTATACAAATGCATTTTCAAAACCTGAATCGGAGTATCCATAAAACATGGTACCAAATGTTTTCCTGGCTATTGCACTCATCAGTCAGTTATTTAAGAAAGTTTTATTTCAGCGTAAGACCTTGAAATTCTTTTAAGAGCTGTATTTGATCTATTTGAAGTTTGTGGCTTTTCAAAATACTTCCTGGTTAGTTTATTTCCAAATTCATTATCAAACTTTTTGTTAACCCCTTCAATTACTCCTGCTATCTTCTGTATGGCTATCATTCCTGAACGTAACCTGCTGTTCTCAAATTCTGTTACATCATTTATTTTTTCAAATTCGGGTGTTAACATTTCGCTTTAAATTTACTGTAAGTTTATATCTTATTTTAGTTCCTGGTTATACCGGCTTGTTTTACTTTCAGCATCTCTATTTCTTTATTCAGATCACCGATCTTTCTCTTTAGTTCTTCATTTTCCATTTCTTTGGATGTGTTTTTAGCTGCCAAACCGTTAGCAACTTCTGCAGAACCTTTTCCGGCCTTCCTGTTATTCTTTTTTATTGACTTCTTGTTCTTTTTAATATCTTTTTCTAAACCCTTTATCTTCTTTGTCAGGCTGGTTGCTTCATCGGCATAATAATCATTCAAAAACTCAACACTGAAATCATTCAGTATCTTTTTCATGCCTTCAAATTCCTTGGGATACTCAACAGGGCCTATAAAAAAATCATATCCAAAACTCATAAAATACTTCAGTTCCGATCCTCCGGCAACGTCGGTAACCCTTGCATACAGGTCCATTCTTTTATCAGAAACCAGGGCAATAGTAACATCGGTTCCGGTAATCACATCTTTATTTGTTAATAAGCTTATCCCTTTAATCTTTACACTGTAATTCTTTTTGAAAAACTTATCCCAGGCTTTTTTTACCGTCTTCGCAGGAGCATCATATTTTACATCAAAGCAGGGCCTCAGCTTATTTTCGTAACTGATTTCGCTGGTATCTATTTTATACGTTTGCCCCGTTGCATGTAATGAACCAATCATTACGAAAAACAAAAGCATTTTAATCGTCTTCATTTTATTTGTTTTTATATTTAAGTTGTTTTTTAATTCTTCTTTTTATCATTTCCTGTTACTCCGGACACAATTTCATTTACACCCTTAAAACCTGGTGCAGCGTAACTTAATACAATTACCGCCAATTGCTTATCAAAGCCCATAACTGGTGCCGCCACCGTAAGCATACCTTTCTCATTGTTTATTACAATAACCGAATCGGTTTGCAATAAAGCCGGTTCAAACATGCCCTTTGCATGCTGTCCTTCCAGTTTTTTATCCGTTGAAACGATGATCTTTCCTTCCGGATCAATCATGTAGATGAACTGAAAGTTTTTCTCTTTAACCAAATCGGTGGTAAAGATATTTACCTGTTCCATATTTCCACGCAGCATTTCTGCACGTATACTCCACACTAATGGTTTTGCCATAAGCTTAAGCATGGTTTGATTGTTTTCCAGCAACCTGGCCTCTGCCATTTGTTCAATAGCGGCTTTTTGCTTATTACCCTGTATGTCTTTCCAGAAATAGACGGCAATAACTGACAGTATCCCGATTAATGCAGCAGTAAGAACGGGGTTTCGGTTAATGAATGACAATGTGTTTTGCTTTTTTGATTGGGGCTGATTGGCTAATCCAATAGCTTCCTCGGCTTCTTTTGTTTGCTCTGTTGACATTTTTTATTCTTTTTTAGGCAAGGTTAATAATCTCGGCTTTTATTTTGCTGGTTTATTTTTTCCATTTGCTGAATAAATTGAAATTTATCAATTCAATTTATTCAGCAAATAATTCGCAGTGACTTTTTAAATCAGATACAAAGATAATACCGGCAGATTGCCAACTGATTAAAAGGAAATTAAAAGGAGATTAAAACACAACAGTTAAAAGTGATTTCTTTAACAGGCATTCTTACGGGTTTAGCAGGGCACCGGGTTTATGCTGATTTTATAGCAATTCTTTTTTAAAGCAAACGCTGTTCTCAACCCCTGCATATTGACCATAGTTTGCAATAATTTTATAGCCGGCCTTTTTGTACAAGGCAATTGCTTCAGGCTGTTTTCTTCCTGTTTCCAGTACACAGTTTTCATATGACAATTCTGTTGCCCATTTTTCCAGTTCGGCCAGTACTTTACCTGCAATTCCTTTTCCCCTTTCCGCCGGCAAAGTGTACATGCGTTTAACCTCCATAATGCCGGGGCCAAATTCTTTTATTGCTCCGCAGGCTATGGCCCTGTCATCTTCATAAACAACAAGCACCTGCTTAATTTTATCAACCTTATTGAATTGTGCATAAAAGGAATGTTCATCCCCGTCTCTTGCAGCCAGGTCTGCATCAAGCAATTTTACAAGGCCAAGGAAATCTTTATTTTCTGAGTTAGTTCTTACAACCTTAATCATTTGCAGTTGTTTACTGATGATTAACAAAAATCCAGCTTTTCCTGTATCTGTTCACAAAAAACAAGATTTTATTTTTGCATTTTACCCTGGGTGATAAATGTATCCGCTGCATACATTAAAATTGTAACAACAGTATATTGACCGGCAGTTTTTGTAAACGAATCAGTATTATTAATAGTGGTACCAGCGGGTTTAATTATTACCAGTCCTGCACCCAACTGAATTACTGTGCAATTAAACCCCGCCGGTAAACCCGCTGGTACTGTTAAAGTAATGGGTGCCTGATTATTGAGGGTTATTATCTGGCCAATATCAGTTGCCTGCAATGTATAAGTTCTCCCTGTCTGAACATTGTATTTTGATTTATTGATACTTATCTCCTCCCAGGACCCTTTTATTCCGTCTTCAGTTTTTCTCCAGCCAAGTGTTGTACTACCTGGCCCTGTTATCGAATTTAGAATTATATCACCAGTCATATCCGCAGCGTCCGTTGCAGGAGCAGATTCAGCCAGGTAAATCCGTTTATGCCGGTTGCCCCTTGCCGACCGGTTATTCAAATACATTTCCTGCATGAAAGGGCTAAAATATGCTCCTTTACTTAATGTTCCCCTGCCGAAATAAGCAGCCGGAGTATATTGCGTTGGCAAAATAAAATTACCCCCGAAAGAGTGAAAGGTTTTATTTACATCATAAGTAATCCAGTCGTACCAGCTTAAAAAATTGTTAGTCGTATCATAAACGTTTACAATTCCCTGCACCTCATTTGTTCTTTTTTGCCAGGCAAATGCATTTGAAGTTTGAAATGTTGTTTGCGCAGTTTTTGGATGGGCCACACGTACAGAAGTATTTACGTCTAATGCATTAAACCATCCACCCAATCTTAAACCACTTCTTATAGAAGTCAAATCGCCACCTACTGCAATAGATTTATAGCCCCAGTAAGAGGGCGGGCAATCCAGCTCAGAATAACAGTTTGTAAGTGTACCAAATTGATTTTGCCCGGTTCTGATATTATCAGCATCCAGGAGAAATCCGCCCCCTGCCTGGTAAAAGCTGTCAATATGATATGAAAGGATATTTCGGAAATTTATCCAGCCCTGGTCCGGAACAGGAGCCCAATCCAGAGGGCTGATATCAGGTCGCCCTAATTTATTTTTTCCACCACGGCTATCTTTATTATGTAAAGCATAATAAACTACCCCATCGTATTTACAAAGTACTCTCTGAAATTTCAATTCGGGGCTGCCACAGGCAGCAGTCTGGCAATTCAGGTAGTTATTCCCTAAAAAACTATTGTCCAAAAAACCTGCAGCCCCGCATGCAATTGCCTGGCAATTTTTAAAATTAATAATATTGGCATCGGCACCGTAAATTAAAAATCCGTTATTCCTGCTTTCAGAAACCATAACTCTTTCAAGCGTTGATAAATCACAATTTGTGGGAGGAGAGCTGCCGCCGTTACCCCAAAGCACAATACCATTCCCCTGGAAATTCTGAACTGAAACATCTTTTAAGTGTGCAATACAGTTTATCTCAATACCTGTTTCATCTGGGTTATACGTTTCATAACAGTACACCTGCTTAAGTGCGATCCCGCTTAAATATATGGTAGGTATGAAAGCCTTTTTTTCGGAAGAACGTAATTTCAGACCGGCACTGTTACCTCCAAACAATAAAAGTGTATTTGTACTGCCACGGATATCAGCGTTAAAATCTATCCTGATAGTATCATTAAACCTGTAAGAAGTTAGCCTGCCTGTACTTTGCCCTAATTGCATATAAGCAACCCTGTCAGTATTGTTTTTGTAATAGGCTAATGCTGCATCAAATGCAGGTTTATCATCAGTAATACCATCGCCAACAGCTCCCCACCATTCGGGATTAATCACATTATTCGTAACAGATCTTTCCCATTTATTACCAAGACGGTCCTGAAATATGACAGCATTATCGGCAGCAAGCTTACCGTTATACCTGTAGAATTGTCCGCCTCTTTTTGTGCCTGAAACAAATACTGTTGTACTGGTATTATTTGAAAATGTTTTGAATTCAGCAACATCCTGCAATACCTCCGCTTTGTTATCAGTTAATTTCGATGATTGTGCAAAAGCCGCTGAAAAGACAAAGAGCATTAACCCGGTTAATAGTTTTTTCATATACTGATTTTAGTTTTATAGTAAGAAAATAACAGGTTTACATTTGAAAATGCCTGTAAAACCATTTATCAAAATCTGAATTTGCATGTTACCTGTTTGTATTCAAAATACATACAATGGCTATGTTAAGGTAGTACTAAAATATTTTTTTTGCCATCGGAATAATATGATGCTGAATGCATAAATTACAATTCCTGGAGAAATACAAAAGTTTTGGTAAAAACCGCGGTAACCCTGCAATTCAAAATAATAAAGCCCCGGTAGTAAATTACTACCGGGGCTTTATCGGCATTTGTGCCCAGGACTGGATTCGAACCAGCACATCCTTTCGAACGCTGCCACCTGAAGGCAGTGCGTCTACCAATTTCGCCACCTGGGCCCGTTGAGTTTAAATTTTAACCTTTCGGGACAGCAAATGTAAAGTGTAAATTGATTTTAAAAAAACTAAATATCCCGGTTACGCCAGCCGGTTAATAAAACGCCTGCAATAACCAGTATGGTTCCGGCAACCTGGGTAATGGTTAACCGCTCTCCCAGGATAAGATGAGCCTGCAGAATAGTAGATACGGGGCCAATACTGGAAATGATGGCTACATTATTAGAACCGATCTTCTTTAATCCGTTTGAAATTAAAAATGTTGGAATTACTGTTGCAACAATGGCGAGTAAAATACCATAACCGATTAAAGTTGTACTGAAATGCTGTACGGAATTACCCACCGCAAAATAATGACTTAGCACCCCGACTGCTGCTGCAGTCATAGCATAAGCCGTAAACTTCGTAGCACCTGTAATGGGTATCAGCCTGCCACTGCCCACCAGGTAAATGGAAAACGTAACAGCGCATAAAAAGATAAAAAAAGAACCAAGTAAAAAATCAGGGTTACCGGTATCCAGTTTTAACTCGCCAAAAAATGCAATCCCAATGCCGGTATAAGTAAGTGCCAGCGCAATGCCCTGTATCCTGTTTATTTTCTGTTTAAATATTGCAGCATTCAGCAAAACCGCAAATGTGGGATATAAAAAGAGTATCAGCCGCTCCAGCCCTGCCGAAATATATTGCAGGCCGACAAAATCAAAAAGACTGCTCAGGTAATAACCGGTAAGGCCAATAGCAATAACCAGTATCCATTGTTTATTGGTAAACTTAATGTTAGACTCCCGCCTGCTGTAAAAAAAAGCGATAACAAGATAGAAGGGCAAAGCAAATACCATTCTTAAAGCAAGCAAGGTAATGGCATCAGTATCGGTATCGGCAAAAGCCAGTTTTACCAAAATGGCTTTTGTACTGAACAGGATGGCGCCAATAAAAGAAATTACAAAACCGGTGTTGTAATTTTTTTTATTGACATCGCTCATCAAAATAAATTAAAAGATCACTTTATACAGAAACATTAAAATCCCTCAACGCATCATTCAAACTTGTTTTCAGATCGGTTGATGGTTTACGCTGTCCGATAATGAGTGCACAGCCAACACCAAACTCTCCTGCAGGGAATTTTTTTGTATAACTGCCAGGTATCACTACGGATCTTGCAGGTACAATACCTTTCATTTCTTTTGGTTCAGCCCCGCTTACATCAATAATTTTTGTGGACTGGGTTAATACAACATTAGCACCAAGTACGGCTTCTTTTTCTACCCGCACACCTTCCACTACAATACAGCGGCTGCCAATAAAACATCCGTCTTCAATTATCACCGGGCTAGCCTGCAAAGGTTCCAGTACGCCGCCAATACCTACGCCGCCACTCAGGTGTACTCCTTTACCTATCTGTGCACAACTTCCCACGGTTGCCCAGGTATCTACCATGGTTCCTTCATCTACAAAAGCGCCAATGTTTACATAGCTGGGCATTAATACAACATTGCGGCCCAGAAAAGCGCCGTACCTTGCCACTGCATGCGGCACAGCCCTTACACCCAGCGAGGCATAATCAGATTTTAATTTCATCTTATCATAAAACTCAAATGGGGGCAATGTATAAGTTTCCATTTGCTGAATAGCAAAATACATCAGTATTGCCTGCTTCACCCACTCATTAACCTGCCATCCATCTGTAACGGGAGATGCTGTTCTTAAACGGCCTTTATCAACTTCTTCTACCACAGCTCTTACTGCATTCGCATAAGTTTCATCTTTTAACAGATCACGATTGGCCCAGGCAGCCAGTATAAGTTCTTTTAATTCCATTGTTATTTTTTTGCAAACTTAATTAATTTGTACTTCTGCCGGTCCATATTTAAAATTGAATGTATTTTACATCCATGAATATTCTTATCCGCCTTCCCAACTGGTTGGGCGACATGGTTATGAGTACCGCTTTTGTGCAGGCTGTAAAAGATCACTTTCCCGATGCAGCTGTTGACCTTATTGCAAAAAAAGGGATTGATTTTTTACTGGACTATTTTCCAGCACATGAACAAAGGTTTATCTTTTCAAAAGAAGTATATAAAGGAATTGCCGGTGCAAGAAAGTTTGGAAAAATGATCAGGAAGCAAAAAAAATACGACCTGTTCTTTTCACTTCCCGACTCATTTTCTGCAGCAATCATGGGACACACCATTGCTGCAAAAGAAAGAGTTGGTTTTAAAAAGGAATTACGTTCAGTTTTTTTAACACATGCCTGTCAAAAGAAAAAAAATACACATCGTGTTGAAGAATATGTTGACCTGCTGCAGCAGTATGTAAAAAAAGAAATTCCGGTTCCGCCTGTAAAACTCAGTACTGCAATTGTTGAAAAGAAAAAACCGTTGATCATCAACATCAATTCTGAAGCCTCATCAAGGAGATTACCAAAAGCAAAGGCAGTTTCTGTTATAAATGCAATACGGAAGAAGATAAAAGGAGAAATTATTCTTGTGGGCAGCAATAAGGAAAAAGGGTTTGTAGGTGAAGTGTTTGAAGCATTAAATGATAAAAATAATATCAGTAATAAAGCTGGGAAAACAAGCCTGTCTGAAATGGTAACTTTATTAAATTCATGTTCCGTTATGCTTACTACAGATAGCGGTCCGGCACATATTGCCAATGCTTTGGGTGTATATACCATTGTTTTATTTGGAGCAGGCAACGAAAATAATACGGCCCCGTATAATCCCCGGAACAGGAAAATCCTGCGGCTTGGCCAACTGCCCTGCGAACCCTGCGTAAACAATACCTGCAAATTATACGGAATTCCAAAATGTCTTCAGCAACTGGAAGTAACATTAATTACCTCCGCAGTTTACAGCGCATTAAACTAATTTGCATCGTTATTGAACAATCAATCATGGATTTTGATATTGACATAGAAAGATCTGCAAAGGCGTTGGGAAACGGAGAGCTGATCCTCTACCCGACCGATACCATTTGGGGGATCGGCTGTGATGCAACAAATGAAGCTGCAGTGCAACAGATCTATGCACTCAAAAAACGTTCAGATGAAAAAACCATGATCGTTTTACTGGCTGATGAAAAAGATATTGCGCAATATGTTACCCAGCCCGACCCCAAGGTTTTTGATTATATAAAAGGAATATATAAACCCACCACCGTTATTTATGACGGGGCAACGGGGCTTGCAAAAAACATCATTAATAAAGACGGAAGCATTGCCATACGCATTGTTAAAGACCCGTTTTGTAAAGAACTCATCAAAAGTTTCGGTAAACCGGTTGTTTCAACATCTGCCAATGTTTCGGGTTATCCCCCGCCGGCCATTTATGCCGATATAGATGTGGTAATAAAAAACGGTGTTGACTATATTGTTCAACACCGCCGGGATGATCTGACAGAAGCGCTTCCTTCTGCTATAGTAAAGTGGAATGCTGATGGCTCTCTCTCCATCATACGTTCCTGAATTTATAATTTAAGCCCCACACCTAGCTGAAAACTCTGGCTCTTCCATTGTTCTTTATTATCTAAATCGTTCAGGTTATTTAAACCTACTGCATAACGGCCATAAACAATAAAGTGAGAAATATTAAACTGCACACCGCCCAACATGCTGAAATCGCCAACCTTAAATGCATCCCTGCCATTTTCTACAAGTGTATTACTCTTGTTCATTAATATTCCAAACTGTGGCCCTGCCTGTAATGTAATAAACTTAGCAGGACGGAAATTTAACAGGATGGGAATGCTTAAATATTTAAGCTGCACCTTGTCAACCTGGTTAAATTTATACACCGAACTGAAACTGCCGGATGTATCTACATTGATCTGGTTAAATAAAATTTCGGGCTGTATGGCAATTTTTTTGCTCAGGCCAACCGCAAAATATCCACCCAGGTGGTAGCCATAAGAAAATTCATCGCTGAAAGATTTGCCGGTGAGCTTATTGATGTTTGCCCCTCCTTTAAAACCAAGACTGAATTTTTGAGAGAAAGCAGCATTGCCCATGATGCTGAAGATTGCCAGGATTAAGAGTTTTGTTTTCATAAAAAAAAGTTTAGTTAGCCGTTAAACTTCAACTAATATGCCAAGGAGGTAAATATTTTTACAAACTTTTGTTAAGAGAAATACTGCTTACCTGTGTTATAAAATCAAAATATCAATCACTACAAAGTTACGCCTGCAGTAACTGCAAAAAGAGAAGTTAACCTTTTCTCAGTTGTTGCAGGCAGGTAATAGTCGAGATATAATTGCGGCTGCAGATAAAATTTACCATAGTAATAAACTATTTTCCCGGAGAATGCTACTGACTGCAAATTAAATGATGCAGTCGTTTCGCCATCGCCAAATTTTCTTTTAATATAATATTGAACGATTGGTCTGCGGTCAAATAAACTGTTTGAATGTGTTATATCCCATTTTTGCGATCCTGCATTAACCATAAAAGAAGGCTGTAACTGCAACCCGTCTTTTTTGCTGATAAGTTCCCAAAAATCCCATACATGGGAAACAGACAATGTTACCGAAAAATTGCTGAGCCTCGTGGTAATAGTATCCCTGATATGTATGATTCGTGGATCTGTCTGTCCCGGCGGGATATAACTGATGCTGGTATCAAAATAATCCGTGAGTTTTCCAAAAGAGTATCCAAGAGAAAGCCCTGGTTCAACCCAGGTTTTTCTATACCGGGCACTGGCATAAAAATCATTCTTAAAAGGATTTACAGCAAAGTTTGCTGAGGCTCCTTCAATATACCGGGTATAGGAAATTCCTGCACTTATTTTTCTATTACTATAAGTGTATCCCGGCGTTAGTGCATACTGGTACATCTTAAGTTTCCCCAGATCATTTGCGAAATAACTGTTCAGAGATAAGGCAAGGCCGCTTTTATGATAGTAATTTACCGAAGGGGTATAGTAACTGATACTGGTTTGCGACTGCCCCGCATTAAAGGCATTATTCTTCAAGCTGAAAATACCATTGCCCATTCCAATACTTATATCAACATAACTTTTTTTCTTTTCCATCATCAGTTTAATAAACTCATCATTCTTAAACATCGAATCTAACAAACGCTTATCTTCCTGCGAAAGGGAATCTGTTTGTCCGTAAACCAATGAAGCAGTCAGTAAAAACATCAGCAGAAATAAGTATTTATACATACAGGTTGAATCAGTCTTGCGTTTGATAGAAAAAAACAAAATTAGTTTAATAGTCATCATAAATAAGCTGACATATATAACAAGTCTTTTCTATTTTGAATAATAAATCCGGTATAATGCCAAAAATGAGCGTTAATACCCTACCTTTGCGCCCATTATTTAAAAACTGAGAATTACATGACATGCTCAGTTGCTGTTGCAAATAGTTTTTCTTTCGGGATGATTTGATCTCCCTGTTCACTTCCAACGGCCAAAAG
>Ga0138256_10000185_pt1 | contig 73925 bp, 46 predicted proteins | sample KNB2016incub_MG_FD_105486 | JGI IMG/M metagenome (GOLD analysis project Ga0138256, IMG submission 105486) | Active sludge microbial communities from wastewater in Klosterneuburg, Austria - KNB2014incub_MG | ecosystem: Engineered > WWTP > Activated sludge > Unclassified | place: Austria...
CCGCCATGGTGCCCGCCTTCGCGGGCACCCAGAAGTCCGAAGCGCCCGCGAAGGCGGGCGCAATGGCCGAAGGCCACCAGCCGGCCAGCTTCAGCTGCCGGTGGTTCGTCGTCCGCAAATCGAAATGTGACGGGCTACTCGTACGCTGTCACTGCAGGGTCCACGGATGCCTACCTCTGTCGGATACCCGAAGCGTGTCCAGTGACAGCGTACCGGCACACCGCCACTGGACACGCTCGGGGTGGCCGCTCGGCCTTCGCACGGCCATCGCTCGCTTGGGCGGGCGACGGGGCACGCCTATACTGCCCCGCCGGGGCCGGCGACGGACGCTGACGCGCGTGCGCTGCCCCATCGCAGACATCGTGACGAGGCGCAGAGGTGGTGAACGTGGCAGGGGACGTGGACGGTATCGTGACATCGTACTTCGAGCGAGTGACCGCACCCGACGCCGAGGCGTTCGCGGCCCTGTTCGCCGCAACGTCCGAGGTGCGCGATCCGGTCGGCGCGCCGGCGCTTGCCGGGCCGGCGGGAATGACGAAGTTTCATGCACGGCTGCATCGCGCATGGCAGTCGCTCGAGATGAAGCCGGTCGAGTCGTATGTCCGGGGCCGCGAGGTGGCGGTTCGTTGGCAGGCGAACGGCACGAGCGTTGCGGGCAATGCGATTTCGTTCGACGGGATCAACACGTTTGTCGTCGATGACGACGGCCTGATCGCACGTCTGGACGCATACTGGAACTTCGAGGACGTGATCGCGCGCTTCTGAGGGCGCGCGTGCGGCACGGGCGAGCGGGCCTCCCTGTCCGGCAGGTCGTTGACCCCGTTAAGGGGCGCCGCTAGAATGCCGCGAGATTCGGGGGAACTTCTGGGATGAAATACCACATTTGGACGATTGGGTGCCAGATGAATACGGCCGATAGCCAGCGCATGGCCAGCGAGCTCGAGCGCGTGGGCTATCGCTGGACCGATCAGGCGGAAGAGGCCGACGTCGTCGTGTTGAACACGTGCGTCGTGCGGCAGCAGGCCGAAGACAAGATCGACGGCCGGCTCGGCTCCCTCAAGCCCGTTAAGGCCGCGCGGCCCGAGATGGTCGTCGGCCTGATGGGCTGCGTCGTCGGCGCGAAGCCGTCGCCGGCGCTTCGGAAGCGGTTTCCGCATGTGGACGTCTTCCTCGCCCCCAGCGAGACGCAGCCGCTCATCGATCACTTGGCCGCGCGCGCCCTCGACGAGGCGGCTCGCGTGTCCGAGTCCGAACAGCTCGGCTCGCGCTGGGCGGTTCAGGACGCGCCGGAGGACGAGACCTGGCTCACCCGCGGCCCGATCGCCTTGCCGGAGCGCGAGCGCGCGACGCTGGTAAGCGCCCACGTCCCGATCATCTTCGGCTGCAACTGGGTCTGCACGTTCTGCATCATCCCGTCCCGGCGGGGACGCGAGCGCAGCCGTCCGCCCGAGGAGATCGAGGCGCACGTGCGCAGCCTCGTGGCGCAGGGCGTGCGCGAGGTCACGCTCCTCGGTCAGATCGTCGACCGTTACGGGCATGACTGGGGGGCCGCCGACGGCTTGGCGCGGTTGCTCGAGCGCCTGAACGATGTCGACGGCCTCGAGCGGATCCGATTCCTGACGAGCCATCCCGTGTTCATGACGGACGCGCTGCTGGACGCGGTGGCCGACCTGCCGAAGGTCATGGAACACATCGAGGTGCCGATCCAGGCGGGCGATGACGAGGTGCTCCAACGGATGAAGCGCGGCTACACCGCCGACGACTACCGCCTGCTCGTCGAGCGGATTCGGTCGCGGATCCCGGGCGTCGCCGTCCACACCGACATCATCGTCGGCTTCCCGGGCGAGACCGAAGCGCAGTTCATGGCCACGCACGACATCCTGGCCGAACTGAAGCTCGACAAGGCGCACCTGGCCAAGTTCTCGGCGCGGCCGGGCACGGTGGCCGCCAAGATGATGCTCGACGACGTCCCGGCCGCGGAGAAGGAACGGCGCCGCGCGGCGCTCGATACGCTGCAGCAGGGCATCGTCGGCACGATCAATGCGGCGCATGTCGGGCAGACCGTGCAGATCCTCGTCGAAGGACGGGACCGCGACCGGTGGCGCGGCCGGACGCGGACGAACAAGCTCGTCTACCTTGCCGACCCGCGCCCGCTCCTCGGGCAGGTCGTCGATGCACGGATCGAGTGGGCCGGACCGTGGTCGATGATCGGCCGCGCCGTCGATGCGCCGGCCGAGCCGGCGCGCGAGATCATCGCCTTGGAGCTGGCATGAGCGGCCTGCGGTCAGCCGGCGCGGGTCCGGCGTCGGAGCCGGCCATGGCGCCGCCAGCACGCGTCGCCGGGAGCGGCGCCTGATGGCGGCGCAGCACGAGGTCGGGCTGTTCATCGATTTCGAGAACATTCGCTACGGCATGATCAACAACTTCGGCGTCGAACCCGACCCGCAGGCGCTGATGGAGAAGGCCCGGAAGTACGGCCCCGTTGCCGTGGCGTATGCGTACGCCGACTTCACGCAGCACCCGGCGCTCTATCGACGCAAGCTCGAAGTGGCCGGCATCACGCCGCGCGACGTGCCTCGCCGCAGCCCCGACGTCGCCCACAAGTCGAGCGCCGACATGGCGATGCTCATGGACATCATCGACTGCCTGCTCGATCGGCCTTACGTTCAGACGCTCGTTCTCATGACCGGTGACTCCGACTTCATCCGCGTCACGGCACGCGCCCGGCATCGGTTCGGGAAGCACGTCGTGATCTCGGGCGTCCCGGGCAGCGTCTCGAGCGACCTCATCGAGAGCGCGGACGCATACGACCCCGTCGGCGAGCAGTTGGCCCCGGTCGCGGCGGCAGCGCCGCAGCCGGACGACGACGTGCGGCTCATCCAGCTCATCGTCTGGTTGGCCGGCCATCGGCCGTACATGACGTTCGGGTTCATTCGCTCGCACGCCCTTTCGCCCCACCACGGCCTCGGGCTGACCGAGGATCAGGTCACCGACCGGCTCACCGAGTTCAAGGACCGCGGGGTGCTGATCGAGAGCTATCGACCGACGGACGACGGTCGAACACTGCGGACGCTCGAGCTGAACGCCGACCACCCGGCCATCATGGCATGCGCCGTGCTGCCGATGCCGAACTTCGAGGAGGGGCGCCTGACGCGCGGCTTGGGCAGTGCCCCGGCCGACGAGGGCGGCGGCGTACCCGCATCCGACGACGACGACGCGGACGGGCATCGCCCCGGCAACGGCGTGTGGACGGCATCCGACGGCACGACGGACAACGGGTCCGTCCGTGCGCCGCGCGTGGATGACCGGACGGGCGAGACCGCCGAGGCGGCGATTGACGTGCATGCCCCCATGTCCGACGAAGCGACCGCCGGCGGAGCCGAGCTGGGCTAGCACCCCAACTCTGCAGAGTCTGGGGGTACCCCACTCTGCAGGCCGCCACGAACGCGTTCGGTGGCAGGGTACGAGGCCGGCAGGTCGAATCGAGCGGAGCGAAGGCGCGCTACGGACGCCGAACGAGCGACGCAACGCCTGCGCGAACGCCTGCCCATGCCGACAGCGCGTCCACCTGAGGCGCGACGGCGGCACGCGTCTTCGCCCGCAGGCTTTCGCGCAGTTGGTCCAACTGGTCCGTGGCTCGGCCCATCGCCGGCGAGAGCGAGCGCTCGGCCATGCGCAGTACGCGCCACAGGCCGAACAACACGGCGGCGATCACCGCATGGATGACGAACAGGCCGAGCAACAAGAACGTGGCAGCCACGTCGGCTGCGGTCGACAAGCTCATCCCCGATCCTTCCGAAGACTCGGGCGAACGGCGAACGACGGCCGTCGACCGATGGGCAGTAGTGGCGCGCCAGCCGAGGCGCTCCAGCTGAGGCGCCTCCTAGTGTAGGGGACGCCGCTCCCGCGGGCCAACGGTCGCCGCGCGATGCTCAGGCCGATGACGCTGCTATCCTTGCCGGATGCACGCACGCTGCCACACGGTCGCATGGCTCGCCGGCAGCCTCGTCGCTGCGGTCGTCGCGCTGGCCGGCGCGCCGGCCGCGCGCGGTATCGCCGACCTCGCGTCCGCGGAACCGCGGACGGTCGATCTGGCCGCGGCCGACGCGACGCTGACGGTCATTTCCGGCGCGCCGGACAAGGAGCAGCTCGGCAACGCTCTCGCGTTCGGCGATCTGAACGCCGATGGGCGCCGCGACCTCGTGCTTGGCGCGCACTGGGGCAGCACCGGCGGGCGCAACATCGTCGGTCGGGCATACGCCCTGTTCGGGCGCGAAGCGTGGCAACCGAGTTACGACTTGGCACAGCAGATCCCCGGACTGTGGTCGTTCATGGGTGTCGGACGGGAGGCGCGGATGGGGGTCAGCGTCGCAGCGGGCGACGTGTCGGGCGACGGACGGGACGATCTGATCATCGGCTCGCTGCTGGCCGACCCGTTCGATCAGGCGAACGCCGGCGCGGTGTACGCGATGTTCGGCGGCCCTTCGGCCGGTGGGCGGGTGGACTTCCTGAACCGTTCGCCCGATCTGTTGATCGCCGGCAACAGCACCGCGATGGGCTCCGATCAGCTCGGCACCGACGTCGTCGTCGGCGACTTCAACGGCGATGGCCGCGGCGATATCGCGGCCGCGGCCGTGTTGCGGACCGACTTCGAGGGCGCCGTGTTCATCTGGTTCGGCCCGTTCGGCAAAGGGCGGGTCATCAACATGCGCAGCGTGCGCCCCGATCGGTCGATCCTGGGCGCGGTCCCGCGCGGCTTCTTCGGCACGGCGCTCCTGGCCGACGATGTCGATGCCGACGGGCGCACCGACCTGATCGTCGCCGCCTGGAGTCCGCCGCCCGACCTCGAAGGGCCAACGGATGGCGGGGCCGTCCATGTCTTTCGCGGCCAGACGATCAGCGGCGCGACGGCCGACCTCCGCGCCACGGACGCCGATGTGGACATCGTCGGTCCGGCCAAGGCGACGATCGGCGGGTCGCTCAGCCTCGGCCAGTGCAGCTGTCATGGTCAGCCGATCGTGCTGGCCGACCTCGACGGCGACGGCGTGCGCGACCTCGCCATCGGCGCGGCCCTGGACGACGGCCGACGCGGCCGGGTCTACATCGTGCCGGGTCCGGTGCGCGGTCCGCGCATCGACTTGGCCCGTGCGCCCCACCTGACGCTGACGAGCACGCTGCCCGAAGGCAAGTTGGGCTGGTCCCTCGCGAGCGGCGAGCTCGACGGCGACGGACAGGTCGACCTCGTCGTCGCGCTGCCGTCGGCGTCGGTGAGCATCGACGGCGCCACGCGCGGCGAGGGCGGCATAATCCTCGGCCTGCGCGGGCCGCTGCCGATGACCGGCACGCTGGACGTGAACGCCGTCGCCGCGCTTCGCGTCCTCGGCGCGGATGTGAACGCCGGCGGGACCGGCGTCACGCTGGGCTTGGCCGACACGGACGGCGACGGCGAGGACGATCTGCACGCCGGCTTCTCGAATGCACCCGGCATGGGACGGCGCAGCGTCGGCGAGGCCTACATCGTGCACGGTCCGATCCTGACGCCGCCGCCGCGCCCGACGCCCCCACCGTCACCGACGGCTTCGACAGCTCCGACGGAGACGCCGCGGCCGACGGCGGACACCACGGCGACCGCGACGGCGACGGCCACCGAGGATGACTTGACGCCCGCCTCATCGGCTTCGGCCACGTTGGCCGGCACCACCATGCCGTCGGCGACGACGGATGGTCCGGGCGCGTCTCGGACGCCGACCGATCCGGCGACCGCCGACGCGACAGCCACGCAGCGCTTCGATCGACGGATCGCACTGCCGTTCGCACTCCTCTACCGGCCGCGACGGCGCCCATAGCCGCGCGCCGCTCGTTCGACGCATCGGGAGGGTTCCCCATGGCCGAGTTCAGGGTCGTCAGTCCGTTCGAACCCGCAGGCGACCAGCCGACGGCGATCCGGCAACTCGTGCGCGGCCTGCACGACGGCGTGCCGGCGCAGACGCTGCTCGGCGCGACGGGCACGGGCAAGACCTACGTCATGAGCAAGATCATCGAGGCCGTCAATCGGCCCACGCTGGTGATGGTCCACAACAAGACGCTGGCGGCCCAGCTGTACGCGGAGTTCAAGGCGTTCTTCCCTGACAACGCCGTCTCGTACTTCGTCTCGTACTACGACTACTACCAGCCCGAGGCCTACGTACCGCGCACGGACACGTACGTCGAGAAGGACTCGACGATCAACGACGAGATCGACCGGCTGCGACTGGCGGCGACGAGCACGCTGTTCGAACGGCGCGACGTGATCATCGTCGCCTCCGTGTCGTGCATCTACGGTCTCGGCAGCCCCGAGGACTACGGGCAGGTCGTCGTGAAGATCCAGCGGGGCGAGGTGCGCGACAGAACGAAGATGCTGCGGCACCTCGTCGAGATCCAGTACAACCGCAACGACTTCGACTTGCGGCGCGGCACGTTCCGCGTCCGGGGCGATACGCTCGAGATCCAGCCGGCGTACGAGGAGACCGCGTACCGCGTGGAGATGTTCGGCGACGAGATCGAGCGCATCAGCCGGATCGACACGCTGACCGGCGAGGTGATGGCCGAGCTCGACACACTGGACATCTACCCGGCTCGCCACTTCATCACGCCGAAAGAGAAGATGGCCCGGGCGATCGGCGACATCGAAGCCGAGCTGGCCGAGCGGCTGCCGGCACTCGAGGGCGAGGGCAAGCTCCTCGAGGCCCAGCGACTGAAGATGCGCACGCACTACGACCTCGAGATGCTGCGCGAGGTCGGTATGTGCAACGGCGTCGAGAACTACAGCCGCCACCTGTCCGGCCGCGCTGCCGGCGAGGCGCCGTGGACGCTGCTGGACTACTTCCCGGACGACTACCTGATCTTCGTCGACGAGAGCCACATCATGCTGCCCCAGATCCAGGGCATGTTCCACGGCGACCGCTCGCGCAAGACGACGCTCGTCGACTACGGCTTTCGCCTGCCGTCCGCGCTCGACAACCGCCCGCTGACGTTCGACGAGTGGCAGGCGCGCGTACGCCAGATCATCTTCACCTCGGCCACGCCAAGCGCGTATGAGCTCACGCGATCCGGGACCCACGTGGCCGAGCTCCTCATCCGCCCGACCGGGTTGATCGACCCCGAGATCATCATCCAGCCGACCCGCGGCCAGATCGACGACCTCGTGGCGCGTGTGCGCGGCCGCGTCGACCGCGGGCAGCGGGCGCTCATCACCACGCTCACGAAGAAGATGTCCGAGAACCTGACGGAGTACTTGGCCGAAGTCGGCATCAAGGTGCAGTACCTGCACAGCGAGGTCGAGACGCTGGAGCGGATCGAGATCCTGCGCGACCTGCGCAACGGCGTGTTCGACGTAGTCGTCGGCATCAACTTGTTGCGCGAGGGTCTCGACCTGCCCGAGGTCAGCCTGGTGGCCATCCTCGATGCCGACAAGCAGGGCTTCCTGCGCAGCGCAACGGCCCTCATCCAGACGATCGGCCGCGCCGCACGCCACGTCGAAGGCACGGTCGTCATGTATGCCGACACGATGACGGACGCGATGCGGCGCGCGATCGACGAGACGGATCGACGAAGGGCGAAGCAGGCCGCGCACAATGTCGCCCACGGCATCACGCCCCGCTCGATCTCGACCTCCGTCCACGCGCTGACCGACGACATCGTGCGTGCGGCCGAGCCGGAGGGCGCGTACGTCGTGCCTGAGAAGCTCGAGCGGGCGCAGCTCGTGTCCCTCGCGCGCGCGCTCGAAGCGGACATGCGCGACGCCGCCGAGCGCCTCGAGTTCGAACGCGCGGCCGCGCTCCGCGACCAGGTGCGCGAGGTGCGCGAGGCCCTGGCGGCGCGCGGCGAAGCGCCGAGCAGGCGGCACGAACGACGGACGTAGGACGCAACTCGGACCGCCAAACGTTTGACGGCCCACCGGGCGCCCCTTAGAATCCCGGCGCGTAATCAGCCGCGCGAGGAGAGGCACACCGCATGTCCATGCAAGACGACGATGCACCGTTCGAGGTGTTTCGCCTTGGGTACAAGCTGTTCGCATGGGCGAGCCTGTTCGCCACGCTCATCCTCACCGTTGCGATCATGCGAACGCTGTTCGTGACCACGCCGGACGGCACCGCGACGACGAAGGCGATGGCGCGCGTCGCCCCGACGCTGACGGCGCTCGTCTCGGGCCGCCCCACGCGCGACCCGAACGCGCCGGCGCCCATCGACCCGGCGGCGGTGGCCGCGAAGATGGTGCCGTGCAGCGCTTGCCACACGCTCGCCGCGCTCGGCTTCTCCAACCCGACGTGCCCCGACCTGTCGAACGCGAGCACGACGGCGGCCGAGCATCTCGCGTCCGCCGGCTACACCGGCAAGGCGGCGGCGGGCGACGTCGAGGCGTACCTGCGCGAGTCCATCCTGGACCCGAACGCTTACCTCGTGCCCGGCAACACGCCGAACCAGTACGGGCAACCGGGCAAGAGCATTATGCCCGCCAAGGGCGGCGCGAATCTGAGCGACGCCGACGTGGACATGATCGTCGGCTATCTGATGACGCTCCGGTAGCTCCGCGCACCGATCAGGCGACCGCATCCGGCCTCCTCGTCCGAAGCCGAATCGCCGGGGGCGAAGCCGAATCACCGCAGGCCACACGAGTCTCATGTGAAACACAGAAGGAGGGCCGGCCGAATTGCATCGGCCGGCCCTCCTTTTGTTAACGATGCGGACAGTTCCGCTTGGATCTCACGCCCGACCGCGTCCTATGGGCCGTCGGGCCGGACGAGCGGCTGTCGACCGACCGGTCCGGCCTATCTGTACCCAATCGGCAGGTAGACGGCCAGCGGCGGGGGCGGCGGGGCCGTCGTCGACGTCGCGGTCGGCGCCCGCGTGTCCGTCGGTTCCGGCGTGGCGGTGTCCGTCACCTCACCTGCCGTCGGCGACGCGGACGGCTCGGGCGTGTCCGTCGGCGGATCACCCGGCGTGGCGGGCCCCTCCGGCGTTTCCGTGGGCTCGGGCGTCTCGGACGGGCCGGGCGTGTCGGTTTCGAGATCGAGCGTCGGCGATGCCGTCGGCTCGCCCGGCGTCGGCACGGTGACGGTACGGCCCGGGACGGGCGTCCACGTCGGCAGCGGGGGATCGAGCACCGCGCCGGGCTCGTTGCTGGACACGAGGACGATGTTGTCGATGAACACACCATTCGGGAACGTCTCCGGCAACGCCATTCCGGACACCGGACGCTCCGTCTTGAACACGAACTTGATGATCACCTCACGTCCGGCCAGCTGATAGCACTTGGACGGGTCGTAGTGATCGCAAGCGTTTGTCAGGTCGATCACCGTCGGGTGATCGAACCAGTTTTCGGACTGACCGAACTGGGCTTCGAGGACGACCTGGCGGCGACACGGCTCGACGCCCTCGGGGATGCACAGCACGGCGAAGAGGCCGTCCTCCACCACGGCCGTCACCGGGTCGGGCAGGATCCGCGTGTTCAGCCAGATGTCATAATTCAGCTCGAGCTGCGATGTCGTCTCCGGATTCCAGAAGCGCAGGTCGAGGAGAAGTGCCGCTTCGCTCGACGCACCGTTCGGATAGCGGTCGCCGCACGCCTTCTTGCTGCCGTCGCGACCACCACCGATCGCCCAGAAGCTCTGGATGTCGCCCGCCTTGCGCGGCTTGGACGTGCACTGGCTCAGCGCCCACAAGTACTCGCCGAAGCGCGTCGGCGGGAGGTCGCTGTCGATGATCCAGAACCACTTCTGGTTGTCGATGACCTGGCCCTCGAAGTCGTCGATCAGCTGTTCGTACGCCCCGCCCTGCTGTCGGCCCAGCGGCCGCATGCCGTACGGCCGACCGGAGGCGGCCTGCGATGCGGACTGGGCCGCCACCGCCCGGCGCGCCTGCTCAGCGAACGCCGCGCCATGCTTGGCCTGTTGCTCGGCGAGCCATGGCCGGATATCGGCCGTCTCCGCCTCGGCGCGCTGCGTGATCGGCAGCGCCCGCGCCTCTCCGTTCGCGGTCGCCGCCGCTAGGGCGCCGAGCGCGCCGACGGCGACACACACCATGAACCAGCGAATGATCTTCACAGTTCCCTTCCCTTCGGATACGACCGGCGACATCCCAACCTGCGTCAAGCGTTCCCACCGAGCGCTGGCCCTGCCCGATCCCGCTTGCGCCAAGGCCGCCCCAGGAGTGTGTCACGCGCGCGGCCCCGGGCGCATCCAGCGGGGACAAGGCGCACGCCAACCTCCGGGGGTCGGCAAACGCGGCGATTGTGCCACAGCGGCCGGCGGCGGTACAGCGTTCGACCCCCTTCGGGTGAGCGGACGGTGAGCGCACGCGGACGATGCTGACAATTCTGCCATGCACCGCCGCATCCTCGAAACGGCCTGGGCGCACGGCGCGGGAGGGGCATGCGCCGCGGCCGGCCGCGTGGTACCGCGAGGCCGCTGTCGCTGCCGCTCAGACGTTGAATCGCACGTGGAGGATGTCCCCGTCGGCCACCACGTAGTTGCGGCCCTCCATGCGGTGCTTGCCGGCCTGGCGGGCGGCGTTCATTCCGCCGAGCGCCACGAGGTCGTCGTAGCTCACGACTTCGGCCCGGATGAAGCCGCGCGCCAAGTCGGTATGGATCGTGCCCGCCGCTTCGAGAGCCGTCGCACCGATCGGGATCGTCCAGGCGCGCACCTCATCCTCGCCGACCGTGAAGAATGAGTGCAGCCCGAGGAGGCGGTAGCACGTCGCCAGGATCCGTGCGGCGCTCGTCTCGCCCACGCCGTATTCCGCCATGAACAGCGCCCGGTCGTCCGGCTCGAGCTGGGCGATCTCCATCTCGATCCGGCCGCGGATGCCGACGACCGCGCTCTTGCGGTGGTCATAGGCCGGCAGCGCGGCGCCGGTGCCCGGCGGGGTGTCGCCGGTGTTCACGACGATGACGACCGGCTTGAGAGTCAACAGCTGGAAGCCGCGGATGGGCAACAGCGTGGCCTCGTCGAGGTCGAGGTCGCGCGCCGGGATCGCGTCCTGCAAGCCGGCGTGCACGGTCTCCAACACGGACTGCTCCGCCTCGTGCGCCTCGCGCTCGACCGGGCGGATCGGTCGGCGCAGCGTGTCGCGGATCTTCTCCAGCCGCTTCTCGACGATGACGAGGTCGCTCAGCAGCAGCTCGTTGTCCAGCATGGCGATGTCGCGCGCCGGATCGACGCTGCCCTCGAGGTGCGGCACATCGGGGTCGTCGAACGCCCGCACGACGTGCAGCAGGGCATCGTTCAATGCGACGGCGTTCAGCAGTTCGCCGCTGAGCCCGCCCTCGCCCATGCCCTTCTGCAGGCCGCCGATATCGGCAAACGCCACGCGCGCCCGCGTCACCTTGCGCGGCTTGAACATCGCCGCGAGCACGTCGACCCGCGGGTCGGGGACGTCGACGATGGCCCGCTGGATCGTGAAGCGCGTGCCGCCGCCGGCGGCATCGGGCACGGCGCCGGTCAGCGCGCCGAACAACGTCGTCTTCGAGCTCATCGGCAAGCCGATCACGCCGAACTGCATCACCTCAGCCATGGCGGGAGTCTCCGGTGCGGTGCGTCGAGCAGGCGGCCGGCGGATGGATCGTTCCGCGGCACGTCGACGCCTTCGCTCGTGGGAGGGCGATGGTACGGTGCGCGCCCGGTGACGCCAACTTTGGGCGGGTTGCGCCCAAGGACGGGATGCCGGTCTGCAGGGGTGCCGGTCTTTGGTATACTGCCGCCCGATCAACGGCAACGGGTCGAACGATGGATCGAAGCGCACGACCGGTGCAGACGCTGGGGGCGGATCTTGGGCACGGAGTCAGCGGGCGCGAACGGCGAGGCCGCGAAAGGGAACGATCCGTCGACGGACGACCCGCTGCTCGCGTGGCGCGGCCGCTTCCCGATCCTCGGCACCTCGAACTACATGATCAGCAACTCGCTCGGTGCCGTGCCGGCGGCGGCCGGCGATGCGCTGGGCGCGTACTACGCGCTCTGGGCGATCCGCGGCGTGCAGTCGTGGCAGGACGCCTGGTGGACGCTCAGTGCGGACTTGGGCAATGTCGTCGCACCGCTGATCGGCGCCGCGCCGGGCGACGTCGTGTTCCAGCCGTGCGTCACGCTGGCCCATGCGATCGTCCTGTCCGCTCTCGACCTCCGGCGCCGCCCGCGAATCGTCACGGATGCGATGCACTTCCCGTCCATCCTCTACCTTCTCGACGGCCTGCAGGCGGACGGCGTGGAGATCGTCCGCGTGGACAGCGACGACGGCGTCTCCGTCGACGCCGAGCGGATCGCCGCCGCGATGGATGACCGTACGGCGGCCGTCTGCCTGTCGCACGTCCTCTTTCGCAGCGCCTACATCCATGACCTCACGCCGGTAACCGCGGCGGCGCGGGCATGCGGGGCGCTGACGATCATCGACGGGTATCAGGCCGTCGGCGTGATTCCGGTCGACGTCGGCCCGCTGGACGTCGACATCTACATCGGCGGCGTCCTGAAGTGGCTGTGCGGCGGTCCGGGCGGCGCGTTTCTCTGGGTGCGGCCGGAACTGCAGTCCGAGCTGAGCCCGCGCATCACCGGCTGGATGGCGCACCGCCAGCCGTTCGACTTCGCGCCGACGCTCGACCGGCGCGACGACATCTGGCGCTTCCTGACCGGCACTCCGAACATTTCGGCGCTGTATGCCGCCCGGCCGGGGCTCGAGATCATCGGCGCGATCGGCAGCGGACCGATCCGCGCCAAGTCCATGCGCCAGACCGCCCGCCTGCTCGACCTTGCCGACACCGCCGGCCTCCCGTGCACGACCCCGCGCGACCCGGCGCGTCGCGGCGGCACCGTGGCGTTCGACGTGCCGAACGGCTACGCCGTCTCGCAGGCACTGAAGGCGCGCGGCATCCTGTGCGATTTCCGGCCCCAGGCGGGCATCCGCCTCTCGCCGCACTTCTACACCCGGGATGACGAGCTCGATGCGGCCGTACAGGCGATCGTCGAAATCCAGGCCACCGCGGAGTGGCGACCGTTCGCCCGGTCGCGCGACACCGTCACGTGAACGCCGCGCGGCCCGTGACTGCCGCAGCGCTCCGGCACGATCCGCGAGCACCGGAGCGCGCAGCCCGATGAGCGACTGGATCGATATCAGCCTGCCGTTGGGTGCCGACAGCATCGCATGGGAGGGCATTCCGCCGCCCAGGCTGATCCGCCTGGCCGACATCGACCACGGCGACAGCGTGAACGTCGGCGTCTGGACCGCCTGCCTCCACACGGCCACCCACGCCGATGCGCCGAGCCACGTTCGGGCGGACGGCGCGACGATCGAGAACGTCCCGCTCGACGCATACCTCGGTCCGGCTCGCCTCGTCCGACTCAGCCGGGCAGCGACGATCGACCTCACGGGGCTCGTCGCGGCCGGATTGGATCCCGACGGGCCGTGGCCCGAACGGCTGCTCGTGTCCACCGGCCTCGCCTACGACGGCGTCCACTGGCCGGCCCGCGTGCCGCACGTCGCCGCCGACGCAGCTGCCGCATGTGTCGCGCACGGCGTCCGTCTGCTCGGCGTCGACGTCCCGTCCGTCGATCCGCTGGACAGCCGGGCACTGCCGGCCCACCACGCCCTGTTCGGTGCCGGCATCGCCATCCTCGAGAACCTGCGGCTGGCCGAGCTCGCGCCCGGCGCGTACTGGCTGGCCGCCGTGCCGCTTGCGATCGTCGGCGGCGACGCATCGCCGGTGCGGGCCATCGTCCGTCGGCTGGCCGATAGGTCTTGAGGTCAACGCTCAGCCGATCGTGTTCTCCACGCCGGCGCGTGCCGCGGCGCCGCCGAGGCCGCTCGTCCACAAGGCCGGGAATGCCCGCCGGAAGAGCGCGATCACGAGGAAGTCCACACCGGACGTGCCGCCCGTGCCGGGCACGCGACCGATCTGCGCGGCCGCCGTTGCGACGTGCGCCACGTGGAATCCGAAGAGCATCGCCTCGAGCCCGGCGAACCGGGACAGCGTGCCGCGATCGGCGGACGGCAGCGCCGCGAAGGCAGCGTCGGCCGCCGTGGTCGGCGGAGGCGGCGGGACGTCGGTGGACGGCGGCTCGGGCGCGTCGGGCGGCCATACATCGATCCGCACGCCGGCGGCGGCGAGCCGTGCCGTCGAAGCTTGATCGACCCAGCCCCCACGGTACGCCATTGCCAGCAGGTCGGGCAGGGATGCCGCGTGTCCGGGGTGCAGCCGGGGCAGGGATTGCCCGCCGAAGCGCGCCGCGAAGCAGTCGGCCATGCTGCGTCCGGCGTCGCGATCGGCGCGGCGCCGATTCAGGTCGTCGCGGACCGCAGTCTCGTGGTAGCCGGCCAGGTGGGTCGTCCAATGGTCGAGGCCGTGATCCGCGTAGCCGAGCTGCATCGCGACGGCGCGGAATGTGGGCGACTGGAGGCCGCTCGGCCCCTCGCGGAGAACGCGCCCGGTCGCCGGATCGTACTCCGAGGCGTAGTACGGCCGAAAGCCGGCGGTGAAGGCGTCGACCGGCATCCGTTGGGGATCCTGGAAGGCGGCCATCAGGGCGTTGACGGCGCGGAACCCGTCGGCCAGCGTCGGGTAGGCCGCCGCGAAGGCCGCGTCGAACGCGTCGTCCGAGTGGCCGTCGAGCACCGTGTCGAGCACCGGGATGAGCGCATCGAGGCGCTCCTCGACGGCGCGGTGCATCCGGATGAAGCGCGCTTCGGACGCGAGCGGGGTGAACGTGCGGAGGGGCGCCGGGGGCAGCGGGTTGTGCCGGATGTAGAGCGGATAGTTCAGAATCGGCTGGATGCCGAGCGCCGCCGCCACCGCTGCGCAGGCCGCAGTAAGCGCCCGGGCGGCCCGCGCATCCGGCAGCGCACCGTGACGGCGGGCGAATGCCTCGACCATGAGGACGTCGAGCGCGAGCGCGCGCCGGTGCTCGATCGGGCGGTCGGCAGCGGAGACGGCGTCGAGCGCGGGTACGGCGAGGATGTCGGTGGCCAGTTGGGCCAGCACGGCCTCCGCCCCGCGCGCGGCCGCCTCGTGGCGCGCGGGCAGCGAGAGGCTGAGGGCGGCCCAGGCGGCCCGTACGTCCGGCGAAGCGTGCGCAATCACGGCGGCGATGGTATCACATCGGCCGAAACGTCGGGCGGGTGCATAGCTCGATGACTATACGAAGTCGACGTCGGGCCGGGACCGAACCGGCGGAGGGGCGCATGTGCGGTGGAAGGGCGAGGGTGCGACGCAGCGGTGCCGCCGGACGGCGAAGCGGAGACGCGGCGCAGAGCGGCGACCGCCGTGCGTCCGTGTGGTCGGTGCGCGCGGCCGTCGTCAGCATGCTCTTCTTCGCCGCGACGGTGTGGGTACCGGCCCGGTCGGTCCGGGCGCAGGCTGCGGACGTCGGCCTGCCGCTCCACCCCGCCTGGCCGATCGACCCGAGCGACCCGCCGCCGGGCCTGCACGAGCCGATCGGCGTCGCCGTCGATGCGGGCGGTCGGACGTTCGTGGCGGACGCGGGCAACGCGCGCTTGCTGGCGTTCGACGACGACGGACGGCTCGTGACGACGTGGGGACGGCACGGCGAGGGCAACGGGCGTTTCGGTCGGCTGAGGGACATCGCATGGTCGACGAGTGGGCTGTGGGTCGTCGACGACGGTCTGGAGAAGATCGAGCGGTTCGATTCTGACGGGCGGTTCCAGATGGCGGTCCGGTGCGCCGACATCGGCGTCCTCGCTCCCGCGGGGATCGGGGCCGGTGCCGACGGCTCGGTGTGGGTGGCCGACGGGCTCGGCGATCGCGTGGTCGAGGTGACGCGCAGCGGCGCGGTGCGTCGGCGCTGGGGGCGAAGCGGCGACACGGCCGGCGCGCTGTCCGGCCCGGTCGACGTGGCGTTGGCCGCGGATGGCAGCGTCGTCGTGCTCGAGGCGTACCGCTGGCAGCGGTTCACGGCGGACGGCGCATGGCTACAGAGTCGCGGCACGGCGGGCCGTCAGATCGGCCAGTTCCAGCACGCATGGTCCGTGGCGATCGAGCCGGGCGGCGGGTGGGTGATCAGCGACCGGGCGCTTCACCGGCTGACGCGCGTGGATGCCCGCGGCGTGGCGCAGGCGTTCGTCGGCGGTCCGGGCGACGATCTCGGTCGCTTGCTCGACCCGCGCGGGGTGGCGGTGGATGGAGCGGGCACGGTCGTCGTCGCCGACCTCGGCAACGGGCGCGTGCAGCGGCTTGTCGACGGCCTGCCGGGCGACGTCCTCGGGCACAGCGCCTTCGACGGTCCGCACTTGGCCTATCCGCTCGGCGTGGCGGCCGACGGCGCGGACCTCCTCGTGGCGGACACTGGTCGATCGCGGGTCGTGCGTCTCGACGCCGCGGGTCGCTGGCTGGGCGTGCTGGCCGCCGGCGGGCGGCTGCCCGGCCTGCTGAGCGCCCCCGACGGCATCGCCCGCGCGGACGACGGCAGCGTGTTCGTGGCCGACACGCTGCGCCGGCGGCTGCTTCACTTCGCCTCCGACGGGCGATACCTGAGCGGGATCGACATCTGGGGCCCGAGCGCCCGACCCGTCCGCGTCGGCCTCCTGCCGCTGGCGGACGGGCTGCTCCTGGCGGACAAGAAGGCGCACGCGCTGATTCGGTACGATGCCGCTGGGGACGCCACCTCCTCTTGGCCGACGGACAACACGGCCGGCCTGCTCGGTCATCCCTCCGGCCTGACGCGGCTGGTCGACGGCCGGCTGGCGATCGCCGACTGGTTCCAGCGAGTCGTCCATGTGCTCGGCGCGGACGGGACGTACGACGCACGCTGGCCTGCCTCCGATGCACCGGAGGCGGCGCAGCTGTCCGACCCGACGGACGTGGCGGCGTGGTCGGACGGCTCGCTGATCGTGGCCGATGCCGGTCACCGGCGGCTGGCGGCGTTCGCGGCCGACGGGACGCTTCGGGCTTCGTTCGGGCGCGCCGGCGCCGGGTGGGACGGCTTCGGTCCGAGCGGGCCGAGCGCGGTGGCGGTCGTCGGCGACGCGCTCGTGGCCGTCGATCGCGACGGGCACCGGCTGCTCGTGTTCCGCGAATCGCCGACGACGGGCTGGCGGGTGAGCGACTATCCGGACGGCTGGCTGGGCGGCGCGCCCGTCCGGGTCCGCACGCTGTCCGACACCCTCGCACTGACGCTGACGCTGCCTTCGACGGCGCTGCGGGGTGACGACGGGTCGGCGAGCACCCGCGCCGAGGGGCGGTTGGCGCTTCCGAGAGGGACGGCGGTGCGCTTGACGGTGCGCGTGCCGGGCGGTGTCCGCATGTGGCATGATGGGTCGGTCGTCGTCGACGCCTGGGCGGGCGAGGCGGCCGAGCACTCCGTCGTGCGAACCGCCGTGGGCGGCACGGCGACGATCGAGTGGGAGGTCCGGTGGCCCCGCGCGGCGCCGGGCGAAACGGCCCAGGCGGCAGTCCTCACGATCCGTCCGATCGATCTGCCGTCGGCGGTCTACCTTCCGACGGCACTTCAACCGTAGCGCAACCACGGCACTCCAACCGCCGTGCCCGTCGGCGGACGGGCGTGCGGCATCCGATCGCGAGCCTTGCGAGGTGGACCTTGGCACACGACAGTCCTTCCGGCACGTCTTTCGGCTTCGGCCCGGCGGAAGGTGACCTCGACTTCGCCTTTCACGTGGCGGACAACGGCGTCGCCACGCTCCGACTCGACCGGCCGGCCGTACTGAACGCGATCACGCTGCGCATCTATGCGCAGTTGCGGGACCTGTTCGCCGCGCTGCGCTTCGACGATCGCGTCAAAGCCGTGGTCCTGACCGGCAGCGGCGACGCGTTCTGCTCCGGCGGCGACGTGCACGAGATCATCGGCGCGCTGCTGGACGCCGACGTGAAGACGCATCTCGAGTTCTGCCGGATGACCGGCGACACCGTGCGGAACATGTGCCTGCTCGACAAGCCGATCGTCGCCGCCGTGAACGGCATGGCCGCGGGCGCCGGCGCCGTGCTGGCGCTGGCGTCCGACCTGCGCGTCGTCTCGACGACGGCACGGTTCGCCTTCCTGTTCAGCAAGGTCGGGTTGACGGGCGCGGACATGGGCGCGGCGTTCCTCCTGCCGCGGATCGTCGGCACCGGACGGGCGGCCGAGCTGCTCCTCTTCGGCGACACGATCGACGCCGCCACCGCCGAGCGGTACGGCCTCGCCAACCGCATCGTCGCCCCCGACGACGTGTTGCCGACGGCCACCGCATGGGCCGAGCGCCTCGCCGCCGGTCCGACGATGGCCCTCGGCATGACGAAGCGGATGCTCCTCAACGAGGCGAACATGGACATCGGGAGCGCGCTCGAAGCCGAGGCACAGGCGCAGGCGCTGCTCATGATGGCCGACGACCACCGCGCGTTCTACGAAGCGTTCAAGGCGAAACATCGCCCGACCTTCGCCGGGCGCTAGCGCCGCTGGACCGGCGCCGCGGCGGGGATATACTGGCCGCGATCGGAACCTCGAATCCGGGTTCCGCCGCCCCTCAACGCCATCCCAGGACGTCGCCCGTGCCGCCAAGCGAACCGATCGAGCGCATCAACCCCGCCGGGCTGGCCCCGCCGATCGGCTTCAGCCACGGCGTGGCGACACGCGGCGGTCGGATCGTCTGGCTGGCCGGGCAGAACGGGACGGACGCGGAAGGCCGGATCGCGGCGGTCGGCGACTTGGTCGCGCAGGTCGATCGCGCGCTGGCGAACATCGTGGCGGTCGTCGTGGCGGCCGGCGGCTCGGCAGCCGACATCGTCAAGCTCCACTTCTACGTCCACGACCTGCCGGCGTACCGCGCCGCGCGCGCCTCGCTCGGCGACGTCTGGCGCCGGCACTTCGGCCGGCGGTACCCGGCGATGATGCTCCTCGGCGTGACCGGGTTCTTCGACGACGAGGCCCTGGTCGAGATCGACGGGTTCGCCGTCGTCGCCGATGCAGCGTACGGCTCGGCGGCAGACGGGGCCGGGGACGTGGTCGGGGACACGGACGGGACTGCGGCCGACGAAGGTGGCACGGCATCGTCGCGCGGGCATGCGGGGGGGCCGGCGGCGTGAACTTCTCCCCCACCGCCGACCAGCTCCGCTGGCGCGACGTTGCCGCGGCGTTCGCCCGCGACCACGTCGCGCCGATCGCGCGGCAGGCGGACCGCGATGCGCGCTTTCCGATCGAGCTCGTCGGTGAGATGGGGCGGCTCGGCCTGCTGGCCGGGCCGGTCGATCCCTCGCTCGGCGGCTCGGCGATGGACTACGTGGCATTCGCGCTCGTCTACGAGGAGCTAGGTTATGTCGACTCGTCGCTGCGCGGCTTCCTGTCGGTGCACGGCGGTCTCGTCACGCTCTGTCTGCGGGATCACGGCAGCGTCGAACAGCAGCGCCGATGGATCCCGCAGCTCGCCCGGGGCGAGGCGATCGGGTGCTACTGCCTGACCGAAGACGAGGCCGGTTCGGATGCCGGCGCGCTGCGGGCGACGGCACGTCGAACGGACGACGGGTACGTGTTGGACGGTCGCAAGATCTGGATCACGAACGGCCGGATCGCGGACGTCGGCATCGTCTTCGCGCGCGATCCCGAGCTGCCGGCGGCCAAGCCGCACCACCAGATCTGCGCCTTCGTCGTGCCGATGGACACGCCCGGTATTCGACGCAGCGCGCTGCCGTGGCACGAGCTCGGCCACCGTTCCGCCGACCACGCGATCGTCGAGTTCGATGGCTGCCTCGTACCGGCGTCCGCGCTCCTCGGCGAGCCGGGCCGCGGCTTCCGCGTGGCGATGGGCGCGCTGGACCACGGCCGGCTGGGCGTGGCCGCCGGCGCGGTCGGCGCCGGTCGGGCATGCCTCGACGCGTGCATCGACTTCGCGCGCCGGCGGCGCGCGTTCGGGCAACGGATCGGCGACTTCGGAATGATCCAGAGCGTGCTGGCCGACATGCACGCCGACATCTCGGCCGCGGCGCTGCTCGTCTACCAAGCCGCCGCGCTGAAGGACGAGGGCGCGCCCTCCACGCGGGCCACGGCCACCGCCAAGCTCTTCGCCACCGAGGCCGCGTTGCGCGCCGCCGACCAGGCGGTCCTCGTGCACGGCGGCCGCGGCTACGGTGACGACTACGCCGTCGAACGGCACTGGCGCGACGTCAAAGGCCTGCAGATCTACGAGGGCACGAGCCACATCCAGCGGCTGATCATCGCCCGCGATCTGCTCGGCACGGACGACGGCGCGCCCGCCGCTCGCCCCCCCACGACTGCGGAGGCCCCATGAACGCGCTGCGAGCCGACGACCTGCCCCTCGCGTACAACGCCGTCGACATCCTGGAGCGCAACCTCCCGCTTCGGGCGGCCAAGACGGCGCTCCACAGCGACACGCGCAGCATGTCGTTCGGCGAGGTGTCCGCCGAGGTGAACCAGGTGACGAACGGCCTGCGTGCGCTTGGCGTGCGCTTCGGTGAGACCGTGGCGATCCTGTGCCTCGACACGCCCGAGTTCGTCAGCGCCTTCTTTGGGACGATGAAGACCGGGGCCGTCGCCGCCAGCTTCAACACCCTGCTCAAACCCGCGGACTACCGCTACGCCCTGGACGACTGCCGGGCGCGCGTGCTGTTCGTCGACGCGCGACTGCTCGGGTCGATTGCGCCCATCCGGAACGAGGTGCGCTGGCTGGAGCACGTGATCGTCGTGGGCGGGGACGACGCGGGCGACGGGGTGGGTAGCGGTGTGGCCGGCGGAGTGGCCGGCGGGCTCGACTACCGCGCGTTCGTCGCCCTGCAGCCGACCGAGGCGGACGTCACGCCGACGCACCGTGACGACTTCTGCTGCCTGAACTACTCCAGCGGCACGACCGGCGAGGCCAAGGGCATCCTGCACGCCCACAAGGACCTGCCGCTGACGGCCCACAACTGGGGGCTGATGACGCTCGGGCTGCGCGAGGACGACCGGACGTTCGCCGCGGCCAAGCTCTTCTTCACGTTCGGCACGGGCGGCAACCTCGTGTTCCCATGGTACGTCGGCGCGAGCGTGACCCTGTTCGCCGGCCCGCCGCGGGATCCGCGCGCGCTGCTCGGCGTCATCGCGCGCCATCGCCCGACGGTCTTCTACAATGCGCCGACCGGCTACGGCATGCTCCTCAGCCTCGAGGACCTCACGACGGCGAACGACCTGTCCAGCCTTCGGCTGTGCGTCTCCGCCGGCGAGGCGCTGCCGGCGCCGATCTGGCATGCCTGGAAGGCCCGCACCGGCCTTGGCATCGTCGACGGCATCGGCTCGACGGAGAACTACCACATCTTCGTTTCGAACCGGCCCGACGACATCCGGCCCGGCTCGAGCGGCACGCCGGTGCCGGGCTACGAGGTGCGAATCGTCGACGAGGTCGGCGACGGCGTCCCGGACGGGGAGATCGGCAACCTGCTGGTGCGTGGAGAGACGGCGGCCCTGTTCTATCTGCACCAGAGCGCAAAGAGCCGGACGACGTTCTTGGGCGAGTGGCTCTTCACCGGGGACAAGTACCGCCGTGACGGCGACGGCTACTACTGGCACGAGGGCCGCAGCGACGACATGCTGAAGGTCGGCGGGATCTGGGTTTCGCCCGTCGAGGTCGAGAGCGCGCTGCTGTCGCACGACGCCGTGCTCGAGGTCGCGGTGGTCGGCGTCCCGGACGCGAACGACCTCGTGAAGCCGAAGGCCTACGTCGTCGTGCACGCGCACGCGGCGGCGGACGACGACCTCGCGGCCGCGCTGATCGCGTATTGCCGCGACGTGATCGCCGAGTACAAGCGGCCGCGCTGGATCGTGTTCGTCGACGAGCTGCCGAAGACGGCAACGGGCAAGATCCAGCGGTTCCGGCTGCGGGATCGCGAGCCGGAGATCGATGCCTGATCCGGCAGGCCTGCAACGCTGTACGGTGTTCCGCCGTACGCCAAGCCGGTGCGCGCGACGATCGCGCGCCGACAACCGACCCGACTGGAGTTCGCCCTTATGAGCCGCACGACCAAGATCCTGCTCATCGTCGGCGCCGTCTGTGCCATCGGCTGCTGTGGGGCGTTCGCCCTGTTCAGCTACGCCGGCATGCGGATCGCCCGCAACGTCGACCTTGACCCGGCGGACGCCAAGCTGACGGCCGCCGAGATCGCCGACTACACCTTGCCGGCGGGATACACCGAGCAGATGGGCATGGACATGCTCGGGATGAAGATGGCGCTGTTCGGCGAGGGCGACCTCAAGTCGAACCAGGGAGAGACGATGACGATCGCCCTGATCGAGCTGCCGGTCGAAGGCGACAGCGCCGAGGCGGCCTCCGAGGCGATCAAGAACAGCGCCAGCCAGCAGATGGGCGGCCGGATCAACGACGCGAAGACGCTCGAGGAGCGGAAGGTCACGATCCGCGGCGCCGAGACGACGCTGACGATCACCGAGGGCACCCGCTCCGGCGGCGTCGCCGTGCGCCAAGCTACCGCCGTCTTCACGTCCAAGAGCGATCGGCCGGCGATGTTCATGGCCATGGGTCCGGCGGACGCATGGGACGACGAGGCGCTGGACGCCTTCATCGCCTCGCTGAAGTAGCCTTCAGCGCCGGACGATCGCGTCCGTCATGCGCGCCACCCGCACCATCGCCGCCACATCGTGCACCCGCACGATGTCGGCGCCGCGGGCAACGGCGACGGCGACGGCGGCCGCCGTGCCCTCGAGGCGGTCGCCCGGCGGCAGGCCGAGCGCGGCGCCGACGAAGCTCTTGCGCGACGGCCCGACGAGGATCGGCCAGCCAAGGGAGCGAAGCTCGCCGACCCGGTCGAGGAGTTCGAGGTTCTGGGCCGGCGTCTTGCCGAAGCCGAGTCCGGGATCCAGGATGATCTGTTCCGGCCCGATCCCGGCACCGCACGCCGCGTCCGCGAGCCCGAGCAAGGCGTTGCGCACGTCCGCCACCACGTCGTCGTACCGCACGTCGGCGTAGTGGCCGCCGACCGGTCCGCCGGTCGCGGCGGCGGCGAGGCGGTTGTGCATCAGGACGACGGGCACCCCGGCGCGGGCAACGACGTCCGCCATCCGGGGGTCGGCGCCCATCGCCCAGACGTCGTTCACGAGGTCGGCGCCCGCGTCGATCGCCGCCTCCGCCACCGCCGCCTTCGAGGTGTCGATCGAGATCGGCACGTCGAGGGCGCGGCGGATCGCCGCGATCACCGGTAGGACGCGCGCGATCTCCTCGGCCTCGTCGACGGCGTCGCTGCCCGGTCGGGTGCTCTCCCCTCCGACGTCGAGGATGTCGGCGCCGGCTTCGACCATCAGGGTGGCCTGGGCAACGGCGGCCGCGATCGGATCATGCCGCGCGAGCAAGCCGTCGCCCGAGAAGGAATCGGGCGTTACGTTCAGGACACCCATGACGAACGTGCGCTCACCCCAGCGCCACGCTCGGCCACGGACGACGGTCGGCGCAGGTTGCCGACCGGCGGGGATGCCGGTCGTGCTCGGGCGCCCGTCATACGGGTGGGATGCCACTTCAGTACGCGTCCAGTTCGCGGAGACGGTCGTCATCGATGCCGAAGACGTGAGCGATCTCGTGCAGAACCGTTCGCCGGACCTCGGCGCGCAGATCGGCGTCCGATCGGCTCCGCGCCAGCAGCGGCAGCCGGAACAGCGTCACGCGGTCGGGCACGCGGCCGCCGTAGTCCGACGGGCGTGCGGTGCGCGGGGTCCCCTCGTACAGCCCGAGGAGGGCATCGGCATGCCGCACCCCGTTCTCCGAGCGTTGCCGCGGCGACGGCCGATCCTCGACGATGAACTCGACGTTGTCGAGCGCGCGCCGGAACCGGTCCGGCAGGCCGTCGATGACCTCGGCCACGAGCGTGGCGAACCGTTGCTGATCGAGTCGCATCGCCTTCCATTCTAGCCGCATCCGCATCCGTTCCAGCGAAGCCGTGATCGACGGAACCTCCGGGGCACCGTTCCGGCCGGCATCGCGCCACGTTGACGCCCGCCGGAGCGGGTGGCACCGTATCGCGACGGAACGCCACAGCGTCCTATCGGTCGATCGGGCCGATCGCGCGCCCATCGCAAATCCACCCCCGGAAGCTCGATCCCGACCTGCGCCATGAGCGGCTCGCGCGAGGAGTCCCGCCACCGTGTTCGCCCCCCACAACACCGTGAACGAACCGGCGCGCGACGGCGCAGCCGACCGAACCGCCGGCAGCGCACGCGTGCGGCCGGCCGGACGCGCACCGCGCATGGCCGCCGGTGCCGTGCTGCTGGCCCTCGGCTTGGCGTCGCTGGCAGGCGTCGCGATCACGCTCACGCGCACCGCGATCCCGTCGGCTGACGCCGCCACGCGGCGCCCAGTGCGGAGCGCCGGGTTGCAGCAGGTAGCCGGGACGACCTGCATCACCCCCGATCGGGACGCCACCGTCGACTCCGAGCGACCGACCGAGACGCTCGGGGCCGAGCCCTTCCTCCGGGTGGCGCGCGGCCGCGCCGTCCCGCCGACGCAGCGCATCAGCTACCTCCACTTTCCCACTTCGACGCTACCGAGCCCGATCGAGCTCGTCAGCGCGTCGCTGCGGCTGATCCTCGAGGACAGCGTGGGCATTCCGCCGTTCAGTCAGTCCGTCCACGCCGTCACCGGCGGCTGGGACGAGTATACGGTCACGTGGAGCAACCGGCCGCGCGTGACGGGCGCGCTCGTCAACACGGCCTTCGGCGGACAGACGATCACGGTCACGGCCGATGTGTCGCTCCTCGTCCGGAACTGGCTCGACGGCACGTGGCCCAACCACGGCCTGACGTTGGAGCCGGACAGCGACTTCGACGAGGTCTGGTTCTTCGCCCGCGAGTACGAGGACCCGCCGCACCCGCCCGTCCTGTGCGTCGAGTGGCGTCTGCCCACGGCGACGCCCGAGCCGACGGCCACGCCCGACCTCCGACCGACCGCGACGCCGTCGCCCCGTCCGAGCGACACGCCGCGCACGCCGACCGACACGGTCACGCCCTTGCCGACGGACACCCCGCGCGGCTCCATCGCGACCGCAACGGCCACGCCGCTCGACACGCCGACGAACGGCGCCACGGTCACCGCGACACCGGCGCCGTCGCGCACGACGGCGCCGAGCGCCACGTCCACGGTGCCGCCGACGGCCACCTCCGGCGGCCCGCCGACCGCCACGCCGACCGAGGGCGCCTCGGCCCTCGATCTCACGGTGACGGACCCCGGCGACGAACCGGACAGCGCACCCGGCGACGGGTTCTGCCGGACGTCGTCCGGCCGGTGCACGTTGCGCGCCGCGCTCGGCGAAGCGGGTCGCCACGGCGCGACCGACGTGCGGATCTCGTTCGATGCCCGGGTGACCAGCGTACGGGTCTCGGCCGCCCTGCCGCTGCCGTCCATCCAGCGCGCCAACGTCAGCATCGACGGGGCGCTGCGCCCGAGCGCGCTCGGGCGTGGCGACCAAACGGGCGGCGGAACGGCCGGCATCGCCGGAGGCGCCGAGACGGAGCCGCTCACCGTCGCCCAGTCCACGTCGATGGTTCGGATCATCGGCAGCGCGAGCGGGCCGCCGTCGTCGGTGGCCGGCCTCGTGCTCGACGGCGCGCGCGGCATCGTGATCGACGGCCTCGTGATCGAGGGCTTCCACGTGGGCATCGCGATCCTCAACCGGACGACGGGCGTTGCGATCGGTGCGGCGGGCGGCGGCGCCCAGGGGAATCACCTCGAGCGCAACACGTTCGGCATTGCCGTCGACGCATCGTCGACCGACATCCTGGTGAACGGCAACGCGTTCGCGCGGAACCTCGAAGTCGGCGCATTCCTGGCACGGACCGCCGGGGGCCGCGTTCGGCTGACGGGAAACCGCTTTGCGAACAACCGCAGCGCCGCGATCGGCGTCGGTCCGGGCGGCGCCGAGACCGCGCCGCCCGTCGTGACGAACGTCGATGGCCGCATCGGGATCGTCACGGGGACGGCCTGCCCCGGCTGCCGCGTCGAGCTGTTCGCCGATCCGGGAGTACAGGCCGCAAGGGTGCTCCATGCGGCGGCCACGGCCGACAGCACCGGGCGCTGGGTGATCCGCGGCCTCGTCTTCCTGCCGGCGGACACGAACGTCACCGCCACCGCCACCCAAGGCGAGGACACGAGCCGCCTTTCGGCCGCGTTCCCGACGGCCGCCGGGGTCGCTTGGACGCTGAGCGAGCGCCCCGGCGCCTCGCCCGGCGCGCTACGCAATCGCCAGCTCGTCCGCCGCTACGTGCTGCGCGACGAGCGGCGGGTGCCCGTGCCGAGCGCGTTTCTGCGGTTCGTCGACGACGACCTCGGCATGCCGTTCCCTGTGCGCAACGGGATCGTCGATGTCAGCGTGCCCGTCGAGCTGGCCGCCGCTCTGTTCAGCCGCAAGCTGCACACCAGCCTCGAGGCCGTCGAGCTGCCGAACGGTCCGAGCGGGGCGATCGAGCGCCACAGCGTGCGGTGGTCCCCGAACCTGGCGGTGGCGGTGGCCCAGCCGGATGCCCGCCCGGGCGACGTCCTGTTCGATATCCTCGGCCTCGGCCCGCTCGGCCTCGGCGCTCGCCATCGGCTGGCGACGGCGCTGTCGGCCGCGTCGAGTCATACGGCGGTCAATCCTGCGCGGGCCAAGGTCGCCGACCGCGTCGGCGGCCGGGCCGCGTGGCCGGGCGCAGCTCCGTTTGCGGCGCTGCAGGGCAATGCGGACGCATACGCGGCGGCATACATCGGTGCGCCGGCCGAGCTGCGCGAGGGGCCGTATGCATGGACGCAGAACATCGCCGCCGGGGGCGGGATCTACCAGCTCGAGGCCGGGTCGACCGCGGTCGCCGGGCCGCTCGAGATCGTGGCGCCGGTGGCGGCCTACAACGCGGCCGGGGCGGCCAGCGGCTGTCCGGGCAGCTCCGGCGGAGCGGTGATCTGCGGTTGGAAGGAGATGGGACGCTGCTGGGTGCCGGTGCCCGGCTCGTCCGCGGCCGCCCCCGCTCCGGGCGCCAGCACCTTCATTGCGTCGGCGGAGGTGTCGCTGCCGCCGGGCAGCGGCGCTCTGAGCGGATCGGGGGCGAACGGCCTGGCGCAAACCGTCGAGCCGCTGACGATCTACACGGTCGGCTTCGACGTGACGGCGCCGGCGTACACCGCGACACTGACGAACGGGATGCACGTGATCGGCCTGCTGCCGCCCGACCTCGGCGCCGCGACGGACGACCGGTCCGGTGTCGATGCGGACGGCGGGGTGGTGGTCACGCTGGCCAATGCCAAGATCCCGGTGCGCTACGACGCCGACCGGCGGCGGATCCGGGTCACGGATCGAACGATTCCGGACGAGGTTCCGGACGGACCGGCCGAGCTGTCCGTCCGGATCAACGACGGCTTCTGCAACGCGACGTCTGCGACGTTCGCCGTCGTGGTCGTCCGCGGCTCGCGGATCCACCTGCCCTACAGCTGCAAACGGTGCACGACACGGCCCTGAGCGCACCGGGTGCGACGCGGTATCGCCGACGCCCGGGCACCCCGCGCCCGCGTTGTCGCCGGCGCGCTCGGCGGCCCTACGTCCGGCTCGCCGCCCGTGCCTTCGCCGCGTCCGTGCGGGCGCGGGCGGCGGACTTCTCGTCGCCGATCGCCGCCCAAGCGCCCGCGAGCTCGTCCAGCACGTCGGCCGCGTCGGACGTGTTCTTCGTGGCCTTGAATACGGCAAGCGCTTCGCTGAAGCGCGTTGTCGCCGCCGCGATGTCGCCCCGCTCCTTGGCAAGGTAGCCGAGGTTGTGCAGCGTCATCCCCTCTCCGTCCCGTTCGCCCGCCGCGCGGTAGAGCCGAAGCGCCTCCGTCAGCAGCGGCTCGACGGCGTCCAGTTCGCCGTGCACGCCGCGCATGACCGCCTGCGAGGTCAACGTCGCCGCCTGTCCGATGAGGTCACCGGCGTCCCGGTACAACGACAGCGCGTTCTCGAAGCTGCGATGCGCGTCGGCGGGGCGATCGGCCAGGCGGCAGGCACGCGCGACACCGAGCCAGGCGTTGGCGGCCGCGGCCCGGTCGCCCAGGGCGTCGAAGAGACGGACCGCCTCGCGGAACGGCTCCTCAGCGTCCGCTCCGGACTTGGCCATGACGAGCGCATTGCCCAGATTCACGAGCGCATCGGCGCGCGCGTGGCGGTCGTCACCGGCCGTGGCCAGTGCCGCGCGTGCTTCGCTCTCGGCCGCAGCCGCGTCGCCGACGCGCTGCGCCAGCCACGAGCGGCGAAAGTGGACGTAGCTGATCGCCGCATCGTCCAGTCGCGCCGCCAGCCGGGCCATGGCTTCGAGGTCGGCCCGTTGCAGATCGCGCCGGGCCGCCGTGTCGAGCGCCAGCTCGCGGCCGCGGAGGAGCTGAAACGCAGCCCGCGTCGCCGTGACGCCATCCGGGATGCCGGCTGTGCCCGCGCGTTCGGCCGCCGGAATGTCGACTTCGGCGCCGGCGCCACCCCAGAGGTCGATCGCCCGGTTGTAGAACGCCACCGCCGTGGCGTTGGCGTACACCTCGCGCTCGCGGTCGCCGGCGGCGCCGAAGTGCAGCGCCGCGGACAGCGGCCGTGCGGCAGCCAGACAGTGGTCGCCGATCTGGGCGGCGTACTCCGGATAGCGGTCGCCGGACGTCGTGAACAGCCAGTCGGCGGCCTTGGCGTGCAGCGCCGGGCGCTGACGCTTGAGCAACGAGGCGTAGGCCGCGTCGCGCAGCAGCGCATGCTTGAAGAGGAACTCCCGCTCGCCGGCAAAGCTCGATCGCCCGCGGGCGAACAAGAGGCCGTTGTGCCGCAGGGCATCCAGATCGCTCTCGGTCATGACATCCGTTGCGACGAGGGCTTCCACGGCGCCGGACCAGAACGCGCGGCCGAACACGGACGCCAGCTGGAGAAGCCGTTTCTGCGCGGCGGTCAGCGCGTCGAGGTGCGCCTGCAGCATGCCCGCCAGCGTCGTCGGCACCTCGCCGCCGGCGAGGGCCGTCGCATCGACGACCCACTCGCCCGCCGCCGCGCGTGTCAGGATCTGACGCATGAGGAGCATGTGGACAAGCTCCTCGACGTAGTACGGGTTCCCTTCCCCGCGCTCGAGAACGAATGCCCGGATCTCGGTGGGTACGGGCGCGTCGGAGTCGAGCAGCGTCCGGAGCAGCCCCTCCAGCGCGCCGGCGGACAGCTGTGCCAGGTCGAGACGGCTGTGGGCTGCTTCACCCTCGCCCCAGTGCGGCCGACGGGCATACAGGCCGGCGCGGGCGTTGCCGAGGACGATGACCGGTCGTTCCGCAAGGTCGTCGACGAGCCGCGGCAGCGCATCGAGCGAGGCGTCATCCGCCCAGTGCAGGTCTTCGAGCACGAGGACGAGCGGCGCGCGGGCCGCCAGCACGCCGAGCAGCGCGGCCAGCGCCGTCAACGCGCGTTCGGCGAGGCCGCGCGGATCGGGCCCCGCGGCCTCGCTCAGGACGAGGGCGCTGAGGTCGCGCCCGGAACGCTCCCGGTCGACTGCGGGCGCACCGGAGAGGTCGGCGGCGATGGCATCGGCCAGGCGATGCCTACGCTGCGCGCGCGTGCCGCCCCGGGCATCGACGTCGCCGTAGCGCTGCAGGAGCAGGTCCCGCAGCAGGCTGTACGCATCGGCGGCCTGCTCGAGGGCGCGCGCGCGCAGCACGGTCGGCGTCGGCGCGGTCGCCTCGACGCCCTCGACGAACGCCTGCGTGAGGCGCGACTTGCCGATGCCCGCCTCGCCGACGACCGTCACCCATGCCAGCCGATCCGACGCGACCGCCTCGCCGTAGCGCGATAGGAGCTGCGCCAGCTCGGCGTCCCGTCCGACCATGGGCGTCACCCGCCCTGCCAGGCCGCGGGTGGACGCGCCGAGGGCCGGCGCCGCGCCCGCGACCCGATACGCGGCGACGGGTTGCGCCTTGCCCTTGAGCTCGAGCTCGCCGACGAACTCGAGCGCGACGGCGTGCCGCAGAAGCTCCGCCGTCGCCGCGCTGACGAACACCTCGTCCGCGCCGGCCGCACCCTGCATCCGGGCCGCCGTGTTCGCAGCGTCGCCCATCGTGGTGTACTCGCTGAACACGTCGCCGCCGATCTGGCCGACGACGACGAGGCCGCTGTTCAGTCCGACGCGAACCTGCAGACGCGGTCCCCCGTCGACGGCGAGCGCGTCGGACAACGCGCCCACGTGGTCGCGGATCGCAAGCGCGGCGCGAATCGCCCGCAGCGGATCGTCCTCGTGGCTGATCGGCGCACCGAAGAAGGCGAGCATGCCGTCGCCCATCAACCGGCCGACCGTCCCCCCCGCACCCTCGACCGCGCGCGTCATCTCCGCCAGGGCGCGGCTCATCAGCTCCGCCAGGTCTTCGGGATCGAACCGCTCCCCCAGGACGGTCGAGCCGACGATGTCGGCGAACAGGATCGTGACCATGCGCCGCTCGGCCGCAGTGTCCATCGCTTCCGTCGGCGCGGTCTCGTTCGGCGGGGCGGCCGCGTCGTCCGCCGACGCGTCCGTCGCAACGGGCGCGCCGCAGCTGAAGCAGAAGCGGGCGCCGCCGACGAGCTCGGTGCCGCACGTGCCGCAGAGCAGCAGCAATGCCCGGCCGCAGCCGGCACAGAACTTGGCGTTGGGCGGGTTGGCGAAACCGCAAGTTGTGCAGTTCAACAAGGGCGTCCAGTGACCGGCGGCGCGAGGGCGGAGTATACTCCCGCGCCGCGCCGGGCGTCCCCCGACTTCCGCCTGTGTCCGCCGCGACCCGACCGAGGACGATGGATGTTCGATTTGGAGTGGGTGGCCATCGCCGCCGCTGTGTCGATCGGGCTGTTGATCGGTGCGCTGCTCGGACCGCTGCGACGCCGTCCGCTGGCGCAGAAGGCGCTCGGCAGTGTTTGGCTCGCGCTCGCCTGGCTGGCCGTCGTGCTGATCGTCCGCGGCGACGTGCGCCTGACCGCGCCCGAGCAGTCGTTCAGCAAGGCCATCCTGATCTTCCTGGCATGCAATGCCGCGTTCCAGGTCATCGACCTTGTCGTCTGGGACATGGTGCTGAACCGGCGCATGGTGCGCGGGCGGCAGGTGTCGCGGCTCGTCATGCACGTGCTCGGCGGGTTGGCGTTGCTCGGGGCGGCGATGCTGGCGCTCTACAACCAGTTCCCCGACCAGGCGCGCGGCATCCTCGTTACGTCGACCGTCGTCTCCGCCGTCCTCGGCTTGGCGCTTCAGGACGTCCTGGGCAACGTGATCGGCGGCCTGGCGCTCGAGTTTGAGGCGCCGTTCCACATCGGCGACTGGGTGCGAATCGGCGATGTGGACGGTGAGGTCACCGGCATGAACTGGCGCACGACTGCGATTCGGACGCGCGACAACCACATCGTCTACCTGACGAACGGCAGCGTCGCCAAGGCGGACGTCGTGAACCTGTATCGGCCCGACCGCTCCGAGGCGTGCGACCTGTTCATCGGTGTCGCCTACGATCACGCGCCGGGTGAAGTGCGGGAGGTCCTGCTGTCGGCCGTCCGATCGACACCAGGCGTCCTGGCCGAGCCGGCGCCCTACGTCTTCGTTCACGAGTACGGCGATTTCGCGATCGTCTATCGACTGCGGCTGTGGTTCGACGATCACTGGGCGCTGCCCCGCACGCGCGACGGCGTGATGACGCGTGCCTGGTACCACCTTCAGCGCAACGGCATGGGTATCCCGTTCCCGATCCGCGACGTCCGACTCACGACGGTGCCCGCCGACGCGGCCGACACGCGGGCCGCACGGGCACGACAGGCCGTGACCGCCGCACTCACGCCGATCGATCTGTTCGCCGAACTCGACGCCCAGCAGGTGGCCCAGCTGGCCGCGGCGAGCCGACACGTGACGTTTGCGCGCGGCGAGCGATTGTTCCGCCAGGGCGATGTCGGCGGGCCGCTGTACGTCATCGAGCGCGGACGCGTGCGCGTTGACGTCGCCGGAGAGGACGGCGGCGTCGTCACGGTGGCACAACGATCGGCCGGCGAGCACTTCGGCGAGCTGGGCGTATTGACCGGCGCGCCGCGCTCGGCGACGATCGTGGCCGAGGACGAAACCGTGCTCGTGGAAGTGGATCACGCCGCGTTCGCCGGCCTGCTGCGGACCGATCCGCTCGTCGCCGAGCGCTTGGCACGGGTGGTTGCACAGCGGGCGGAAGAGACGACGGCCCAGCTGGCGGCGGCCCGACCGGCGGCGGACGAGCCGCGGGCCGTCGCGTCGCTCCTGGCGCGGATCCGACACGTGTTCGGCCTCGGCTGAGCGGATGCGGGCGGCAACGGAGCGGCAATGGAGCGGCAATGGAGCGGCAACGGAGCGACAGGGGAGCGGCCCGACGTCGGCGGCGTGTCTGTCCGACGCCGGGAGAAGTGCTTGTCTTTCCGACGCCAGGTGAAGTGTTTAACGGACGGGGCGCCATGCGTCGCCCCGACCCAAGGAGGTTAGGATGACTCACGGACGAAGAATTCGATGCGCGCTCGTGGCGGTGTGCGGCCTGGCGTTGACCGCGCCGAACGGCTTGGCGGCGCCCGGTGCGCCCGGGACCCCGCCCGAACAGCCGTCCGGGATCGGCGACCGGGCCGGCTTCGAGGTCCGCGGCGCGGCTGAGCTCGGCGCACGGTCCGCCGTCCCCGACGCGCATCACGCCGCGCTCGCCACGGGCGTTCCGCGACCGGTCGTTCACTCGCGGGGTCGTGACGGCGGGCGGGCGCCGCACACGCTGCCGTCCGGCATCGAGTTGGCCACCGCGGCGCAGCGCGCGTCCGCCGGAAGCAAGGGCGCCCAGCCGATGTCGAACGCCCGCCTGGCGCAGGCACCGGGCGACTGCAGCCCGGTGGACCTGGCCGACGGGACGACGAACGGCCAGCTGGCGGACGGAGACTGCCGCTGGGGCCAGCTCACCGGCCTGCCCGACGTCTCCCTCGTCGACGTCTTCCGGCTGCATCTCGCGACCCGGCAGCGCGTGCGCCTGAGCGGTCAGAGCGCCGCGTTCGCGGCCCTGCTCAGCCTGCGCGACGCGCGCTACGCGCCGATCGCCGACCGGGCGGCCGCAGCCGAAGGGCAGGCCGCCGCACTCGACCACGTGCTGCCGGCCGGCACGTACCTCCTGTTCGTCACGAACGCGGGCAGCGGGCCGGTGGCCACGGGCGCTTACAGCCTGTCGGTGACGCTGTCGGCCGAGGACGCGCCGACCGGGTGCGCGCCGGTGGTGATGACCGTCGGCGGAACGGTGACCGGCAACCTCGGTGCGTCCGGTTGCCTTGGCTACGACTACTTTCCGCGCCGCTGGTTCACCGGGGACGCTGCCCTGTACGCCGTCCAGCTGCCATCCGCCGGCGTCCTCGCGCTGGACGTTGCCGCCACCGGCCACGTGCCGCCGCGCATGGCCGTGCTGACCCGCACCGGCCTGACGACGATCGACGCGACGTTCACCGAGACGAATCCGGCGGCGTTGACCGAGCTCGACGTGCACCTGCCGGCCGGCCACTTCCTGATTCTGGTGTATGCCGATGCGCCGGATCAGGCGGGCGCGTTCCGCCTGACTTCGTCGTTCGCGCCGCAGGCGGCGGCCTGCCTGCCGCAGCCCGCCGAGCTGAACACGGACATCGTGGCGACGTTGGACAACGACTGCCGCCTGGCCTACCTGAACAACGGCAGCTACTTCAACAACGCCGCCGACGTTCATGCATTGACGGTCCCCCAGGACGGCACGATCACGATCGGACTCGAGACGCGCGGCTTCAACGGCCACATGTACATCCTCGACGAGCTGAACCAGCAGATCGTCGACGGCTGGGTCGATGACGGCTTCAGCGCCCAGCTGCCGCCGGGGCGGTTCCTCGTCGCCGTGTTCGCGGAGTCGACCGCCGTCGGCGGCTACACGCTGCGCGCCGACTTCGAGCCGCTCGGCAAGGCGTGCCACGTGCAGCCGCTGGGCTGGAACAGCCCGGTCGACGGCACGATCGATGCGACGGACTGCGCGGTTTTCGAGTTCAACGAGATCCTGCCCTATGACCGCGGGCTGGACGTGTACGTCCTCGACGTTCCGGCGCGCGGCGAGATCGACATCACGCTGACCTCGACGGCGATCGACCCCTACCTCATGCTCTTCGGCGGTCCGACCGCCACCGGAGGTGGGCTGGGGTACTTCCTGCCTTCGAACGACGACATCGACTCCATCCGCGACACGAACGCGCGCCTCCGGTTCCCGATCTGGCCGGGTCGCTACCTCGTCGCGGCGCTGGACTCACCGTTCGCAGACGTCAAGTCGACGGGCGCGTACCGCCTCGCGGCGACGTTCACGCCGCTTGCGGCGCCCGTCTGCGAGACCGCGGTCCTCGGCCTGAACGCGGAGCTGTCCGCCGAGTTGTCGGGCACGGAGTGCCGCGCGTTCGATCGCGATTCGCGACACTACTCCGTCTCGCACCAGGATCGATACCGCATCGAGGTTCCAACCGCCGGCGTGCTGACCGTCCTCATGACCGCGCCGTCGTTCTCCCCCCGCATCCAGCTGGCGATCGGCCCGTACGGCGATCCTATCGGTGCGGACGCCGACCCGGAACAGGTGGGACACCAGGCGCTGCTGCAGTTCGAGGCCGAGCCCGGCACGTACTGGCTCGATGCCGAGGCCGTCATCCGGACGCGGGCGATCACGGGCGCGTACACGTTGCAGACGACGTTCCAGCCGCGTCCGACATGCGCTGCCGTCACCGACCTGGATCCGCTGCCGGCCGACCGCGCCGGCCAGATCACCGTCGACGATTGCGTGCTCGGCGACCCGCCGCTGCTCGCGCAGCTCATGTCGGCCGTCGATTACTACCGGATCACGCTCAAGGAGGTCGGCGCGCTGACGATCGACATGTCCTCGACCACGATCGACCCGGCCCTCTACCTGATCGACGCACGCTGGGAGATCATCGACGCGAATGCCAACATCGACGAGCTCGACGCGAACAGCCAACTGCACTACGACCAGATCCGGCCGGGCACGTACTACATCGGCGCGATCTCGACGGACCCGGGCCAGTTCGGCCCGTACCTGCTGCGCGTGAACTTCGAGCCGTCGCCGCTCGACGTGCCGACGGCCGGCCCCGGGCCCAGCGCGACGCCGATCACGCCCGAGCCGACGTCGCCGTCGCCGACGCCGACCGGCGAACCGGGCCCGGACCACACGATCTACCTGCCGTTCAGCGCCCGGCTGAAGTAGGCCGTCCGACAGCGGACCGCCACCGGCGGATCGCGGCAGGGGCGCAGCGACGTTGCGCCCCTGCCGCCGCCGGGTCGACGGGACCCGGCCCGGGATCGACGGCAGCTCGACGGATCAGCGCGCTCCGAGCATCGCCTGCACCGCGGCGCGCTCCTCGAGCAGTTCCGCACCCGTCGCGGCCAGCTTGGTCCGGTCGAAGTCGGTGAGGGCGAGGTCGCCGACGACCTCGTAACGGCCGCCGGCGATGCGGACGGGATAGCTGAAGATGACGCCCGTCGGCGTGCCGTAGGCGCCCGTCGACGGCACCGCCATGCTCGTCCAATCGCCGTCCGCCGTGCCGCCGTGCCACGTCCGGACGTGGTGGATGCACGCGTTCGCGGCGCTCGCCGCGCTCGACTGGCCGCGGGCCTCGATGACGGCCGCGCCGCGCTGCTGGACGGTCGGGATGAAGGCGTCCTTCAGCCACGCGTCGTCGTCGATCACGGCCGGCGCGGGGCGGCCCTGGATCGTGGCATGGAACGCGTCGGGGTACTGCGTCGAGCTGTGGTTGCCCCAGATCGTGACCTGCCGCACGTCCGCCACTTGGACGCCCGCCTTGGCCGCCAGCTGGCTCGCGGCGCGGTTGTGGTCCAGGCGGGTCATCGCCGTGAAGCGCTCCGCCGGCACGTCCGGCGCCGCGTGCATGGCGATGAGCGCGTTCGTGTTCGCCGGGTTGCCGACGGTGACGACGCGCACGTCCGACGCGGCCGCCGCGTTCAGCGCCGCGCCCTGGCCGACGAAGATCTTGCCGTTCGCCTCGAGCAAGTCCTTGCGCTCCATCCCGGCCGATCTCGGCCGCGCGCCGACCAGCAGCGCCCAGTTCACGCGATCGAACGCCGTCCGCGCGTCGTCCGTCAGCACGATGCCGTGCAGCAGCGGGAAGGCGCAATCGTCCAGCTCCATCGCAACCCCCTCGAGCGCGCGCAGCGCCGGGGTGATCTCGAGCAGCTGGACGATCACGGGCTGGTCCGGCCCGAACAGGTCGCCATTGGCGATCCGGTAGACCAGGGCGTAGCCGATGTTGCCGGCGGCGCCGGTGACGGCGACGCGAATGGGCGTGTTCATGCAGTCCTCCTGACAGCAATCGACCCGGCCGACAAGGGGGGCCGGGCGCGCGGCGCAGGATAGGACCGTTGCCCGAGGCGGTCAACGATCGGACGCGCCCGGCCCGTGCGCGTCGCGGGTGGCGGCGCCCACTGCGCGGCGACGTCCGTTGTCCGCACGGGCGGCTGTGTTATCGTTCGCCGCGCGCCGGCCGCGCCGAGATCGAACCACCGCAACGGAGAGCTCACCATGCACGCCGTCTCCCAGGGCCGGGTTGGACGCATGCTCGATGCGATCGGCCTCGACACCCCGGCCGCGCGCGCCTGGGCCATGTACGATTGGGCGAACTCGGCGTATGCCACGACCGTCGCCGCGGCCGTGTTCCCGATCTACTTCGTGCGCGTGGCCGGCGCCGGTCTGCCGGAGGGGCGCGCATACACGATCTGGACGCTGACGAACGGCTTGGCCTTGGCTGTCAGCGCCCTCATGGGACCGCTGCTGGGCGCGGTGGCGGACCGGCTCGGCATGACGCGGCGCTTCCTGTTCGGCTTCGCGGCGCTCGGCATCGGCACGAGCGCCCTGCTGGCCTTGGTAGGTCAGGGCGAGTGGCGGCTCGGCGCTTTCCTGTTCTCGCTCAGCCTGATCGGATTCTCGAGCGCCAACGTCTTCTACGACGCGTTGCTGACGAGCGTCACGACGCCCGACAAGTCGGACCGCCTTTCCGCCGCCGGGTACGCGATGGGCTATCTGGGCGGCGGGCTGCTCCTCGTACTGAACGTCCTCATGCTTCGATTCCCGCAGGCGTTCGGTCTGGCGGCCGGCACCGCCGCCGAAGCGCTCGACGCGCCGGCCACGCGCTGGGGCTTCGTGGCGGCGGCCGTCTGGTGGTTCATCTTCACGCTGCCGATGTGGCGCACCGTCCGCTCGCCGGAGGATGATGCCGTGCGCGCCACCGGGGCGCAGCCCGGATCGATCGGCGACGTCGTAGGCGGCGGGCTGCGACAGCTTACGGCGACGCTGCGCACCGCGCCGCGCCACCGCGACCTCTTTCTCTTCCTCGTCGCGTTCTGGCTGTTCTCGGACGGCATCGGCACGTTCCAGAAGCAGGCGGCCGCCTACGGGTCCGAGATCGGGCTGAGCGCGATCGGCATCATCGGCGCGCTCCTCATGACGCAGTTTGCCGGCGTGCCGTTCAGCTTCGGCTTCGGGCTGTTGGCACGGCGCATCGGCGCGCGCCGCTCCCTGTTCATCGGGCTGTGGGCGTTCACGCTGATCAGCCTCCTCGCCCGCTTCGTCACCTTGTCCTGGCACTTCTACGCCCTCGCGTTCGGCGTGGCGATGGTTCAGGGCGGCACACAGGCGCTCAGCCGCTCCCTGTTCGCCAGCCTCGTGCCCCACGGCAAGAGCGCCGAGTTCTTTGCGTTCTTCAGCGTCAGCTCAAAGTTCGCCGGCGTCCTCGGACCGCTGCTCATCGGGCTCATCAGCCTGTCCGGCGTCGCCGCCCGCGAGTCGATCGTCGTGCTCGTCGTCCTGTTCCTCGCCGGCATCGCCGTCCTGACGCGCGTGGACTTCGCGCGCGGGCGTCAAGCGGCGCTCGACGCCGCGTCGTGACGCCCACCTCCGACCCCCAGGCGGATCGCCTGCCGACCCCCGACAACGTCCGTGCAACGCTTGCCCGCCACCCACCCGGCGCGTAGCATCCACCGTCGGTCGGGGTCACCCGGCCGGGTCTTGCCGGGAATCGTGGAGGGTGCAGGCCGTGGCCAAGCCGAGAGCGCTGATCGAGTGTGTCCCGAACTTCAGCGAGGGTCGCGACCCGGCCAGGATCGAGCGGATCGCCGACACGATTCGCAGTGTCGAGGGCGTCCGGCTGCTGGACACCGACCCCGGCAAGGCGACGAACCGAACGGTGATGACGTTCGTCGGTGCGCCCGAGGACGTCGTCGAGGCGGCGTACCGCGCGATCCGGGCGGCGGCCGACGCCATCGACCTGCGGCGGCACTCCGGCGAGCATCCGCGCATGGGCGCGACGGACGTCTGTCCGCTCGTGCCGATCAGCGGCATCGACATGGCCGAGACGGCCGAGTGGGCGCGGCGACTCGGCCGACGGGTCGGCGACGAGCTCGGCATTCCGGTGTACCTCTACGAAGCGGCGGCGTCCCGGCCCGATCGCCGCAATCTGGCCACGATCCGCGCCGGCGAGTTCGAGGGTCTGGTCGAGAAGATGGCCGACCCGGACTGGGCGCCCGATTTCGGCCCTTCGACGCCGCACCCGACCGCCGGCGCCACGGTCATCGGCGCCCGGGACTTCCTGGTGGCCTACAACATCAATCTGAACACGACCTCGACGCGCAGGGCGAACGCCGTGGCGTTCGACCTGCGCGAGCAAGGTCGCGTCGTTCAAGACCCGACGACGGGCAAGCCGGCCGTGGACGCCTCGGGCGAACCGCTCCGCGAGCCGGGTCGGCTGAAGGGTGTCAAGGGCATCGGCTGGTTCATCCCGGAATACGGCATCGCGCAGGTCTCGTTGAACCTGACCGACCTGGCCGCGACACCGCTCCACGTCGCGTTCGACGCCGCCTGCGACGCCGCCGCCGCGCGCGGCCTTCGCGTGACCGGGTCCGAGCTCATCGGCCTCATCCCGCTCGATGCACTGCTGGCGGCAGGGCGCCACTACCTCGCCAAGCAGTCGCGCAGCCTCGGCGTGGACGACCGGGCGCTCGTGCACATCGCGGTGAAGTCCCTCGGGCTGGACGACCTCGCGCCGTTCGATCCGCAGTCCAAGATCATCGAGCATGCCCTGGCGCGGCCGGACGACGAGCGGCTCGTGCGCATGGCCGTTCGCGATCTCGTGGCCGAGGCGGCGTCGGAGTCGCCGGCGCCGGGCGGTGGGTCGGTGGCCGGCGTCGTCGGCGCGCTCGGGGCCGCGATGGGGGCGATGGTCGCGAACCTCTCGGCCGGCAAGCGCGGCTGGGACGACCGCTGGGCGATGTTCTCCGGCTGGGCGGAGCGCGGCCAGGCGGCGGCCAAGGAGCTGCTCTGGCTCGTCGACGAGGACACGCGCGCGTTCGACGACCTGCTGGCGGCGATGCGCCTGCCCAAAGACGACGCCGCGGCTCTGGCTGCCCGCGCGGCCGCCGTTGAAGCGGCCACGCAGCGGGCCATCGACGTGCCGCTGTCCGTCATCCGCGCCGCGCTCGGGTCGATGGACCTGATGCTCGAGATGGCCGCGATCGGGCTGCCGAGCTCGATCTCGGACGCCGGCGTCGGCGCGCTGTGCGCCCGGACGGCCGTACGGGCCGCGGCCCTGAACGTCCGGATCAACGTGCCGGGGTTGACGGACGCCGCGTTCGCCGCCGCCGCGTTGGCCGAGGCCGCGGCGGCCGAGGCGGCAGCGGCCGAGCGGGAGATCGAGACGCTGCGGCGGGTCGAAGCATCGATCCAGGGCACGACGGGTGGCTGACGCTGCCGCGGCCTCGCCGAACGTGTCCGACCTCAACCTCGACGCGCGATTGGAGGCCCAGCTCCGCTTCCTGGTGACCGTCGACGCGCTGAAGCACGTCGAACGTCGCACGTTGACCGCGGACGGCCGGCGCCTGGAGAACAGTGCCGAGCACTCGTGGCACATCGCTCTTTACGTCCGCGTGCTGGCCGAGCACAGCCCCGAGCCGATCGACGTCGACCGGGTGATCCTGATGGCGCTCCTGCACGACATCGTCGAGATCGACGCCGGCGACACGTTCTTGTACGACGTGGCCGGCCGCGCCGCGCAGGTCGAGCGAGAGCGGGCGGCCGCCGATCGACTCTTCGCCCTGCTGCCCCTTGACCAGTCGACGCTGCTGCGGACGATCTGGGACGAGTTCTGCGCGGCGGAGTCGCCCGAAGCGCGCCTGGCCAACGTGATCGACCGACTGCAGCCGATCCTCCACAATTTCCTCACCGGCGGCGAGCGCTGGCTGGCCCACGGCATCTCGGTCGAGCAGGTCCGCACGATCAACCTGCCCGTGACGGACGGGGTGCCGCCCCTTGGAGACGTCGTGCGGCGGATCATCGCCCACGCCGCCGCGGCCGGGTGGCTGGTCGACGACGACGCGCCGGAACGTTGAACGGCGGGCCGATTACCGACGGCGTGCGCCCGGGAACCGGCCGCGGGGCGGCCGCCGACGGTCCCGACGCCGCCACGGCGAAGCGCTTGCACCGTGGCTGGATCGACCGGCTGACGTACAGGCGGCCGCGGCGCGATCTCGTCGCCCTCGCCCTCGTCCTGTCGTGCCAGCTCGTGCTGGCGACGGCGTACGCCCGGGCGACCCCGCCGTGGGAGACCCCGGACGAGCCGTGGCACATGGGTTATGTCACGTGGCTGCGGGCCACGCATCGGCTGCCGCCGCTGACGGCCGAGATGCTGGACACGCCGCTGCGCCAGGAGGCCAGCCAAGCGCCGCTGTACTACGTGCTGGCGGCGGCGGCGGCGCTGCCGTGGTCGTTCGGCTCGGACGACCTGGCACGCGCGTTCGTCGAGAACCCGACGCGCTTCAAGGGGGTCGGCCTTGCGCCGCGGCAGCACAACTACGCGCTTCACGGCCCGTGGGACGACCCCACCGTGCCGATCATCCGCGCGCTGAGGGCCGCACGCGCGGTCGCCGCGCTGTTCGGCCTGCTGGCGGCATGGGCGACCTGGCGATTGGCCCGCACGCTTCGGCCCGACCGGCCGTGGTTCGCCGTCGCCGCCGGAGCGTGGGTCGCCTTCACGCCGCAGGTCCTGTTCCTGTCCGCCGCCGCCAGCAACGACACCGCGGTGGCGGCGCTGGCGACGCTTGCGCTGACCGCGGCCATCGCGTTCCCGGATCGACCGGGCGACGGGGCGGCGGCGCGGCTCGGGGCATGGTACGGGCTGGCGGCGCTCGCGAAGTCGAGCGCGCTGGCGCTCGGACCGATCGTGGCGGTCGGCGTGGTGTTCGGCGCCTGGCGCAGTCGCTCGTCACGCGGCGTCGTGGCGGGCGTGGTGCGTTGGGGGGCGATCTCGCTCGCCGCGGCCATGGCGACGGGCGGGTGGTGGTACCTCCGCAACCTCGCTTGGTACGGGACGCTCTTCGGCCGATCGCTCCACCTGGCGATGCCGTGGGCCCACCGCGTGCCGCACAGCTTGGCGCGGCTGGCGCGCGACGATGCGTTCGACCTGCTGTTCATGTCGTACTGGGGTGTGTTCGGCTGGGGCACGGTCCGGTATCCGCGCTGGGTGTACGACGGCGCGCAGTTCGTCGTGGCGGCGGCGGCGGTCGGCGGTGTGGTGGCGGGTGCGGCGTGGTGGCGCGCGCGTCGGGTGAGGGGCACCGGCGAGCGTGGTACGGGTGATGGCGGCGGCACCGGCGTTGACGGCGATGGCGGCGGCGGCGTGGGCATTGGGGAGCGGATGGGCGACGGGCGTCCGTGGTGGGGATACGGGCTGTGCGGTGCGTGGTCGGCCGTCTCAATCGTGACGCTCATCGTGTGGATGCGGCAGGTCGAAGCGAACTGGGGGCGGTTGCTGTTCCCGGCGCTGGGCGCGCTCACCGTCCTGATCGTGGCGGGCCTGGCACGGCTCGCGCCGCGCGGCACATGGTCGGCGGTCGCGCTCGGCGGGCTCGTCGTCTGGTCGGTGAGCGGCCCGGCGATCGCGCTGCGCAGCGCCTATGGTCCCCCTCGGTACTTGTCGGAGGAAGAAGTCCGAGCGCTCGACGACCGCGTGGACTGGCGCATGGGCGACGCCGTGACGCTTCTGTCGTTCTCCGCGCTCGAGCCGACTGCGGCGAACCCGGGCTTCTGGCCGGTGCGCCTTTGCTGGCAGGCGATCCGGCGCCCCGACTTCGAACCGAGCGCCTTCGTCCATGTCGTCGGCGCTGCGGACGCCATCGTGGCGAGCTACGACGGCACGCCCGGCGGCGGGACGTGGCCGGGCGGGGCATGGCGGCCGGGGGAGGCGGTGTGCGAGCGCATCGAAGTGGCGATCGGTCAGCCGGAGCAGCCGGTTCCGGCGCCGGCCGTCTACCGGGTGGCCGTCGGCATGTTCGACCGCGACAGCCAGGAGCGGATGGCCACCGTCGATCGCGATGGCATGCCGGTAATCGGCAACTTCGTCGGGCACGTGAAGGTTCGAGGAGACGGTGGTGAGCGATCCGAGGATTTCGTCATGGATGACGTCCGATTCGGCGACAACGGCGTCGACATTCGGCTCGTGGACACTTCGGCCGTGCCCGAGTCGGTTTGCGCAGGCGAAACGCTGACGTTTACGCTCATGTTCAACGTCGACGCCCCGCCGGCCGAGGATCTGCAGCTCTTGGTTCACCTTCGCCCGGTGGGTTCGACAACGGCCGTGTCGCAAGCGGACGGACCGGTCATGCAAGCCGGGCTACCCTACCCGTCGAGCGCGTGGGCACGAGGCGAACACCTGGCCGATGTTCGCACGCTCGACGTGCCGCCGGACACCGAGCCGGGCGCGTACGTCGTTGCCGTAGGCTTCTATCGTCTGAGCGACGGGATGCGGCAGTCGGTGCGCGTGTCCGGTACGGATGTCCCCGACCGCACCTACGAACTGCGCGATCGGATCGAAGTGCGGCCGTGCCCGTAAGCGCGCGCCGGCCCCGCTCGCCGCGGCCCGCGCCGGTGTCGCGGCTCGCGGGTTCCGCGATCGCGGCCCTGACCCTGTTGGCGATCGCCATCCGGCTGCACGCACTCGAACACCAGCCCCTGTGGAGCGACGAGGGCCTCAGCCTCCACCGCGCCGGTCTCGGCCTGCTTGACCTCCTGCGCGGCCGGATCGTCGTCGACGGCTTTGCCACAACGGATCCCATGCCGCCGCTCTACTTCCTGGCGCTGGCCGCGGGCCGGTTCGTGCTCGGCGACGGCATCTGGGCACAGCGATTTGTCGGCGCCGCGCTCGGCGTGACGGCCGTGCCGCTGGCCTGGGTCGCCGGCCGCCGCCTGTTCGGCCGCCGTGCCGGCATCGCGGCGGCGATCGTCATCGCCGTGGCGCCGTTCGTCGTCTGGTACGGCCAGGAGCTTCGTCCGTACGCGGTGCTCGTCCCGTGCGTCCTCGCGCTGACGGCGTTGGCGGCCGGCCACGGCGATCCGACCCCGCGGGCGCGGCGCTGGGCGGCGGCCGCGGCCGTCGGCGTGCTCGTCCACCCGTTCGTCGGGTTCGTGGCGCTGGCGCAGGCGCCCTTCGTGCTGCCTTCGGCGTGGCGACGGGCGGCGCCGCGTCGGCGGTGGGCGGCGGCGGCCGTCGCGGGCGCGGCGGCACTCGTCGCGCTGCCGCGGCTGGCGACGATCCTCGGTGGGCCGACGCAGGTGGACTTCGCGCCGGTGGACGCGCTTGTCGTCATGCGTCAGGCGCTGGCGGCGTTTGCGGTGGGCATCTCGCCGTCGCTGGATCACCCGCTGGCCCGCAGCGCTCCCTTGGCGCTGCTGGCGATCGCCGGCGCCGGCGTCGGCCTCTCGGACGCGCGTACGCGGCGCGGCGCGGCGATGACGATCGTCGGCCTCGTCCTGCCGATCGTCGGCGTTCTCTGTCTGTCCGCCGTCAACCCCCTCTACAACGGCCCGCGGCATGTCCTGCCGGCGCTGCCCGCGTTCGCGCTCCTTGTCGGTGCGAGCGCCCGGCTGCCGAAGGCGATCAAGCGCGGGTTCGATCGGCGCGGTGGCGCAGCGGCGCGGCCCCTCGTCGCGCGGACGGCCTCCGTCGCATCCGTCGCGTCCGTCGCGGCCCTGCTGGCGGCCGCGACGATGGGGCTGGCCGTGTCGTGCGCCCAGCTGCAGCGCCAGTTCGGCGCTTCGGATTATGTCAAAGACGATCTCCGGAGCCTCGTCGCCGACCTGGCGGTGCGCTATGTGCCGGGGGACCGGATCGTCCTGCACGACGCCCTGATCGGCTTCACGTTCGACGCCGAGGCGGCGGCGCTCGGCGTCGTGCTGCCATGGGTTCCGGTGCCCCACTTCCCGAACGAGGATCGACACGCGGCGGAGGCGCGGCTGCTGGCGATGGTGCCGGCGGCCGGCGGGCGGATCTGGTTCGTCGACCGGCCTTCGCCGCGCGGCGGGTTCGAGGGTGAGTCGCTCGTACAGGCCGCCGACAAGCGTTGGGACCTCGTCGAGCGGCGGCAGTACGCGCGGATGTGGCTGCGGGTCGGGCTGCGCGAGTACCGGGTGGGCGGTTGGCCGACGCAGGTTTCGTCGCGGGCGGCGACGGGCGCCATCGTCGGGTGGTCGAACGGGCTGGCGTTGAACGACGCGGCCTTCGAGCGGCCGACCGTCGCGGCCGGGCAGCGGCTCGGGCTGGTGACCCGCTGGCAGCCGCACGCGCCGCTGGCGGGTGAGGTGAACTTCGAGGTCCGGCTCTGGGACGCGCAGCACGGACGGGCGATCAGCCTAGGCGCAGACCAGCTGCTGCGCGATCGCGACCTCGAGGACACCCCGCCGGGCTCGATCGTCGAGATCGCGTTGCGGGCCGGCGTGCCGATCGACACGCCGCCGGGTTCGTACGACGTTCAGCTAAGGATGCGCGACGCGCGTGCGGGCAGCCTGACCGTCACGGCGGGCGCGAGCCGACCGGGCGAGGATTGGAGCGGCGTGGCGCGCGTCGAAGTCGGGCCGCCGGTGCTGGAACCCGCTGCGGTGCGGCGGCTGGCGACGCGCGCGGCGTCCGGAACGGCGACGGATCGGTCGGCCGGCAGCCCATGAACCGCCGCTCGCCGGCACGGCCCGCCTTGTCAGCCGCGCGCCCATCGACTACGCTAGCCGCAGCGCCGTATCGCCCTCGTCTGCGGGCCGTCTGATCCGTGATGCCATTGTTTGCGCCACCGTCGCATCCGCCACAGCCGCATCGCACGCTCCGCACCGCATCCGCGCCGTCCAGGCTGCCGGTCGCGCGCCATGCGCTGCGCGCGGTGATCGTGGCCGCGGCGATCCTGGCCACGATCCTCGACATGTCGGCCCGTCGTGCGCCGTCGTCCATGCAGGCGTCCGACCCGGCACCCGACCTGCGAGGCAGCTGGCGCAGCGTTGCCAACGGTGACCGGGTGAACGCGATGCACAAGGACGGCGACACGCTGTGGGTCGCCGCCGATGCCGGCGGGCTCGTGCGCTGGTCCGTGGCCGCCGGAACGTACGTCCAGTACCTGCATCCGCAGACCCCGCTGCCGGACAATACGGTATACGACGTCGCGCCGGCGGTCGGGGGGGGGGTGTGGGCCGCCACGGCCCGCGGGCTCGTGCGCTTCGTACCGGAGCGCGAACAATGGCAGGTCGTCACGCCCGCGACGTCGCCCGGCATGCCGGCGCGCGTCGTGACCGCGGTGGCGCCGCTGGCGGACGGGACGTTGTGGGTCGGCTTCGCGCAGGAGTGGGACGCCGGCGCGCCCCATCCGGCGTCGAAGGACGGCAGCGTGCGCGGCGCCTTCCGGTCGGGCGGCATTGCGCGCTTCGACCCGGCCGCCAACGCGTGGTCGTCCGCCAGCCAGGCGGAAATCGTCACGCTGCCCGGCGATCCGCTGGCCGATCCGCGGTTCAAATCCGTGCCCTCGGACAACGTCACGGACTTGGCGCTCGACTCCGAGGGAACGCTCTGGGTCGGGACCCGTCCGTACTACGCCTGGGACGCCAGCAACTGCCACGAGAGCGACTGTCTCGGACAGACGGACTTCTGGGTGCTCACGGGCGGCGGTCTCGCGGCGGCCAAGGAAGGCGCGTGGCGGCGCTGGTATCCGACGGCCGAAACGGACACGGCCTGCTACGACCGCACGATCTGGTCGCTGGCCGCGGATGCCGACGGGCGGATGTGGGCCGCCACGCAAGGTCACGGCGTCCTGTTGATGCGCGGTTTCGGCCAGGCGTGGTCGTGCTCGAGCGGACAGGCGTACTACATCAAGCCGCGCGGCCGACCGGACCCCGGCGTGCGCGGGCTGCAGGGCAACGTCGTCCGCGCCGTCGCGGTCGAGGCCGGCACCGGTCGGATCTGGCTGAGCCAGGGCGAGGGCACGGACGTCGGACTTGGCCTGACCGTCCTCGACCCGAAGGCCACCTATGACGATTCGCCCGGGTCGCCGAGCTGGTTCGACTCGGACGATGTATACACCTCGTGGAGCATCGGTGAGCCGTCCGCGCGCAACCGCCGTGCATCGGCGATCGTGATCGACGACGGTCGACCGATCGTCGGCACGATCGATGACCGCAACGGGGACGGCGACGGGGTCTGGCTGGCCGGACACGCGGTTGAGCCGCCGGCACCGCCGGACTGGCGAGCGCTGCGAACCGCCGACGCCGGGCTGCCGTCCAACCAGATCACCGCCCTGGCGGACGACCCGCTCGGCCAGACGACGTGGTTCGCCACGAAGAACCGCGGCGTCGCACGCTGGCAGCGGGAGTCCGACACCTGGACGTGGTGGCGCGCCTTCCGCGAGGTCGGCCGCGCGGCGCAGGTCACGAGCGCGGCCGTCAAAGGCGAGGCGACGGCCCGCGTCGGCATCCCATCGGCGGCGGCCTTCGAGACGCTGTTTCCCGAGGCGCTCGACCTCGTCCGCCTGGGTAGCTCACCGACGATCCACACCGTCATGGCGTTCGCACCCGAGAGCGACGGGCTGAGCGGCCGGCTGACGCTCTCGCCGACGCTGAACGCCGATCTCGCGGTCGGGGACGCCGTCGTGCGCGTGACGCGCGGACCGGCCGGCGACCGGGCCACGCAGATCACGCTCCGCAACGGCAGCGAGCCCTGGATGTCGGCGCTGCGCAACGATGCGCTGTTCCAGATGACGGGCACGCCGCCGAGCTGCCCGGACTACCCGGACTGCTGGCTCGACGGCGGCCTTGCCGGCCTCGTCGACGGCGTGTGGCGGGTGTACGACCCGCGCAACAGCCCGCTCGACTACCGCGAGGCCGTCGCCGTCGAGGCGGACCGCGACGGGCGCGTCTGGGTCGCCGACGGCAATCTCGTGGCGACCGGCTTCGGGCTGGCCGTCCTCGACCCGGCCGCCGGCACGTGGCGCAAACACCAGGTGACGGCCGACTTCAATGCCGGCAACGGCGTGAGCGACCTGGCGATCGATCCCGAGACCGGTCACGTCTGGACGGCGCACTATCCGGTGGAGCGGCGCGTGGCGATCGGGCCGGGCCAGCCGGAGCAGATCGTGGTCGCCGGTGGCGGCGTTGCCCGGTTCGACGGCAGCCGCTGGAAGTCCTGGACGAAGAAGGACAGCGCTTCGACGATGGGCACGTACGGCGACTACGGCGTCTACAACGCGGTGACCGTCGACCGGTCGCGCGGCACGGTCTGGGCCGGCGGCTGGTCGACGCTCGGCAGCGTCTTCCATTGGCCGCGCGGCGAGAACGTGCATGCCCAGTTGGACGCCTGCCCGCTGGCCACGTGCCGCGCGCGCGACTGGGTCGGCAAGCGCTGGCTGAACGACGGGCTCGTCAGCGCGCTCGGCGTCGACCCGACCGGCCGGTTGTGGGTCGGGACCCATCGGCACGGGCGAGGCGTGCTGCCGCCGATCGGCGGCGTCAAGCTGCTCATCGGCGACGCATGGCACCTCGTGTCGCCGGACGCCAGCGGGATCCCGTCCGGCCAGATCGCCGCGCTCGAGGTCGACGGCCCGTCGGCCTGGATCGGGACACTGCGGCACGGTGCCGCGGTGTACGACGAGGCGGTGGTGCCCACCGCCACCCCGACCGCCTTCGTTCCGACGGCGGCGCCCACGTTGACGCCGACGCGAACACCCGACCCGTCACCGTCACCGTCACCCTCACCGTCGCCCGACGCGAGTCCGACGGGCGGCGGGACGGAGCCGACGCCGACCGATCCTGCAGTCCCCACCCCATCGCCAACGGCGACGATGCCGCTCGAGGCGACGCCCGACCGCCCGCCGAGCGCGACGGCCGCCGCCACGGCCCCGGTCGAGGCGACCCCGTCGCCCGTGCCGACGTCGCTCGGCCGCTGTCCGGCGACGGGGTGCGTGATCCACCTGCCGTCGCTGTGGCGCCTCAACCGGCGGCGGTAGCTTGGTACGCCACCACCGCACACTTTCGGGGTGGCCACGCGAGCAAGGAACCCGGAGATTCTGCGGTGGCGGGGTCCTCGCACGCTGTCATTGAACACGCTTCGGAATTCCGATAGAGGCATCGATCCGCAGACGCTGCCGTGACAGCGTGCTAGCCGTCGATCCCCATCATCCGCCCGAACTCCTCTGCCAGCTCGAACGCGGCGCGAACGTTGCGTGGGTTGCGGGAGTTCAGGTACTCGACGTTGATCCCGAGCCGGTCGGCCGGGATCCCGATCTCGCCGGCAAACGTCGAGAGGCGCTCCCAGACGAGCGTGAGCTGGGCGATCGAGGCGTCCACCATGCTGCGGGCGCCGCGCAAGGTTCGCTCGACGTCGCGCGGCACGTAAACGCCGAGGGCACGCAGCGCGAAGTTGAGGTCGTCCTCGCCGACGAAGGGCGAGAACGTCAGGAAGATCTTCGGGAACTGATCGAGCGGGATCGTACGGACCATGTCGAGCAGCAGGCAGCTCATCCACTCGCCCTCGTACAGAAGCTGCGTCGTGTAGAACGAGAGCTTCGACTCGGCGATCTTGAGCTGCAGCCGCGCGAGCTCGTCGTAGCTGGCCGGGCGCGGCACGAACTCCTTGCGGCGCGTCGGAATGATGATGCCGCCGCAGTGGAATCCGCGGCCGCGGGCGATCTCAGCCGCTTTCGCGACGTCGAGGGCCCGCTCGCCGTAGCGCTTCTGCGACGCGTCGCCGCCGACGAGGACGACGTCGCGGACCCCCATCGCCTCCGCCGCATCCAGCCACGCGGCGAACGGCTCGGCCTCGGTGGCGACGCTCACGCGGTACAGGCTGAGCGGCTTGGACGCCTGCGTCTGCAGCCAGCGCGCAAAGTCCAGATTGCCAACGCGCTCGACGCTCGAGCGGTGGAACTCCCCGTCGTCCTGGATGTCCGGCACGGAGAGCGCGTCGAAGCGCGTGTACGCCCGCAGGCAGTGCTCGAGGATGGCGTACGCCTTGTCGCGGTGCTGGATGAGCGGCGGCGTGGCTTCCATGATGACCCGGGCGTCGGCGAGATAACTATCCATGGAACGCTACGAGGCGGTCGGGCGCGATGTCGCGCAGGAACGGCAGCGCCGCATCCTTGTCGGACACGATCGGCGACGAGGAGGGCCACGGGATCGCGAGGTCGGGGTCGTCCCACCGAACGCCGAACTCCGCGGCGGCGGCGTAGCCATCCGTACACTTGTAGCTGAAGACCGCCGACTCGGTTCGGACGAGGAAGCCGTGCGCGAATCCGGCCGGCACCCAGAACTGGCGGAGCGTCTCGCCGCTCAGCTCGACGGCCGCCCACTGGCCGAACGTCGGCGAGCCGCGGCGCACGTCCACCGCCACGTCCCACACGGTGCCTTCGAGCACGGTCACGAGCTTGCCTTGCGGTCGCGGGTTCTGGACGTGCAGCCCGCGCAGCACGTCGCGCCCCGAACGAGATACGTTGTCCTGCACGAACGTCGACGGCAGACCGAGCGCGGCGTAGCGTTCGGCCTGCCACGTCTCGACGAACCAGCCCCGGCCGTCGCGGAAGACGCGCGGTTCGAGGATCAGCACGCCCGGGAGAGCCGTTGGAATGACGTTCACGATCGGCGATTCTATCGCGTTGGGCCGCTGTCTCCTAGTACACCACCACCGGACATGCTCGGGGTGACTACCGGAGTGCGGATCCCGGCGATTCTGCAATGGTGGTGTACGAGCCGGCGGCGGCCGAACCGATGGCCAGGCCGTCCACGTGCTGGATGGCCAGCACGGACGGGCGCGGCGGTGCCGTGCCGTCCGGGAAGAGGCTCGACGGCGCCGCGAACGTGCTGCCTTCGCCCGGGTGCTGGATGGAAAGGAAGAGCGTGGTGTCGTTTGGCGTGAACGCATGGCCCGTGACCTCGGCGCCGGCCACGGCGCTGAAGAACCGCCGCACCCGGCCGCGCTCCGGACCGTCGACCGAAACGACGAACAGCCCGTCGTTGATGCCGAACGCCTCGGACTGCCCATCCGTGGCGATCCAGAGGTTGCCGGCGTGATCGAACGCCAGGTTGTCCGGGCAGCTGATCCGCGAGATCCCCCCTGTGGCCGGGTAGCCGGCGAAGTACGTCGTCGGATCCGCCGGGTCGCCGCAGACCAGGAAGAGCTGCCACCGGAATCGCCGCCCGGCGTGATCGTTTCCGTCCTCGATCAGCTCGATCACGTGCCCATGCTTGTTCTCGACCCGCGGGTTCGCGGGGTCCGCCTTGGGCTGGCCGGGTACGCCGCGCTGGGCATTCTTCGTGAGGGCGATGTAGACCGTGCCGTCCGGTGCGATCTCGATGTCCTCCGGCCGATCCATCTTCGTGGCCCCCACGAGATCGGCGGACTTGAGCGTGTTGATCAGGACGTCGCCCTGGGTGGGCAGACCGTTGACGCTCGTCAGCGGACCCTGCCCGTGCACGAGCGGCAGCCAGTCACCGCTCCCGTTCGCGTTGAAGCGCGCCACGTGCAGCGTGCCCTCGTCGAGCAAGTCGCGGTTGGCCGTGCGGTCGTGCGGGTTGAAACGGCCGCGCGTCACGAACTTGTAGACGTACTCGAAAGCCGTATCGTCGCCGGAGTACAGCGCCACCTGTCCCCCCCGCGCGACGACCGAGTTCGCCGCCTCGCGCCGCATCCGACCGAGTGCCGTCCGTTTGCGCGGCACCCACAGAGGATCGTACGGATCGACCTCGACGACCCAGCCGAAGCGATAGGGTTCGTGCGGGTGGCGGCCGAGGTCGAACCGGTCATCATGCCTCTCCCATGCCCACTTGGAAACGCCGATCGCGACCCCCGAGCGGGCATGATTGAGCAAGTCCTCGTCGTCGCCCGTCAAGCTCCGTCGGTTGCCGAACGCGTCATGGAAGTTCTCCTCGGCGGAGAGCACCGTCCCCCACGGCGTGCGCCCGGCGGAGCAGTTGGCGAACGTGCCGCGCACGGTGCGCCCGAGCGGGTCGGCCGCCGTGCGCAACAGACGGTGTCCGAGCGCCGGACCGGTGAGCTGGCACTCCGTCGTGCCGGTGATCCGCCGGTTGTATGGGCTGCCGAGCACCGGTCGCCACTCGCCCCCGTCATGGACGACCTCAACGATCGACAGGCCGAGGCTCTCGAGCTGCACGGCCACCTGCTGGGCGGTCGGCAGCGCGGCATTGTAGGTCGGAAACATCAGCTCGGGGTTTGTGTACTCGTGGTTCACCACGAGCAGTCCGCGACGCCACGACTCGGAGGTCCGCGGGAGCGGGAAGTAGCCGACGAAGTCACAGTTGTAGCCGAACTGGCGCGCCTGCGCCGCGGCCGTCTGCCGCAGCGGGTCGAACGCCGGCGCATCGGGGAACAACGGGTCGCCCCACCGTAGGAGGACCGATGCGCGATGCCCATCGGCCAGCGCCATCCGGTCGCCGGTCGTGCTCGCCACGTGCCCGAAGCCAAGCCGGCTTTCGGCCGAGGGTACGACGCGGTTGTGGACGGTCGGCAGGTAGATCGTGAGCCCCGCCATGGCCGTGCTGCGCAGGAAGTCACGTCGCGACCAGCGTCGCGCGACGACGGCGGCGAACGGTTCGCCCGTTCCACCCGCGCTCAACACCCCGTCGTCCGGCACTTCGATCTCGATGTCAGGCATCGGGTGTGGTCGTCCACGCGGCGGGGCGATGAATCGTACGCGATCCAAGATCGCGCTCGCTGTCATTCCGACACTCGATCGGCGGCACGGAGTTTAGACGCCTGCCAATCGTCGGTCAACGCCCTCTCTCCGCCCCAACGGACGATCGACTGTCGTCATCGCGAACTCCCGACCCGATGCCACGACGACGCGACGCCACGGCTGGGCCACCAGCGCTCCGCCGCGGCATCTTGCCGGTCGCGGCGATTGGCATACACTCAGGCGCGGCGCCGGGCAATGCCTGGCGCTGATCATGTTCGCTCCGCGCGCGGGTGGACTTCGGGTCGTCGGACCTGCCCGCCATACGGTGACCCCGCCACAAGGTGACCCCAACCATGAGCCAGATCAGCTTCTTCGACCAGGTCAACCGGAACTTCGATCGAGCCGCGGCGTTGACCGATCACAGCGAGACGCTCTTGTCGCTGATCAAGCAGTGCAACAGCGTCTATCACATGACGTTTCCCCTCAAGCGCGATGACGGCTCGATCGAGTCCATCCACGCCTGGCGCGTCGAGCACAGCCACCACAAGCAGCCCACCAAGGGCGGCATCCGCTTCGCCGACGCCGTGAACGAGGACGAGGTGATGGCGCTTGCGGCACTGATGAGCTACAAGTGCGCCATCGTCGACGTGCCGTTCGGCGGCGCCAAGGGCGGCATCCGGATCAACCGTCACAACTATTCCGATCGTGAGCTCGAGCGGATCACGCGCCGCTACACGTTCGAACTCGTCAAGAAGAACTTCATCGGTCCGGGCGTCGACGTGCCGGCGCCCGACTTCGGGACGGGCCCGCGCGAGATGTCGTGGATCGCCGACACGTACATGGCGATGGTGCCGGGCGAGCTGAACGCGCTCGGCTGCGTCACCGGCAAGCCGGTCGCGCAGGGCGGGATTCGCGGCCGGACGGAAGCCACGGGCCGCGGCGTGTACTTCGGTGTGCGCGAGGCGTGTGACGTACCCGAGGACATGGCGCGGCTCGGCCTGACGGTCGGCCTGTCCGGCAAGCGCGTCATCGTGCAGGGGCTCGGCAACGTCGGCTCCCATGCGTCGCAGTTCCTGCAGGACGGCGGCGCGGTCATCGTCGCCGTCGCCGAGCGCGAGGGTGCGGTCCACAACCCGGACGGGCTGGACGTGCGGGCGCTCATCGCCCACCGGACGGCCACAGGCTCGGTGGCCAACTTCCCGGGTAGTACGTACATCGCCCGGTCCCTCGATGCACTCGAGCTGCCGTGCGACATCCTGGTGCCGGCCGCGCTCGAGAACCAGATCACCGAGGAGAACGCGCCGCGGATCCAGGCCAAGATCATCGCCGAAGGCGCCAACGGACCCACGACGTCGCGTGCCAGCGAGATGCTGGCCGAACGCGGCGTGCTCGTCATCCCGGACTCCTACCTGAACGCCGGCGGCGTCGTCGTGAGCTACTTCGAGTGGCTCAAGAACCTGTCGCACGTCCGGTTCGGCCGAATGGAGCGACGCTTCGAGGAGTCGGCGTACCGCGGCTTGCTGCAGGCGATGGAGTCGATGACCGAGAAGCGCCTTTCCGAGGTCGAGATCCGGGCGCTGGCCAAGGGCGCCTCGGAGGAAGACATCGTCCAGTCCGGCCTCGAGGACACGATGGTCGATGCCTATCGCCAGATCCGGCGCATCCAGCACGAGCGCAAGGATTGCCCGGACCTGCGCACGGCGTCGTTCGTCAGCGCGATCGACAAGATCGCGCTGTGCTACTCGGAACTCGGCATCTTCCCGTAGGCACGACTTGCCGTAGGCACGACTTGCCGTCGGCACAACGGGCGCGTTCGAATCCGAGTTCGCGTCATCGCGACGAACATACCCCGCATGCGATCGTCGAGCAGACGAGCAAATGGGCCGGCGCACGTGGCGCCGGCCCATTTCGCTTGCTGCGCGGTTGCGCGATCGCGCTGCGCGATCAGCGCTTGAAGCGGTAGCCGAACGGAAGGTAGATCTGGTTGCCGCCGGTCGTCGGCGGTCGCGTCGGCGTCGGGACCGGGCCGACGGAGTCGCCGGTCTCGGCCACGAGGATATGGCCGTTGGTGGTGTCCGTTTCGATCCGGACGCCGGTCACGTCGGCCATCGACCAGTCCGCCCGCGGCGGTACGTCGCCGACGCCGAAGCTGAACGCGCCGGTCGGATCCGAGCCGCGATCGAAACCGATCGTCCGCCCGCTCGCGAGCCGCAGGTAGACGCGAATCTGGCGATCCGCCGTCGTCGTGCCGCGGATCGTGCTGGCGGGGCCGGGGCTCCAGTCGAAGTCGAGCTCCTCAACGGCGATGTCGGCCGTGTCGCCGCTGGCTTCGAGGTGGACCGTCATGCCGGGCTCCAGCGACAGCGCCTGACCGCCGGCGTCCTTGACGCGGACGTCGAACCGCCCGGCGGCGTTGGCCACACCGGCCGCGTTGCCGCGTGCGGTGCCGTCCGCCGCCTTGACCGTCACGACCACCGGACTCGACGGCAGCGCCTGGCCGGCGACGCGGTCCGTGTGGACGTAGACCTCGCCGCGCGCGCGGTACGCGTGGCGATAGACGTAATGCCCGTCGGCGGTGAACATCCCGATCTCGAAGCCGTCGCCCGGATCGCGCTGGAATCCGGGGATCGGCTGGAACTGGAACCGGCCCTGGGCATTCGTCAGCGCGAACTGAACGCCCCCACCGCCGCCGGGGCCGCCCCCGCCAGGCCCGCCGCCGGTGAGGTCGAGGCACCCGCCGGCCGGGAACTTGCGCAAGACGATGGTGCCGGCCGGGAGCGTGCCGGTGAGCTGCCCCGTCGTCCAGTTCACCGAGACCGTGAGCGGGGGCAGCGTGACGCTGACGTCCTTTGCCCCGAGCTTGGCCTTGACGATCTGGCCCTCCGCCGTCGTGACCGCCGCGCCACCCTTGGTCAATTCGAAGTCGAACTGCGAGTTGTAGCCGGCCGGCCCCTCGGCATGACCGAGCGCCGCACCACCGGCGTCGCTCAGATCCGCCGTCACGGCATCACGCGGCGCCCCGACGAGGCCGCAGGCGTGGCTGCCGCCGTGCTGGGCGACGAGGATCGGCACGTAGCGCGTCATCGAGACGCGGTGGCCGATCGGCACGCGGTAGATCAGGTTGGCCCGCGAGCCGGGCTGGACGTTGTAGGGAGGTTGGAAGCTCTGCGTCCACGTCCCGTCGGCATTGATCGTCGGTTCGGCGTTGCGGTTGCCGCCGAAGCCGCCCCCGCCCCCGCCCGGCCCGCCGCCGATGACCGGCCGCGCGATCGCGTCGCCGACGTTCAGCTCCAAGTGGCCGCCGGGCGTCGCCCGACCGGAGACGCTGTTCGCCTCCTCGTCGAACGCCACGGTAAGCTCGGGAATCGTCATCTCGAGCGTCTCGGCCGGCGCGCCGGCCGGGACGACGCGGACGATGTCGCCCTGCTTGGGCCGTACGCGCTCGCCCGTGCCGTCGACCATCGTCACGGCGAAGATCGCATCGACGTCTGTCTTGGCCGAGCCGGTATACAGGGTCCGGCCGCCCGAGAGGACGGTGACGGCGACGTCCGCCATCGGCCGCCACGACCCGACGAGGGTGCCGGTGTCGAGGTCGAGGCGCAGGCCGGGCACGAAGATCTGGCTGAGGATCGTGTGGCCACCCTCGTCGATGTTGAACGTGATGCTGTCGTTGTGCTGGAGGTCGAACGTGCCGCTGAAGCTGTGGCTGAAGTTCCCGGTGCCGTCCGACACCGCCTCGGCCGTCGCGTCGTCGCCGATGAGCGGCCGGACGACGTCGATGCCGACGGTCTTGCCCGGCGCGGTGACGCCGTTCACGAGGTCATCGGCCACGAACGCGACGCCTCGCAGCTCGGGTACGACGAGGTTGAACACGTCGTCGCCGACGGTCGCGCGCAGTGTGTCCCCGACCTGGATCCGCACGGGCTGGTCTGTCGTGTCGGTCAGGTTGACGAACCAGTTGCCGCCGAAGCCGCCCCCGCCGCCGGGGCCGCCGCCGGGGCCGCCGCCGCCCCCGCCGATGTTCGCCAGGCCCGTCGCCACGACGACGCCCTTGTTGTCCACCAGCTGCAGGCTCGCCGAGCGGCTGGTGGGTCCGTTGCCGCTGACGAACGTGTCGTTGATCTCGAGCGACATCCGCACCGCCGCCCACGACGAGACGAGTTCGTGGCCGCTCAGCAGGCGGACCGCCACCTCGCCCGCCATCGGGTCGTCGATGTCCAGCGTGCCGGCAAAGTCGGCCACGTAGCGACCGGAGGTGTCGACGGGCACGGTCTTGCGGGTCGTCTGGCCGCCCTGCTGGCACGACACCGTCACCGTCGTGCCGGCCGGCGCTTCGCCGGACACTCGGTCGGACGCCTTGTCCGTCATCGCCGTGACGTTGCCCACCGGAATGATGATCGGATCACCCGCCACGAAGTTCACCTCGACGCGGTCGCCGATGGCGATCGCGTTCGGCCCGCCGAAGGCGACGCCGTACGCGCCGGCGTTGTTCGAAACATCGTCGTCGATGGCCTTCTGCGTGCCGTTGGCCGCTCGCAGCGTGACGGTGACGAGCGTGCCGGGATCCGCAACGCCCGTCACCTGGCTCGCGTGGATCCCGACGCGGACCTGCTCGATCGCGTCGATCGTCACGACCGTGAGGCCCGGCGCCACCTCGACCCCGACGCGGATGCGCCAGCCCGGTCCGATCGGGTCCGTGCCGGGCATCGTCACGTTGAACGTGCCGTCGGCCGCGGTCGTCGCCGTGGCCGTGGGCGGCGTGCCGCCGAACGGCGAGAGCGCCTCGACCGTCACCTTCATGCCGGCCGGTGCGCGGCCGGCCACTTTGCGATCCGAGGTCGAGACCTGGTCGATGTACACCGCCGGCGCGACGCCGCGCAGCGTGCGGGTGCCTCCGGGAAGGGCGCTCGTGACCGTCACGGTGACGGTGTCGCCGACGCGCAGCGGCTGCAGCGCGGTCGGCCCACCGCCGCCGCCTCCGCCCCCGCCGCCTCCGCCGGCGGCAACGTTCCAGTTCGCCGTCGGCCGCACGGTGGCGACCTGTCCGCGACCGCGCGCGGCCCCGTTCGGGGCGCTGAAGCCGACGTTCACCCGGTCACCCGGCGTCACCGAGCCGCTGATCGCCCGCGCGCCGATCGCCGCCGTGGCGCTGAGAGCCACGTAGCGGGCCGAGAACTTGTTGCCCTCCGCGGTCGTGATCGTCGCCTGGCCGCCGTGACCGGCGACGAGGTCACGGCCGGCAAACGCGGTGTTGAACGTTCCGTCAGCGGCAGCTGTGACGGTGTTCGTCATCGCCGCCGTCACGTCCGGCCCGGCGTTCAGCACCACTTCGACGCTTGCGCCGGCCGGCGCCTTGCCGACGACCCTGTCGCCGTCGATATCGATGTCGGCCGCCAGGTCGGGCACGGGCGCGGTCTGCTCGGCCGCGCCCTGGGGCGTCAGGGCAATCGTGTAGCCGCTGTTGATGAACGGTCCCCGGTTGTTGCCGCCGCCCATGCCGCCACCCGCACCTCCGAACTGGATCCGGACGAACCCCTGCGCATCCGATACGCTCGGCTGCCCGTTGGCGCGCACGGTGGTCCCCTCGCGCAACTGGGCCTGCACGACGGTCGACGGTGTCGTCCGCCATGTCAGCGCATTGTCGTGCATCGACGCGCCGATGCCCGTCGCCGCTTGAACGGTTTGCTGCTGCGTCATCGCCAAGGCCGGAGCCGACGGCCCTTGCCATGGCGTGGCGCCGGCGCTGACGGCGCCGACTACGGCCACGGGTAACATCAGACGCAGCACACGCCACGCGGTGGGTCGGAGCATCGGGAGCCTCTTTCTGTGTGGGTCGGATTCTGTGTGGGTCGGACCGGGTCGACAGGAACCGGCGATCGGGAAGCGGGGGCACCGTCTCAGGACGTGCAGCGACGGCGCCGGCAGCGGGCGCACGACGGACTTGCCCCGTCCGGATGTCGCACTAGGCTGCCATAACGCCAAGCGGTGTGCGCAGGCTAGTCAGGCTTCGGACCAAATTGTAAAGAATCCGTAAACACGCGCATAGGACGGGCAGACTTCCCGCGAGCGGAGCGGGCGATTGGGTCGCGCGACCGCGATTGGCGCCGCACGGCGATCGAAAGAGCCGGGCAGTTACCGCAACCACGCGACCCGAACGGCCGCGGCCAGCGACTCGGGCGCTGACGTCAGCCGTTCCGGCGACGGTGTCGAACCTTGGTACAGCCCGTTCCGCCCGCCGCCGCGTCCATCGAGCGCCGCAAACAACGCGTCGGCGACGGCCCGCATGCGTCGATCGTCCGTGGTGGCGGCGGATGCGATGACGACGCGCCCGTCCGGAGCCGTCCCGCCGGCGACGACGACGACGGATTCCGGCCGCAGCGCGGTAACGGCGCGCGCGATCGCCGTCAGCCGCGCCGCCGAGGCGTTCGCTTCATGGGCGATCAGCACCGTCGGCGGGTCGTCCGGCGAGGGCTCGGCCCATGCTCCGTCGTCGCGCGTCCGGGCGATCCGCTCGGCGGTCAACCGGACGATCTCCGCCTCGAGCGCGTCCGCTCGGCGCTCCGCCGCTGCCAGGCGCTCCGTCCGCGCCGTCATGGCATCGAGGAGTGCGTCGTCGGCGGCGCCGAGTGCCCGCCGAAGCGCCGCCGTGCGCGCCTCGTGCTCCGCCAGGCGCCGCCGGACGCGGCCGCCGGCTGCCCACGTCAGCCGCACGCCGCCGCGCAGCCGCTCCGCCCCCAGCAGCGACAGCGCCTCGACCTCAGCCGTGTTGGCGACGTGCGTACCGCCGCACGCCGCAACGTCGAGCGTGCCGATGGAGACGAGGCGGACCGGACCGCTGTGTGCCTCGGGCAGGCCGCGGGACCGAACCGCACGCCCGCCGAGATCCGCCCGATCCACGTACGTGCTTCCCACGGCGTGGGCCGCGCGCAGTTCGCTCGCCACCGCCGCCTCGAGCACATCGAGCTCGTCCCGACCGAGCTCGGGCACGGCGACCTCGATGTCCGACGTGTCCGGACCGAGGTGGAATGCCGTCGTCGGCCAGCCGAACCGGTCGGCGGCGACCGCCGTCAGGACGTGCTGCGCGGTGTGCTGCTGCATGTGGTCGAACCGGCGGGCCCAGTCCAGCTCGACGCGAACCGGGGCGTTCGGCGCGGGGCGACCCGCACCGGCTTCCAGGACGTGGCGGATGGCGCCCGCCACCCGCTGCACGTCGGTGACGAGCCGGCCGTCGACCGAGCCGCGGTCGGAAGGCTGGCCGCCCCCCTCCGGGTAGAGGACGGTGTCGACGAGCTCGACCCACGGGCCGTGGGCGTCGTCGCCGCACGCGGCGACGGTGGTCTCGATCGCGGTACGATACGGTTCGCGCAGGTAGGCGGCGGGAACGTGGGCTGCCATGCGTTGGCCTCGCGGGTGGGTGTCGATTGCGCGCGGGAAGCTGGCTCGGCCCGGTGTTATACTGCCCGACGGATGGATCGAACAGGACCACAGCGAGCGAGCACACCTGTGACCGCGAACGACACCGCCGATCAGACCCGCGAATCCCGCGCCATCGACGCCGCCAAACAGGCGGCCGGCGAGGCGGCCGCCGCGCTCGTCCAAAGTGGTATGCGCCTCGGCCTCGGCACGGGCTCGACGGCCGACTGGGCGACGCGCGCCGTCGGGCGCCGGCTGGCGACCGGCGAGATCCACGACATCATCGCGGTCCCGACGTCGACGGCCACCGAGCGGCTCGCGACGGCGCTCGACATCCCGTTGGCCACGCTCGCCGTCGTACCCGAGCTCGATCTGGCCATCGACGGCGCGGACGAGATCGATCCGTCGATTGACCTGATCAAAGGGCTCGGCGCGGCGCTCCTGCGGGAGAAGATCGTCGCGCGGGCGGCCGCGCGGTTCGTCGTGGTGGCGGACGGGAGCAAGGTGGTCGATCGCCTCGGCACAAAGGCCCCGCTGCCGGTGGCGATCGTCCCGTTCGCGTGGCAGACCCACCTGCGCGCCATCCGCGCCCTCGGCGGCGAACCGGCGCTGCGTCTTCGGCCCGACGGGGAGGCCGTCGTCACGGACGACCAGCTCCTGATCCTCGACTGCCGGTTCGCCGCGGGCATCGCCGACGGCGCCGGTGTCGAGCGCGCGCTGCGCGAGCGGCCCGGCATCGTGGCCACGGGTCTGTTCCTCGGTCTGGCGGATACCGCGTTCATTGCCACGGCCGACGGGGTGACGGTCCGCACGCGAACGCGTTGACACCGCCGCTGATCGTGGCGGTCGACGCCAGCCCCGTCCGGCCGGGAACGGGCGGCGTCGGAAGGTACGTGGCCGAGCTGATCGCCCACCTGCCCGACCGGGCCGCCGACCGCCCCTTGACCGTCGTGCCGCTGACGAATCGACCGGACGCCTGGCTCGCCCGGTACGAAGTCGGCGATGACCTGAGCGCGCGCGCGCACGTCATGCCGCCGCCGCCGGTCGTGATCCGCCGCCCGACCCTTGCCTGGCTGCAGTGGGAAGCCGCTCGGCAGGCACGGCAACCGGGCATCGCGCTCTTTCACGCGACGACCGGGCGCGCGCCTCTTCGCTTCGACCGACCGACGGTGCTCACCGTGCACGACACGGCCGTGATCGACGTGCCGTCGCTCTTCCCGTACCGCGAACGCTGGCTGGCCGGCCTGTGGCTGCGCGTATCCGTGCCGCGGGCGGCGGCCATCGTGTGCGTCTCGCGATCGACCGGCGCGGCGGTCCTCCGGCGCTGGCCTGCCGTCGCTCCCCGGTTGCGGATCGTCCGACCGGGCGCGAGCGAGCGCTGGTTGCAGTCGCCCGCACCGCTGCCGGTCGTGCTCGCCGGAATCGTCGGGCGGCGATGGTGGCTGCATGTCGGGGCGTGCACCGTCCTGAAGAACGTCGTTCGACTCGTCGAGGCGTACGCGCATGTCCACCGCCGGGTCGGCGAGCCGCTGCCGAACCTGATCCTCGTCGGCCCGGAGGGCGACGCGGACGTCGCCGTGCGTGCGACCGCCGCCGTGCTCGGCGTAGCGGAGCGCGTTCACCTCGTCGGCCCGGTCGACGACCCCACACTTCACGCGTTGTACGCGGGCGCCGAACTGACGGCCTGCGTGGGGCTGCACGAAGGCTTCGGGCTGACGGCGCTCGAGGCGCTGGCCTCGGGATGCCCGGTCGTATCGTCCGGCCGCGGCGGGTTGAGCGACGCCGCGCCGTGCGGGGCGCTGGTGGCCGACCCGACGGTGGGCACGGCGCTCGAAGATGCGCTCGCGGCGCTCGGAACGCATGCGGCGCTGCGCGCGCGGTTGGGCGCGGAAGGGCGCGCGCATGCCGCGAAAGCCACGTGGCGCCATGCGGCGGCGGCAACGGCGGAGGCATACGCGACGACAACGGCCGGCCGCTGAGCAGGACGCAACCCTTGCGCATCGCCGCCAAACTCCGCACAATGCGTTGTGAGTCCGTTCCTCCGTTCCGCCGTCGCCGAGAGAGAGCCCAAACCCATGTCACGAGCCTCAGATGCCCTTCGTCGCTGCTTCCTCACCTCCGGCCTGAGCGACTCCGCGCTCGAGACGCTGGCCGACCTGACCCAGCGCCGGCAGATCGCGGCCGGCGCCATCATCTTCGTCGAGGGCGAGCGGGGAAGCGAGCTGTTCATCGTCGACTCGGGCGAGGTGCGGATCACGACGACATCACCGACCGGGCAGGTGTTGACGCTGGCGAGCCTCTACCCGGGGGATTCCTTCGGCGGCTTTGCGTTGCTGGACGGTGAGCCGCGCAGTGCCACCGCGACGGCGATAGCGGACAGCACGCTCGTCGCGCTCCATCGCGACGCCTTCTTGGACACGGTGCACACGAATCCCACCGCCTGTGACGCCGTGCTGCACAGCCTCGCGGAGATGGTGAGGTCCATGAACAAGCGCCTGCTGGACGACCAAACCGACCCGCCGGCGCGCGTCGCCAAGGTCCTCCTGGCCCACGTGGAGCGGCACGGGGTGCCCGGTGAACGCAGCGGGGTCATGATCAAGCATCCCCTCAGCATCGACGATATCGCCTCGATGGCGGATCTGTTCGCGTCACAGGTCGACAAGGTGCTCGAGAAGTACCAGTACGAGAGCGTCGTTGAGCGGGGGCCCGAGTACTGGACAGTCCTGCGCATGGATGCGCTGAGCGAGGCGACCAAGAGCCCCATGCATCGCACGGACTGATCGCACGGACGGATCGCACGGACGGATCGGAGCATCGTCCGGATCGACGGGCGTGCGCTACCGGACCCGCACGCGCCATCTGTGGCGGGCCACACGCCACGAGTCGGCGACGTGAAGTGCGTAGGCGAGCGGCCAGCGCGGCGATGAAGCGAGGCGCGGATACCGATCGGCCAGCGCGCTGCGCGGCGGCCAGCAGATCCAGCGGAGAACCGTGCCGGCTTCGCGTGCGTTGCGCGGCCACATGCGGGGGATCTCCAGCAGCGGCCTTCGAGCGGTCGCGGACCCGGCGCGGGAAACCTGGTCGATGTCGACGTCGTCCGCCCAACGCAGCAGCGGCACCCGAACGCTTCGGGCGAGGACTTCGAGCACCGTGCACGGCACGGGCGCGTCGATCTCGCGGGCGGCCAGGCAAAGCGCCGGCCAGATGAACCGAGCGGCATGCGGCGTCGCCGCCGCGTCGATCACCCGCTGCCAGGTTCGATCGGTGGCGCGCGCCGCGACGACGCCGACATCGACGAGGGACAGCAGCCGCAGCCGTCGGCCGAGCGCATCCACAGTCGCGTGCGCGGCGACGTGGAGCAGCATCATCGCCTCGTCCGGCCAAGGATCGACCGGCCTCGCGGCAGCCGCTTCCGGCGATGCGAGCAGCGCACCGACATCCAGCGTCAGCCCCCGGAACCCTTCCAGGATGCGCGGATGGACCTCGACCGGACGCGGGTTGTCCGGATGTTCGCCGCGCCGGTCGACGACGGTGGCACCCGGCAGGGCATACGAGGCGTGTTTCCAGCTCGTTGAGGTGAGTCGATAGCCCATTCCGCTCAGTGCGGCGTGCGCCGCGCGGGCATGCGCGGACGGCACCCACAGGTCGGTGTCCGCCATCGGCCGCAGCGCCGGGTCCGGATAGGCATGGTCGGCCAGCCATGCGCCCTTGAGCGGCCGCCATGGCACGCCGGCGGATGCGAGGGCCACGGCCATCCGCCCCCGGTCGGCAGCGAGCACGGCAGATCGCTGAGCCACGCGCCGCGCCGTGTCCGCCAAGCCGTCGGCGACAGCCGCCGGTGCCAACGGACCGAGTGTCGACGCGATGAGCGCGGCGACACCCTCGGCCTCGGCCCAACGGACGACTGCCTCGGCTGCCGGATCGTCGTACGCCTCGAGGGTCCCGGCCACGGCGCGGGCAGCGGCACGCTCGTCCGCCCCGGTGGCCGCAGCCAGCGCCAGCCTCCCGGCGGTGCGCGCCAGCACACGGCGCTGCGCCCTGCCGAGGCTTGCCGGCGGGGTGAACGGCGCGGCCGTCACGGCCGTTTCATCCCGTGGGCCGGCTGGAGGATTGGCGGCCTGCGGCGGCCCCGCTTGGCCGGTTGGACGGACGGCTGCTATGGTAGTTCGTGATTGGGTCCGCCCCGACCCGCCGAGCATCTTGCCGACGGAACGAGAGCAGGGCGAGGGTCGGCAGTCGAATGCGCCCCGCCGACAGGACGCGGTGGCCGAGTTGCACTGTGCCTCGGACGCCGCTCGGAGGAGCGTGACCCGTGCGACGACCTTCTGGGTGGGTGAGCATCGTTCTTGTCGCGTGCATGCAGCTGTGCTTGGCATGGTCGATCGAGAACGCCGGCTGGGTGCCCGGCCTCACGATCCTGACCCCGGTCGTCCTCGGCGGCGTGGCCGTCGGCGCCGTGTTGTCGGCGTGGCGCTGGATGCCGGTGCTCGTCGCACACGGCTGGAGCGCCGTCATCGGCACGGCGTGCACATTCTACCTGGCCACCGGCCTCGTGTCGGACTATCAGAGCGCCCCGCCCGGCTTTGACGCCCTGCCGTTGACCGACCGCTTGGCGTACGTGCGCAACCTGTATCTTGCCTGGCCCAACGTCGCCCGCAGCGGCATGCCGCTCACGAGCGACCAGTCGGACATGATGGCGCTGTTCTTCACGATCACGATGGCGCTGCTGCTGTGGCTGCTGGCCTACATCTGCACCTGGTTCGCCGAGCGCTACATCAGCTGGTCGGGCGCGGTGCTGCCGAGCGGCTTCGCCCTCGTGTTCAGCCTCTATTCGGCACGGCTCAACGGGTACGCGGCCTATATCGGCTTCTTCATGCTGTGCGCGTTTCTGCTGGCCGCCCGCACGCATATCGCGCTCCGACTCGAGCGCTGGCAGGCCGAGCGGATTCACCACGGATCCGGGATGGAGTTCGACTTCCTGCGCGACAGCCTCGTCGTCGCCGCCGTGGCGATCGCCGTGGCGTTCGTTCTGCCCGGGCGCATCCAGAGCGCGCTCCTTCGCGACCTGCCGGCGACGTGGTCGGCCATGTCCGAACGCACGCGCAAGCTGTCCGGCCGGTACTTTCCGAACCTGAACTACCCGCTCCGCGGCGAGGGCAACAGTTTCGGCAACGCCATGCCGCTCACCGGCAGCATCGAGCTCGGCAGCCAGCCGGTGTTCGACGTCGAGCTGGACGGCCAGAACGGTGTCCCGGCGCGCTACTTCCGCATGGCGGTCTTCGACACCTGGGACGGGCAGGGTTGGCGCCGGACGCCGGACAACCAGCGCACGGCGACGGCACTGGAACCGGTCGGCGACATGTGGTCGGCATCCCGTACGGTGACGCAGACGGTGCGCACGCTCAAGCCCGGGGTGACGCAGCTGTACGCATTGGCCGCCCCGGACCGGTTCGATATCCCGACCACACTCGAGGTCGCCGGCAGCGGTCGGGACGTGCTCGCGATCGAGAGCGGTACGGCCCTGCCGCAGGGAGGTCAGTACTCCGTATGGTCGAACCTCAGCGCGGCGAGCATGTCGGAGCTTCAGGGTGCAGAGCGCGCCGGCGATCCGGAGTGGGTGACGGCGCGCTACCTGCAGCTGCCGGACTCCATGCCCCAGCGCGTGCGCGATCTGGCGGTCACGATCGCCGGCGAACAGCCGACGCGCTGGGACAAGGCGCAGGCCATCGAGGCATACCTGCGCCGATCCATGCGCTACACGGAGACGATCCCTGACCCGCCGCGTGGCCGGGACAAGGCGGACTGGTTCCTGTTCGACATCCAGCAGGGATACTGCGACTACTACAGCACGTCGTTCGTCGTGTTGGCGCGCAGTCTCGGCATCCCGGCCCGGCTCGCAGCCGGCTACGCCGGAGGCGAGCAGCTGGGCAGCGGCACCGTCCGCCGCCTGCACGACTTCGACGCCCACACCTGGCCCGAGGTCTTCTTCGCCGACTACGGCTGGATCGAGTTCGAGCCGACGGCCAACGAGCAGGCACTCGACCGCCCGGCAACGGCCGACGAGGCCCGCGACCTTGCGTCACAGGCGCCGCCGGCGTCCGGCGATTCGGCGCGGCCGCCGGAGGACCTGTTGCCCGAGGAAGACCAGCGGCCGCCGGCGGCCGAGCAGTCGCCCGAGCGCAGCCAGTCCGCTACCCTGGCCGCGAAGGGCTTCGGCAGATGGTGGCCGTTGCTGGCCGCGATCGCCGTCGTCGCCGGGGGCGTGGCCGGCGGCCGATGGTGGTGGCGGCGCCCGCTGGCCGGGATGAGCGCCGCCGAGCGCAGCTACGGGCGGGTCGTGAGGGTTGCCCGCTGGATCGGCGTCGGGCCGACGCGCGCCGAGACCCCGAGCGAGTACAGCCGACGATTGGCCAGGAAGATTCCCGAGGCGGACGAGGAAATCTCCACGATCACGCAGGCCTACGTGGCCGAGCGATTCGGCCGTCAGCCATCGGACGGACTGTCGGATCGGCTCGAGGCAGCTTGGCAGCGGGTGCGGCGCATCGGACCGTCGACCGTCGTCCGGACCGTTCGAGAGCGGTGGATTGCGCGCCGCAACCAACGGTCCGCCGGCGATCCGGATGGTACGACCTAGCGTCGGGCGGCGACGACGCGGCCCGCGTCTTGCTTAGGCGACCTCGTCGGATATACTGCGGCGTCCCACCCACCCACCGGAGCAAGAGATGAAAGTGAAACACGCGCTGCGGCGCGATGGTTGGATCGTGCCCGCCTGTGCCGTCCTTCTCCTCGGCCTCGTCGCCGGCTGCCGGCCGAGCGGAGGTGCGGACGACGGCAGTCCGACCGCGCGCGAGAACGCGTCGGGTCGCGCCGACGTCGGTGCCGATGCCGCGTCGGATGACGCGTCGGCGCCGTCCGACAACGGCAAGGCCATCGCCGACGCCGGCGACGACACGGGCGCGGCGGACGGCAGCGCGCCCGCCGACGCGTCGATGGCCACCGAGCTTGCCGCCTCCGTGAACGGCCAGCCGATCCCGCTCCAGGACTTCCAAACGCAGGCCCTCGACACGCAACGATATTATGTCGACAAGGGTCTCGACCCGAACACCGACGCCGGTCAGCGCCAGCTGCTGGCGCTGCGCCGCGACGTGTTGAGCGAGATCATCGACCAAGCGCTGATCGAACAGGAGTCGGCCCGGCGCGGGATCACGGCGACGAACCAGGAGGTCGAGGTCAGCCTCGCGGCGTACCGACAGCAGGCCGGCGGGACGGCCGACTTCGATGCGGCGCGGGCGGCCACCGGCGTCTCGGAAGCCGATGTCTTTGCGATGGAGCGCCAGGCGATCGTCGGCCGCAAGTTCGTCGAGGAGATTAGCCGCGACGTGCCGTCGACCGCCCTGTTCGTCCACGCCCGACACATCCTGTGCATCACCGAAGCCGACTGCACGGCGGCATTGGCCAGACTCGACGCGGGCGAGGCATTCGAGACGGTCGCGGCGGACACGTCCAAGGACGAGGTCTCGGCGAGCGGCGGCGGCGACCTCGGCTGGGTGCCGATCATCGAGGGCTTCAGCAACCTGCCGAGCGCCGAACTCGAGGCCGTGATCGCCGGCCTGCAGTCCGGCCAGCGCTCGGGTGTCGTGAAGACCGATTTCGGCTTCCACATCGTCGAGGTGACCGAGACGGACCCGACGCGAGCCATCGATCCGGAGCTTGCGCTGAAGTTGCGGGAGCAGCGCGTTCAGGACTGGCTGGCTGAGCAACATCGGACGGCGGACGTCGTGATCTACATCTCCGACCTGAAGGACGCGCTGGATTCCGGCAACTGACGTCGTTTCGGCACATGGCGGACACCGCCAAGGAGCACCGCTTGGACATCCGATGGCTCGCTGAGGGTTGCGTGGAGCTGCGCACGGCCGGCGCCGTCGTGCTGATCGACCCGCCGCCGCTGCCGTCGGCCGGCGTCGCGGCGGCGGCCGAACGGGCGGACGTCGTGACGGTGAGCCGGCGGGCCATGGTGCCGGCGGGCGGTCACGCGGCCCGCTGGATCGATGGGCCGGGCGAGTACGAGAAGGCGGGCGTGTTCGTCATCGGCGTGCGGACGCTGCCCGCGCGGTTGGGTCCGCTGGACGAGCGTCAGGTGAACACGGCCTACGTCTTCAGCGCGGACGATGTCACGGTGTGCCACCTGGGAGCCACCGACCACGTGCCGTCCGAATCGGAGCTCGATGCGCTCGGCCGGATCGACGTCCTCCTGCTGCCGATCGGCGGCGCCGGGCGCCTGCCGCCGGCCAAGGCGGCGGAGATCGTCGGCAAGCTCGAGCCGAGCATCGTCATCCCGGTCCATGCGGCGCTGCCTTTCGACGACCCGCCGGCGGCGGAACGCGAGGCGCTGGCGCACTTCCTGGCAGCGATGGGCGCCAGCGACGTCGTCACACAGGACAGCTACCGCGTTGCGGTCGACCGGCTGGCGGATGACACGACCGTCGTGCTGCTCCGGCCGATCCAACCTTGATCCTGCCGCGACGCGGCGCCGTGCCGCCGTTGCGCGGCGTGCTGCTCGATGCCGGCCAGACCCTCATTCGCGAGCTGACGCCACCGGGCACCGTGGCCGCCGAAGCCGCGGCCGCCGCCGGTGTCGACGTGCCCGATGCCATGCTGGCCGAGGCGATGGCCTCGGCATCGGCCGACATGGCCGGGCGCTGGCACCGCGGCCCGTTCTGGCACAGTGAGACCAACGTGCGGCGGTTGTTCACGGGCGCCTATGCCGACGCGCTCGCGCGCCTCAACGGGACGGCCGCGGTCGACCCGCGCTGGACCGCCTTGGCCGACGCGATCTACGACGCCTACGGCCATGCCCGGCACTGGCAGTTGTTCGAGGACGTCCCCGAACTGCTGGAGGCGCTGGTTCGGGCCGGCATTCCGGTCGCCGTGGTCTCCGACTGGGGCCACGGCCTCGAGGCGATTCTGCTGGACCTGGCCCTCGGCCATCACCTTCACTCGATCGTCGTATCGTCCCGCGTCGGGATCGCCAAGCCGGAGCCCGAGCTCTTCGCGATGGCCCTCCAACGGCTTGGTATCGACGCGGCTGGTGCCGTACACGTCGGCGACACGTATGTCAAGGACGTCGTCGGCGCCCGTGCGGCCGGCATCGCCGCGGTGCTCATCGACCGGGAGCGTCGTCACGAACGCATGGACTGCACGGTGGTCCACGACCTGCGGGAGCTGATCGAGCTGCTCGCGCTCTGACGCTCTGGTGCTCTGGTGTTCTGACTCTCTGAGGCCACGTGCCGCGCCGGTCGGCTTCGAGCAGCGTCACCTGCGGCAGCGCAGCGCCTCGAAAACGGCATCGAATGCGCCGTCGATGGCGGCGGCGTCCACGGCGCGCACGAGCCCGCTTTCGGGCCGCACGATCCGTCCCAACAGCGCGAGATCGGCATCGTCCCCCAGCGCGATCGCGTACAGTGCGCTACCGCGACCTGTGAGGGCGTCGGCCGCCGCCGTCACGTCGGATGCCGGCGCTGAAGCGCGACCGTCCGTCAGGAGCACGACGGCACGGAACGCGTCCGAGCGGGCCTCATCCGCCAGCAGCCGATCCGCCGCGACCAACGCCCGGTCGATCCGCGTTCCCGGCGCCGCGGTGACCTCCGCCACGCCCCGCGCGATGTCGGCCTCGTCCGCGGTCAGGTGGACATGCACGCGCGCTTCCTCGGAGAACGCGACGAGCCCGGCACGCGCGCCGCTGCCCGCCAAACGCGCGGCAAAGCGGCGGACCGCCGCCTTCGCGACGTCGAGCTTCGTCCCTGTTCCCGGCAGCGCCGCCTCGTCCATGCTGCGCGACGCGTCGAGCACGAGGACGACGTCCCCGGGCGGCGGTCGGACGCACGCGCCGGCGAAACCGATCGGCAGGTAAGCCCGGCGAGAGAGAGAGGCGCGGTCCCAGACCTTCACCATCGGCACCGGGAAGGCAAGGTCCTGCCCCCAGCCCGTGCCGTCCTGCCCCGTCACACGCGCTGCGACGTTCGTCCGACGGAGTCCCGAGGTCGTCGGCCGGACGGCATAGCGCAGCTGGACGGTTGCCGTCAGCGGCACGACCGACAGGTGCCACGTCAATCGGCGCTCTCTGTCGTCCCACGCTGCGGGCGGTCGGGCCGAGCCCTCGATGAACGTCATGTCGGCCGGCAGCGTGTCGGTGACGACGGCCTGCGCCAAGAGATGGGGTGCCGGCGCCTCTGCCGCGATCACGCCGGCCAGCACCGCCGAGCCCGCTGCGTCCGGGTCGACGAACACATGCCCGTCCCCGACGAGGCCGGCGAGCGCCCGCGTGTGCTGAAACGTGTAGGAGCGGAGCGGCACGGCCAACGCGTAGAGCGCGACGCCGCGGTCGGCGAGCGCGCGGGCAGCCGTCTGCGGGTAGTCCTTCAGCTCGCCGTCCGTCACGATGAGCACGACGGTGCGTGCCGCGTTCGAATCGCGCACGATCTGGTCGGCGGCGGCGAGCGCTCCCGCCATGCGCGTGTCGCCGCCGGCCGAAAGGGCCGTGACGGCCCGTGCGATGCGCGAAAGGTCGGCAGTCAACGGCTCGACCACCCGGCCGTCATCCGCATACGTGACGAGCGCGACGCGCACGCTGCGGCCGTCCAGTGCGGCCAGTATTCCGATGACGGCCTTCCGCGCGCGCTCCACGGCACCGTCCCAGCTCATTGAACGCGACGTGTCGACGGCGAGCACGACGTCCGTCTCGGATCGGCGGGCCGGGCACATGCCGCCGGCGGTGAGCGTGACGGTCACCGCCTCGCCGCGCCGAACCACGGCCGGCGCGGCCCGCTTGTCCGTCGCGATCAGGCAGGCCGTCGGCGGCGATGCGATCGCCGGCTCGATCGGGTCCGGGGCGAACACCCAGACGCCGCCCTGCACGATCCGCCGTCCTTCCGGGGCGTCGCCCGGCGCAGGCGGCACGTCGCGCAGGAACGAGACCGCCACGCGCCCGTCGGGCAGGACGGCGATGTCCGTGGCGGCGCTCGGCAGCGGCAGGCGCCAGCGGGCAACGAGCCGGCCGTCGGGCGCATAGCGCAGGCCCCAGCCGTGGCGGCCGAGGACGAAGACGTCCTGGCCGGCGCCGGGCGCGTGCGCCACGGCAAGCGCCATCGGGGTATCGTGCACCGCAAACCCGTGCACGAGACGGCCGGTCAGGTCTGCGACGACGATGCGGCGGCCGCCGGCATCGGCCAGGTAGGCCACGTCGTCGCCGAGGGCGATGTCCACCGGCAGGTTGCCCAGCAGCGACTCCGTCGACCATCCGAAGGCGGCGGATGCGACGTCGTCCGTGGCCGCCGCGGCGCGATCCAGGTCGACGAGGAGGACGCTCGACCGGCCGACATCCAGGATCGCCAGGCGATCGGCGTGGGCATCGAGGGCGGCGAGGTGCGGCGTGCTCGGTGCGGCCGACGGTGCGACGGGAACCTTCGGTTCGATCGCCCCGAGCCAGAGCTGCCACGCGGGCAGAGACCCGGAGGCGCCGACGCGGCTGGCCGTGACGAGCTCGGGCGCGCCCTCGAAGACCCAGTCGCGGCGCGATGCGAGATCGATGGCCCAGCGGGCGTCGGACGGCGTCTCGAACCAGACCTGATCGTCGCCGCACACACCGACCTGTCGGATCGGCGCGCCGTGGTCGCCGAGGCGGAGGATGGATTGCGGCTCGGCGCCGGCGCGCCCGTACGAAACGGGCGCGCGACCCGGGCCGGACACGGCGTCGAAGCGCCCCTGCAGGACGTCGAGGTCGCGATCCGCCGCGATGCGGATCGGCGCCAGAGGGCCGGCCAGGGCGGGCCGATCGAGCGATCCGTGCAGCGCCGGCGGCGGACCGCCCGGTGCTGCCGAGAGGTCGACGATCCCCTGAAAGGAGCAGTGCGCAAGCGCAGCGACGAGCGTGCGATCCGGCCCGGCGGTCAGTGCGAGCTGGCGGCCGAAGTACGGCAGACTGAGCGCGCCGGCCGGAGCCGTCCAGATCGGCTCGAGGTCGCCGAGTGCGAACACGTCCGCCTGACGCGACACGAAGACGCGCTCGCCGACGGCGACGTCGTCCGCGGCGTCGAACGGCGTCGTGCGCCGCCAGACGAAGGCGGCATCGAACGTGACGACACCCTCGACGGCACTCGGTTCGCCGGCCTGCGCGGGGCGCGCACGGCTGACGGACGGACGCTGCGTCGGTTCGGGTCCGGGGTCCGTTCCGCCAGGCAGCGGCAGCCAGTTCACCACATGCACATCGCCGTTGGGCGCGACATCGAGCGCCATCGGCAGATGGAGGACCGGCCGCTCGATGACGTCGCTCAGCACACCGCCCGCCGTGAAGACGTCCAGCCCACCCGGCAGGCGCGGCACCGGACCGCGCACGGGCGTCGGCGGCACGCGCGGCCGGGTGCGGGCGAGCACGACGCGGCCGTCCCGAAGCAGGCCGACATCGCGGTAGGCGCCGTCGGTCTCGAACCGGTGTGCCACGGCGCCGGACGGCGCCAGCACGACGACGAGGGAGCGCCGCTGGCCGCCGTCCGTCTCGCGGACGCACAGGAGCGCGATGTCGCCCGTCCCGTGCCGGACGGCCAGTCGCTGCGGCAGCCAGCCGTCGGACGGCGCGACGCCGTGCTCGCCGAGCGACCAGACGCTCACCGGCGTGCCGTCGGGCCGCAGTCGATGCAGCGCCGACTGCTGCCCGTCGAGGACGAGTCGGTCCCCGCCCGGCGCCAGCGCCACATCGACGACCCGGGCGAACGCGCCGGCGCGCAGCTGCCACGGGTGATCCGACCACGTTGCGGCAAGGCGGTAGGTGGACGCTTCGTCCGCCGCCTGTGCGCGCACCGCGTGTCCGCGCGCCGCCTGTCCAAGCACCTCAGTGCCGACGCTCGCGCACGCGCCGAGGACGAGAACCGCGGCCACCCGCCGGGCGGCGCGCAGTCCGGCAGCGCGACGCCTGGCCGTCACGATCCGGCCACCGAATCGGCGGCCACTTCGGTCCGGCCGGTCGGATTCGGCCGGCAACGGATCGGCCGGATCGGCCGGGCGCGCAGGCCGCACGTCCGGCCGATCCGTTGCCGGCCTGGCTGCGACCTCGCTAGCGCCTTTCCGCCCACGGGATGAACCGGCGCACGACGGGCGTCGGCGGGGGCGGATCGGTGGGCGGAACCGGGACGGTCGGCGGCACGGTCGGCAGGACCGGCGTGAGCGTCGGGGCGCCCGGCGTGGGAGGGCAGATGTTGGCGAGCGGCGTGAAGTTGCCGCCCAATTCGACGTACATCGCGATGACATCGCCGCCGAGCGCGATCGCCCGGTAGCCGCCCGGCTCGGCGACCTTGCGCAGCACGCCGTGCTGCACGATCGGGCCGATGCCGATCGCGTAGTGGTGGAAGCCCCTCGCCCGCAGGTTCTTGGCGTGCTCGATCGCCCGGTTCGGGGCCGGCATCATCGGTCCGTCGGTAACGGAGACCGTGATCTTCGTCGTTTCGGGGCGGCTGCGCGCGCTGGACAGTTCACGGCGGACTTCCTGGAAGCCGAGGTCGAGGCGGGCCGCCTGATCCTGCATCGCCACCCGGCGCACGCCGTCGACGATGGCGGCCTTGTCATGGGTCAACGGCTGATAGAGCGTCGCGATGCTGCCGAAGCCGATGACCGCCGCGGTGTCCTGGCCCATGTCCATCATGTCCAGCACGCGCTCGACGCCTTGCGCGATCGCCTCCTTCGAGTCCAGGCCCGAGAGCGATGCACCGAGCAGGCACGTGCTGTCGTCCACGAGGAAGTAGACCTCGAGCGGCCGCCGCGGGCACCCGCCCGGCACGATCACGCGCGGCACCGGGAACACCTCGCTGCCTCGCAGGCCCTTGCGGTCGAAGAAGATGCCCTCGGCGATGACGTTCGTCGGGTGCTCGCCGGGCTCCTGAGGTTCGAGGAGGTAGCTCAAACCCGGCTCCGGTATGTCCCCGGGGAACTGCCACGTCAGCACAGTCCGAAGTGAGCCGCCGGTCTCGGTCGACACGACGGCCGGCGGCACGGACGATCCGTCGATGTAGCGCATGTTGCGCGGCACGATGTCGTACACCGTCAGCGACACGACCGCGTTCTTCTGAAGTTCGGTCGCCAGCGTGACAAAGAGGGCCTCGAGGTCGGCCGGGTTCGGTACGTTGAAGTAGTAGCTCGGTTCGCTCGCCGCCGGGAGCAGATCCGGATCGCACTGGCCGCCGGCGCAGACGGTGACGACCACGATTCCGGCTTCTTTGGCCCGCTGCGCCGCCACCGGGATGGGATCGGCCGGCACCGTGTTCTTCCCGTCCGTCAGCACGACCATCGCCGTCTTCACGCCCGGCCGGGCCTCGGCGACAATGTGCGCACGCGCGACATCGATCGCCTGCGAGACGTTCGTCTTGCCGCTCGTGATCTCGACGTCGAGCCCGACCGCCACCCGGTTGCGGTCGAACGTCAACGGCACGGCGACGCCCGCATCCTGGTTGAACTTCACGAGGCCGACGCGCGACGTGTTCGTCATGGCGGCGACGAACGCGATGC
>Ga0138256_10000186_pt1 | contig 73739 bp, 59 predicted proteins | sample KNB2016incub_MG_FD_105486 | JGI IMG/M metagenome (GOLD analysis project Ga0138256, IMG submission 105486) | Active sludge microbial communities from wastewater in Klosterneuburg, Austria - KNB2014incub_MG | ecosystem: Engineered > WWTP > Activated sludge > Unclassified | place: Austria...
GACATTTCCGAAGCGTAAAACTAATCTAGGAATTCGTTTTTCGGGACGTAGCGCAGTCTGGTAGCGCGTTCGCTTGGGGTGCGAGAGGTCGTGAGTTCAAATCTCGCCGTCCCGACCAATAAATATGGGGCTTTCAGCGATTGCTGGAAGCTCCATTTTTTTGACTTGGTTGCAGTTTGGTTGCAGTATTCTTTTTGCCCTCCTTTTTCTGCTCAAAACTCTCAAAGATCATCACTCTTGATCAGGCTGGCTTATAAACATCCTTTGTGTGGTACAAAACTGCGCCGAGTGGCTCGTTTTCGCGACTTTTATGGCGGATGCTGTCTATTTTCATGGCTTTTTGGCGAGGCACATTTTTTGCCAACTGGTGATCAGAGGTTCAGAAAATGGTTGAAATTATCACGATAGAAAAAGAAGAGCTGATTCGCTTGATCGACACCTCGGTCGCGGGGGCCATCGAAAAAGCTATACATTCATCTCAGCCGCCGCAGATCATGACGAAGTCCGAAGTTGCGAAGTATTTGAAGAAATCGGGAGCAACGATAAATCGATGGATGAGGAAAAATGGCCTTCCGTTTCACGGAGTGGGCCGGCCAACTTTCAACAGAACTGAAGTGGATGCCTGGTTAGCGAATTACTAAGCGTATGTCAGTTTTTAAGAAATATAACGGTAAGCGAATCAACGCTAAGCATCCGGCGTATGCGACAGCTCGTTGGTGGGTATACAGACGAGTTAAAGGACACAAGACCATTCATCAGGTTATTCCGACAGCCCGTACTAAGGAAGAAGCTGAACTCGCCGAGCGCCAACTGGTCAAGCAACTCTTCGACAGATCATTCGGTGTTGCAGATACAACCGTAACTTTTGGAGACTTTGTAGAAACGACCTATCGAAAATATGTAGATCAAAACAACGTCAATAAGGGAGCGAAGAATCTTTACATAAAACTTCTTTTGAAACACCTAAAGGATCAACCTCTGCATACCATTACGCCACAGGATTGTCGCGATTGTAGGAACAAACTCCAGTACGGTAAAAACCAGCGAAACAAGAAAAGTTTAATATCTCCGTCCTCGATCAATCGAATCATGTCGACTTTGTCGAAGATCTTTAGTCTCGCGTGTGAAGAGGACGTTCTCGATCGCAACCCAATGCAGTATGTGAAGGCCTTACCAGAACCACCGCCAAGAAAGCGCCTACTTACGACCGAGCAGAAGAATGCCCTGTGGAAGGAACTTGAATCCGATCAGCTACTTTACAGGCTTGTTCAGTTGGCGGTTAACATGCCGTTGCGCCGGGGCCAGTTATTGGCATTGAATGAGGAGGTGATCGATTTTGAGAATCAAAGGGTATGGGTAATTGGTTCGAAGGGACGACCTCCGCGATCCGTACCGATCAATGCAACGGCAGCATCGGTACTACGGGATCTCATTGCCGATAAACAATTACCATTTCCAATTGTAGATTTCCGCAAGCGATGGCATCCAGTTCTTGTTAGAGCCAAAATCAACAAACCGGACGGCACGCGCGAAGAAAACTATCATTTCCACGACCTGAGAACCTACTTTGCCACTGAATTAATTCGGAGAAATACAAATCCGCTGATAGTACAGAATCTCTTTGCACATTCAGATATGAGTATTACAAATATTTACGCGGAAACCGACGCGGAACTTATGCTTGAGGCAGTAAAGCGACTTGACGGTTAGCTCGTCGCGTTCGGCGATTGTTGGAAATGATGTAGAGCCAAAATGATTTCCGCAGAAAATCTTGAAAGTCATCTCATCTTAAAATCGAGCGGCTAACATTTGAAGGCTTGGAATCCTTCACCTGAGTTTGTTGCAAAAGTTAACCACCTTATTGCTTAGACACTAGACTCCAACGTAACTTAGATTGTGTCCTAAGGAGCGAATCCCAAGTCTCGTCTGTTATTCGTCGTTCGTCTTATTCGTTGGGGAATCTTATTTTTCTAGGGAGTCACCAGTGGTAGACGGAACTGGTAAGTTACCTATAAATTGATAGCGATCATGTTTGGAATTTCACCGCTGCTTTGTAAGTTTTAGCGGTGCTCACTAGTTCACAGAAAGGATAAGGGAAATGAAAGATAGAAACATTGTTTCTTTAGAACATTTTATCGAAGCTGCTCGTGATGCAGGGTACACGAACATTGCAACCGCTCTTGCTGAGCTAATTGATAATGCGTTCGAAGCCCAAGCTATGTCGGTCAGAATTGAGTTTGAGATTTCTGAAGACCAGGAACTCTCGGTTTTAATCGGGGATGACGGATGCGGAATGGCCCCGACGGTACTCGAACTTGCATTGCAGTTTGGTGGCACGACCCGTTTCAATTCACGTACGGGTGCAGGTCGTTATGGAATGGGATTGCCCAACGGTTCCCTCAGTCAAGCTCGTCGAGTTGAAGTCGTGACTTGGAGGAACCGACGCACGGTCTGGAAAAGCTATCTTGATGTGGACGAAATAGTATCTGGTGAATTGAAATCCATACCAAAGTCTATGCGAGTCGGAATTTCATACGCTAATACCGAATCGGGCACAGTCGTAATTTGGAAGAAGTGCGATCGGATTAACTTCAAGAATAAACGAATCTTTTTAACGAGGATAAGGAAGACCTTGGGTCGCCTGTTCAGAAAGCATCTGTGGGCAGGAAAGGAGATAATCGTAGGCGGTGAAAAAGTTGTTCCGGTTGACCCTTTGTTCTTACGAACCAACGATTCAGAAAATGCGGCTCCTTTCGGTTCTGAAGTTGAGTATGAGATCGCCGTGCCGGGAATCCAGAACCTTACCTCGAAAGTCACAGTTAAGTTCGTCGAATTGCCAATTGAAAGATGGCACTCGCTCTCGAATGAACAAAAGCAATCCATGGGCATCTCGAAAGGTGCTGGTACATCAATAATTCGTGCCGGCCGGGAAATTGATTCTGGCTGGTTTTTTATGGGTAAGAAGCGCAAGGAAAACTACGATGACTGGTGGAGATGCGAAATCTGTTTTGAGCCGGAATTGGACGAGATTTTCGGAGTGACGAACACGAAGCAAGGCATTCGTGTGCATCAAAGCCGGAGCGTATCGGAACCGAGATGACGCCGAACCCAGTTCGACCGGACACGCCTTCGAGATCCGCGGCCAGGGCTACGTAAACACAACATCCTTTATCGAAAACGGTGAAACAAGTGCTGTTGGCAGGGCTTTAGCAAATCTGGGGTTCAAGATCGACAACGGCATCGCATCAAGAGAAGAGATGCAGAAGGTCGAAAGAATGACCGAGGCACCTAGACCCACCGGCAACAATGGACGAAATGGCCATAACGGGCGTCTCGTCTCACAATCCGTTTCATAAACTCTTTCCAGTAAACAAATAATGTCTGAATTAGAAACCGGTGATGACAGCATACGGAAGTTTCTGTATGAGCTTGATATTAGGATCAGAGCCCGATATCCGCTTATTGCTATCAATACCTTCGAAGAAGACCGCGTAAGAGAGGCGTTGGTCGATCTCGTCTTTCAGGAGCGGCATAAGGAAAAGTCTCTCTACTTTTGGAGTCGTCCAAGCGGCCTTCGGAAGGTAGTCGATCCGAAAGAGGGACTGCTAAGCTCGCCTCAAACGATCGGCGATACCGAAGATCCCGAAAGCCTTCTTGGCTTTATCAGCGAGCAGAAGACAGGCATTTTCCTGCTTTGTGACTACGCTCCCTATATCTCACCGTATGGGCAGGAAGATCCGCTGCTCGTTCGACGACTTCGTGAGATCGCCTGGAAGCTGAAATCGACGAAAGCCACCGTTCTCTTTGTAGGACCGAACTTTCCCGAATTAAAAACACTCGAAAAGGAAGTAACGCAAATAGAACTCGACCTTCCGAGGGAGTCCGAGATCGAAGACTCGATCGAACTTCAGTTTGAGAACCTGCGTTCCAATGGTCTCGATATCAGCCTTACCAAAGAAACTCAGGACGCTCTGCAGCAATCTCTCCTTGGTCTAACATCCGTGGAGATAAGCAATGTCATTGCCAAAGCAGTTATCAGCTGCAACGGTCTGAATCAGGACTCGATCAATGTCATCCTTGAGGAAAAGAAAAACGTAATTCGAGGCAGCGGTTCGCTTACGTATGTTCATCCCGAACCGGCAAGCAACTTAGGCGGCTATCAATCGCTTCGAGCAATCCTCGAACGTGCAGCATATACCTTTAGTCCGAGAGCAAAGGCCCGACACGTCGAACCGTGTAAAGGCATACTGCTTGTCGGTCTTCCGGGGTGCGGAAAGGACCTCTGTAAACGTGTCGCTTCAAGCATTACAAACCGAGCGCTACTCGACTTGGACTTCGGTTCGATCATGGGTGAGGGCGGAGGCGTTATCGGCTCGTCAGCAATGTCGATAAAGCGGGCGCTATCTATCGCGGGAACGATCAAAGGCATTCTGGGTATCAGCGAGTTCGAGAAGGCGGTCTCAGGAATGAAATCGTCGAATAAGACCGACGGCGGAGAAACGGCGAGAACAATCTCCTATCTTCTCAACTGGATGCAGGACAACAAGGACGTTCTCGTTTTCGCGACCGCGAACGACGTTCGAGAGCTCGAATCTGAACAGTTCAGGATCGGCCGATTCTCATACATACATTTTGTAGACCTTCCGGAGACCGATGATCGGAAAGAGATATTCCGGGTACACCTTAAGAAAAGAGCACTTGATGCCGAACAGTTTGATCTCGATAAGCTCGTAGATAAAAGCAAAGACTTTTCCGGAGCGGAGATCGAAGGTGCAGTACAAGACGGAGTTCTTGAGGCCTTCATCGACGGCGACCGGCAGGCCGAGACTCGCGACATAATTAAGGCCGCCGAGAACATCACGCCTACAGCTCAGATGATGAGCGAGAAGATCGAAGAGATACGCAAATGGGCGCGGAACAATATCAAAGGCGTAGGCTCCCGAAACGAAAATCCTGGCATTACCGGAACTCGCGCCGATCGGATCTATGAACTCTAATTACGGAGAATCTACTATATGAGTAAATACATGACATTCGACTCTCAGTCATTTCCGAATCGAGAGTTGCTTCTCGAAGCCTTGGCCGAATGCGGCTTCGCATCTCCGATTGTTGGGAGTGACATTTCTCTTGAAGGATGGGACAAACGCGATCCACAAACAGCCGACGTCGTAATCAGGCGTCGAGATGTAAACGGCCAATCCCTACTAGGCGATATCGGCTTCCGGAAAACCGCGAAAGGCTATGTTGCGGTTATCGACGACATGGATCTGTCGTATCGCCTCGGCAAAGATTTCATCATTAGACTGCAAAACAACTATCACGAAGCAGCCGCGAGAAAGATGGCAAAGAAGCTTGGGGGAACGCTTAGTAAAGAGCGGGTGGGAAAGACTCTCAAGATACGGATTAAATATTGAGGAGCATCGAAAATGCCTGAAGTCGAATTCAAAATCGATACTGAACGCGGAACCTGCGAAACCGAGATAAAAGGTTATCAAGGTGCCGCTTGTGAGAAGGCCGCGAGGCAGCTAAAGGAATTTCTTGGCGATCCCACTGCTGAAACTAAAAAGCAAGAGTATTTCGTCACACCGAGGTCCAAACTGACCAGCAAACAAAAATGAGCCAAGAAATCACTTTCATACTCGAACCCGACAATGGGAAAATCACGGCTGAAGTCTCTGGCGTTTCTACCGATGTACTCACTGATCTAAGGGACGACCTAGGCACCTCCCAGAATGTGAATTGCGGAAAACAGAACAAAGGAGGCGCCGTGAAGATGTCCGCGTCAGAAAATCCCGGTTCCGACCGCACTCAGTCCATCTGGATCTATCGGATTTATCACAATTCGGTCGTAGATGGCCCCGGACGGCGTAGCGTCATCCAGGTTTCCGGGTGCTCAATAGGATGCCCTGACTGTTATGTTCCGGAAACACACCGGATTCAGAATGGATCGTTATTCACAATCTCGTCTGTGGTCGAAGAAATAGTAGAGAATTGTAACGAGCAAGATGGCGTAACAATTTTAGGTGGCGAACCATTCGACCAGACGGGAGCGGTTGCAGAACTCGTACACAGGCTAAAGCGTCTGGGTATGCACATAACGATCTATTCCGGTAACACGATAGAAACTTTGGTTGAACGATTTGATCCTAACGTTCATTACATTCTTACTCATATCGATCTTCTTATCGACGGCCCGTTTATCCATAGGTTTGCCGAGAACGCTGGTGGGTATAAAGGTTCCCGAAATCAACGACTCATCTATTCAAAAGATCGGTCTGAAACCTGCTTATCAGTTAACCAGAATTGAAAATGGCCAAGCGGCTGGCAATTCAACTCATCGAGAAAGAAATTTATCAACCAGAGCGATAAAAGTTGACCGCTGATTTCGCTCAGTTGCGGGTCTTTCATGAACGAGGATGCACCCCAAACATTCGATCGGCTTCTTCGTTAGTTCTGAATTGATCTACATCCTTTTGCGGTAGCGATTGCAGCTTACCCATTTGGACTAAGATATCTAGATGGCTCTGTAAAGCTAAATAAATATATAAAAATTGCCATATTTCGTGATCAAGGATTTCCGTCATTCGAGATAAGTTCGTTTATTGCCCATTCGCTTATATCCGTATGATGGAGCCAAAAGGAAGTGAGCATCCGGTTCAAAACTCTGAGAACGGCGACAAATGTCAGAGATCACTCGCGGGGGATCCATCGGCATTTTTTTGTTTGCTCCATATTACTTGTTTCGTTACTTCTACTTTCTTCCCCAGCTTTTCCTCTCAATCCGGATAGAGCGATCACAAATCTTTATATACGGCGTGGACGGCGAAGGACGGTGCTCCAAGCCCGATAATAGCCGGTGCGCAGGCAACCGATGTTCATCTATGGGTGGGCACTTCTTCTGGCCTCTATCGTTTCGATGGGGTCATCTATGAGGGGTACGAACCTTTGTTTGGGGCCCCATTTGCAACTACCAATATTTACTCTGCGTGTTTTATGGTATGGGAGCGCCTTAAATGTATTTGAATTTGCCATCGGCTTGTTGCGTAAAGTAAATTTTTTAGGAAAATACCGAACCTAATTAGGGAAAATCCCTATTATTCCAACCAACCATTGGTGATACTTTTTTTCATTTTGGGGAAGTAATGGAATTAGTTCCGCCACCTCCATGTGAATGGATACCGTGTGGGGCCTTAGCCATAAATCATGTCGTGCCCGGACCTCGCGATCTCACCCCGATAAAACATCCGCTTGGCTTCGAGATTGTCGATAACCCCAGGCACCGCGATCTTTGCTCCTCTCATTTCGCGGAGTTGGCCATTCGGTATTCCCTCACGTCCACTTTCGAACTAGGTCAATGCCCCGACTGCCATCTGGCGCCGCCCCTGCCTAACGGTTCCTAACCTGTTTTTGACTTGGAATCATTCACTGCTCCAGCATACATTGGCGGCGAATTATATTTCGGTGGATGCTATGAAGCCGGCAGTTCATATGAACATTTCAGCCGGGCAAAATATCGGTGAAGTGTGACGGGCGGCATGCTGCTCGAAACGAGGATCGGCCCGGTCTTTCTCGGCGGAAGTTTTGCCGATGGTGATCGCAAAAAAATCTATTTTTCCCTAGGGCGCGTTTTTTGATTCAGAACCCGCTGCTGGAGCAGTATCAACTCTGCTGCTTACTCGGAACTCCATTTTTGTCTTATCGGCAGGCTGTTCCGTTTCTTGAAAGCTAACCCTGTCCCGCGAAACCTGCCATCTTTCTTCTAGATACCCAGCAACCGCCTCGTTACGTTCAGTGGCAATCTTCTGCGTTTCGTCCTTTCTCCGATTTGCGGCGACCGTCATTATGAGAGTGGCATTTTCGCGCATTACGCGGCCGGCAAAGTCGAGCTGTAGCATCCCCAAGATCGGAAGGGAAGAACTTTTGGCGGGAAACTCTATAAAACCGAGATTGGTCGGAATTCGTTCCATACTAACTGTGGCACTTTGATCACCTAGATCTGCCCGAACTTTATCGATCACTTCAGGTTTTGGGACCGGTGGGATCGCCGTCTCGCAGAGGTAGGTCATTTTGAGGTGAAGCGAATTTGTCCCGTCCGTAATTACCTGGCGGCTGATCAGCCTAGCGTCCGGCGGTAATTGCATATCGCTCATTGATCTGTCGATCTGCCGCCAGAGGCCTGCCTGAAGTTCGCCTAGGGTAGGTGTAGCGGGTTTTCTGTCGCGTAGCCGAGTCAGAACAGATGTCGTCGGAATTTCAGTCAGATTGAGATTTAACGATTCGATCGGCCGCTTAAGCTGCGATGCAAGCAATTGAATGAATTTCGCTTTTTCGTTCGGAGTGTACGGTTCGTCGTCGAAAACACGGAGATCGATATTTAGCTTCTCTTCCGTTTCCAGAATGGTGAGTTGATCCACCGAACTTCTCACCACGCCGTTCGACTTCGTTTGAAGCTGCTGTTTCCACAGGTCGAGAATATCTTTTCTTAGCACATTGTCCCGTCGCTTCAGAGCGATTTCCTTTTGCAGTTGGCTGAACGACTGGGTAAGCGGAATAAGGATTGCGATCAGCGGTATCAGGATCATTACAAACCGGACGCCGAGGCTCCGAATTTCGCGTGCCTTTTCAAGGGCTGGGAAGCGAGCAATAAAGCGGAGAATCATCGAACTCTCCGGATCGTTGTGCTCCCATTCTTCGGCGCGTTCTTTCACGTTGGACGTACTTACCTGAACGATCAGAAAAATGACCATTGCGGTGAAAGTTATCGCGACTAGATTGGTCAAAAACAACAGGCCACCACCGGAAGCAATCCGCCAGCCAGTCGCTGTATCCAAGGTCATAATGAGGCCCAGGCCGTAACCCGCAACGCATAGCGGTGGCATCAGGGCGACGGCGATGGCCACGCCAGGGATAGACGTGGCCACGCCTTTTACGTCACGGCAAACCGCGATCGATCCGACAGCACCGGACAGCAATGCGATAAAGAGGTCTAGTGTGTTTGGTTGAGTACGAGCGGCGATTTCATTCGTCATTTCTCGGAAAGGCAGAAGTGCCACGAGAAATACCGCAAAGAGAACGGCGAGTAAACAGCTTAAAATAATCTTTGCGAGCGCACGCAAAGCCAGGATCATATCCCCAGAGGCCAATGACAATCCGGCTGCGAGGATCGGGCCCATCAGCGGTGAGATAAGCATTGCCCCAATGATCACCGCCGGCGAATTCATAACGAGTCCGAGCGTTGCGATCCCAGCCGAGAATAAGATCTGGAGCCAGTAAATTAGATCATAAAGCGTCGCCCCACGCGAAAGTTCAATATACAGGTTGGATTTACGATCGGCTTCCACGCCCAAAGCCTTGGCGATGCGAGAGCGAAAGTCGACAAGTTTCCTAAGCAAGTTATAATTCATCGTGGCCCAACTTCTTTCCGATTCGAGTTCTGGATCGTGATTTCTTATTATGCCATAGTGCCAGATCCTAACGGCCCGCATTGATATAGCCATGATTGGCTGAGTACTTAATTAGAATATGAATTCGCCTAAACCAATTATGGTTCCTCTGGATTTTGAAATGGTCGAGCCGAGTGAACAAGCACGACGGGCCGATGAATTTTTCAAGCTGCTAAACCGACGCCGAACCGTCCGTGCTTATTCTGACCAGGACGTGCCGATAGAGTTGATAGAACGAGCCATCGCGACTGCCGGGACGGCTCCGTCGGGCGCGAATATGCAGCCGTGGCGGTTTGTCGTTGTGCAAGATGCGGAAATTAAGCGGAAGATCCGCGAGGCGGCGGAAAAGGAAGAATATGAGAGCTATCACGGCCGCATGAGCGAAAAATGGCTGCGTCGGCTGGCGGTGCTCGGCACGGACGAGCACAAGCCGTTTCTCGAGACAGCACCGTATCTTATTGTTGTTTTCCGTATCACTACCGTTGTCGAAGACGGCGAGACCGAACCGACATATTACTCGCAGGAATCGGTCGGCATCGCCGTCGGAATGCTCCTCGCCGCCCTCCACAACATCGGCCTCGCCACCCTGACGCATACGCCGTCGCCGATGAAGTTTTTGCAGGAGATTCTCGAACGACCGAATAATGAAGTGCCGTTCGTGTTGATCCCAGTGGGTTATCCGGCCGACAATGCCGTTGTTCCGGACATTAAGAGAAAAACGCTCGAACATATAATGCAGGTGGTTTGATCTGCGTATCTCTCTCGGCTGATATTTAGCGATGCGTTGCAGAAAATGCAGTCGCTTCATTTTTTGTCCCCAACAATTATGACCGAGATGGTAGTTTGTGTAGAAATGACCTAAGAGGGTATCTTAGAGTCGATCTATCCACCCACCTATAACATGAAGGTTGTCCTGTCGCAATTTAGAGAATACTCCTTTTCCCTGAGATATTTGACTGCGCTTGTTCTAGTAATATTCGCATCATTCGCGACAAACGGACTATGGTTGCTGGTTGACCGGCCCATCAGCACACCGCTTTTTTTGGCAGCTATTCTTGTTAGTTCATGGTTAGGGGGGATACGCGTTGGAATATTTGCTTCAATAATTTCCGGATTAGTGATTGATTATTATTATTTTCAACCTTTTAGTGCCTTTGGTTTCGGGCGGGAAGAGATTATCAGACTTATATTATTTCAAGCGGAAGGATCGTTGATGTGCTGGCTAATTGAAAAGGTTAGGACAGCTTCCGAGGAAATCAGGTATTCGCGCGAAGAACTTAGAGATCTGACTCAACACCTACAGTCGCTTCGCGAAACTGAACAAAAGCGTATTGCCTTGGAGATCCATGACGACTTGGGCCAATCTTTAACTAGATTAAAAATGGACGTACACGTTCTAAATCGTCGATTAGGCACCCTTGACCGGAAAGAAGCCTTTGATGAGGTTCCAGACACCCTCAGCAGCTTTAGTGGACGGATCGATGACGCAATTGATTCGGTGCGTAGGATAGCGTCGGACTTGCGACCATTAATGCTGGATGACCTGGGCCTTGTCGCCGCCTGCGAATGGCAGGCAAGCGAGTTTGCGAGGACCACCGGTATAACATGCGACTTTAGATCCGATATCGCGGAGTTGGATATGGGGCCAGATTCGAACACGGCCATTTTTCGGATCTTCCAAGAGGCTTTGACAAATATCGCACGTCACTCGGGAGCAAAAAAGGCTTCGATCAATTTTACCGGTGCGAATACTAGTATCGTGATTACTATTGCCGACAACGGGAGAGGTATTAGGAGTCATGGTAAGAAGAACACTCAAGGTTTAGGACACGTGGGGATGCGTGAAAGAACGCGGGTTTTAGGTGGCCAACTCACCATTAGCAATGGCCCGTTAGGTGGAACTGTCGTTGAATTGTATATACCGCGGGTCGTGGCTGACTAAATACCCAAACGAAAATGAAAGTTATAATAGCGGACGATCACGTAATTTTAAGAGAAGGTATTAGGCAGATACTTGATTGCGAATCCGACATCGAAGTCGTAGGCGAGGCCTCGGATGGAGCCGAACTCTTCAAGCTAATTCTCGAAAACAAGGTTGATGTAATCGTCCTCGATATTACAATGCCGGGGCAGAGCGGGCTTGAGATCCTGAAAGATGTCACCCGTTTGTATCCCAAAACTCCTGTAATCATGCTAAGTATGCATCGCAGTGATCAATACGCCCTGAGATCATTCCGGGCAGGAGCCTCCGGCTACCTCACAAAGCAAGCTGCTTCGGATGAACTTGTCGCTGCGATTCGAACCGCCCACAGGGGCGAGAAATATGTCAATTCCGAGGTTGCTGGCATTTTTGCCAATTTTTTCAAAAAAGGTGAGCCCGCAGAACTTCATGCCTTACTGTCCGATCGGGAACTCGAGGTTTTTCGCTTGATTGCCTTAGGCATTGGCTTGAGCCAAATTGGCCAACAGATGAACCTGAGTGTGAAAACGATTAGTACTTATCGCTCCAGAATAATGGAAAAAACGGGATTCCTTAGCAACGCCGATATTACCCGATATTCAATCGAAAATAAGTTGAGCTAGTGATATCCCAGATGTCCATCTGAGAACCCGCACATACCTTCCATTTCCCCTACCATCATGTAGGAAATCTCCTACGTTCAACTTCGCAAAATCCTATCTGTATATAAGAACTATCCGATTGTAAAGATTTGTAAAGACGCCTACCTTATAGAGGATTCAAGCCCGAGATATTAGTAAGACGTCTGAACGGCTTAGAAAGTCTCAAAAAAATTAAAAAAAATGCGTTCACAGATCCTGATACTCAGTTTACACAGGGTAGGATATCCGCCTGCGAATGCGACACACCGTAATCTTTTTACGACGCCGCGTTTACTTACCTTCCTGCTAAGGTTCCTTAAGCTATTAGGGTTTCGATTCGCGACGCTAAAAGACGGGCTATCTGCTACCGATGGCAAAATTGCCATAATTACGTTTGACGATGGGTATGAAGATAATTTCACACTTGGACTTCCTGTCCTTCAGAAATTCAATGCTCCGGCCACAGTTTTTGTTATTACAGGGGATGTCGGGGCAAGAAACTTAAGTTGGGATGAAGCAGGAGAAAAACTGCCCGCGGATTTCATGTCATGGAATGAATTGAAGAAGCTACGAGAATGTGGATGGGAAATAGGTAGTCACGCACATAGTCACATTCACCTTGCAGAGCACCCTCGTAGAGTGCAGACGGATGCCATAACCAGGTCCATAAATGAAATCAAAGAAAATCTCGGTGAGACTACCGTTTCTTTCGCATACCCGTATGGAAGCTATGATCAAGTTACGTTAGAGGTTCTCGATGAAGCAGGTATTGAGGCAGCAGTCACTATTATGCCATCCACTAGCAGAAAACATCCTCTGGATGAGAACCCGTTAGAGTTAAGTCGAGTATCGATCGGCGGACGAAATCTTCATCACTATTTTAAGTCTATGGTTCGTATTCTCAGAGCGACCGGAATTTCCTCCTTATTACCTGTTCCTAAATTGGCCGAGCCGTCGTCGAACTCGGTAGCCGTTACCGATTAACGGTCGGGCAACAAGTCAGAACATAATGCCGCGAGAGAAAAGAGCGAAACTGGAATACAGGCTGCCGTAGCGGATCGGGCGTTGAGACAGCGCTTGCAAGCAGTTCAAAAACGAAAAGCGGGAAACCAACCACGATCCACAACCAGTCACCGGACAACACCGGAACATACTCAATCGTATTAACCGTAAAGCCTGCATCTCCTAAGATTCTAATTAGATTTTGCGCGGGCAATATCTTCCAGGTAGGGATACCGGAAACACTCCTGAAAGGATATTGGGTGAACCGTCCCGAAAGTAAATACAGCAGTCGATCCTTCGCCGTGAGCAGGTTATCGTTGGTGACAATTAGGTCGCCATCATCGGAGATAATTCGTCGGATGGCTTTAAAAAAAGAAAGCGTGTTATCAAATTCCATCACACCGCTGATGCATGTAACGACGTCAAATTGCCCCTCTAATGTTTTCGGTTGAGCCCCGTCAAGTTCGATAAAGGAATGAGAAAATGATTCCTTCGGCTGATCCAAGTCAGCGCCGGTCAAAATCCAGTCTGGAAAACAATCGTGCGTCGCATCCAAAAATTCACCATTTCCGCAGGGTATGTCCAAGAGCCGACTTGGGGCCTCTGCCTTTTTGTTTGTTAGAAGTAATTCAATTATTTTGCGATTGACACCCTTCGATGTATTACCCCTCGGTATGGCTGCTAATTTTTCAGATTGGTTCTTCACACGAGCATTATCGCACCATTCGCTCCGACCAAATAGTCCCGAAATTCGTACGCCATAGAGACTCTTCTGAGCTAATTTGCATTTTGGCGATGAATAAAACCGACAGACTTCCACAGCCAACTTCGTTAGGAAAGATCTAAAGTTGCATTTGAACCCATGTTACGGTGTTGGTATGCATTGATCCAAAGTCGGCGGTGAGCTTCCAGGCTTTTTACAAAGGCCGCAAATTCGGCAATATCCTTTTTATCGATGATTCGAGATTTGCACTGAACGGAATTAAATCAGCTTAATGATATCAAGTGAAACGGAGGGCAGAACGTATGTACCCGGACGTGGTTAGGAAGTCCCCCGAATATGATCGGCTGCACGCCCAGCTAAGCACTTGCTGTGAGATAATGGGGTCGTTATCGATTTGTGCGTTGGACTGATGGGCATTTCCGAATTACAACACTCTCAACAAAACAACATTGCGGTTGAAAGGGCTCGGCATATAGTGTCGCTGAAAGGATGGAATTCTACCTCGTACCAAATTCTCAATCCCGGCATACGACGATGGTTCTCCCAGTCGGGAGATGCGGTAACGGGCTATGTCACAACTAGACGAGCTTGGGTCGTCGTAGGTGCACCGGTTTGTACGATTGAGCGGTTGAAGGAGGTTGTGTCTGAATTTGAAAGCGAGGCAGCACGCGACAATATGCGAGTTTGCTATCTTTGCGCCGAAGCGAGGCTGGAGGCGGTTTTTTCAAACTCGACAACCCACGCCAAAGTGCTTTTGGGTGCTCAGCCGGTGTGGAACCCCCAAAACTGGGCGGTATGCGTGTCCAAAAACAGGTCGCTTCGCAAGCAGCTTAACCGGGCACACAACAAAAACGTATTCGTTACCGAATGGTCGGCGGAACGGGCATTTGCAAACACAGAGTTGCTCAATTGTTTACATGAGTGGCTTAAAGGGAAGGGGCTACCACCGATGCACTTTATGGTTGAGCCGGAAACGCTAAGCCGCTTATTCGACCGACGGATATTTGTAGCCGAACGCGATGGAGCAGTAGTCGGTTTTGTGATGCTTTCACCGGTTCCGATGCGAAACGGTTGGCTCTTTGAACAATACGTGCATAGTCCCGACTCGCCAAACGGAACGGTCGAATTGATGATCGACGCGGCTATGAGGGCATTGTCTAATGGTCAAAGCGAATATGCGACTCTCGGACTGTCACCGCTCTCAACCAGAGCTGAGATAGAACCATTTAGAAATCCCGTATGGCTTAGCCTCCTGCTCACATGGATTCGTGCTCACGGACGGAGATTCTACAATTTTGAAGGGCTTGATTCTTTTAAGGCGAAATTTCGCCCGGAGAGATGGGAGCCTGTATTTGCTATATCCAATGAGCCGCGGCTTTCGCCCTCCACTCTGTATGCGATTGCGTCCGCATTCAGCAGAAATGCTCCAATACGACTTTTTTTAGGCGGATTGCGGCGAGCAGTTAGAAGTGAGATCCGTTGGCTAATCCAGAAATTGTAAAATCGGGAAGGGTGAATACCAGGAACTCGGAAGAAGGGAACAGATCGCTGCCTTTCGAAAAGTCCTTTGGAAAATCTTCGTTTGGTATTAGGTCCGTCTGTCGCTAGCTACTAGCGGCGAACTGCATCTTTTCTACCAGCAGTCGAAATCGCGCGTCGTCTCGAATTGACGTTAGGCGAGGATCGACATTTAGCCAGACGAGGCGTTCTTCGCGGAGGTTGAAACATCTTTCGAGGGCGGCGAATGCGTCATCGACGCGGCCTAGTTCGGCATAGTTGATCGCAAGAGAATAGTCGGCTTTCGAGTTTTCTTTGGACATTTCTTCGAGCTTTTGCAAATGTTCGCCGGCTTTCGCGGGGTTTCCTGTCTTTGAATATAGCGTGGCAAGCAGCGATGACCAGACGAACTGTCGTCCTCGATCAGATACCGCCATTTCTTCCGTGACGGTTATTGCTCGCTCGTATTGTCCGGTATGAAAGAGAAATGTCGGCAACGCACGACGTGCGGTTTGATTCTGTTTGTCAAAATTGTATCGACTCTCGGCGATCTTTAGACCTTCGTCAAAACGCCCTGCGGATTCGAGTATTGCAAATTTAACGTCCTCGACCATTGGCGTGACCGGATCGACCTCAATCGCGCGTTCGACCATTGCGAGAGCCTCATCGGTTCTGCCTAGAAACGACAGCATTTGCGCGCACCATGCGATTGCTGTCGCATTGTTCGGGTCCAGTTCAATAGCCTTCTTAAATTCCTTTTCGGCACCGATCCAATCCCATTCATTGCTGCGCTTTAGTCTGCCGAGAGATGCGTGGGCTTCGGAGAGGTCAGCGTCGAGTTCGAGTGCTCGTTTGATGTAGGCGGTCGCCTTTTTATAATTTTCGGCGGCCTGAGCGCCTGTCGCGCCGTTTCCCTGCCGCGTGAACAGATCGCCGAGTCCAGAATAGGCAAGGGCGAATGTTGGATCAAGCGCCAGTGCCTGTTGGTAGGCGTCAAGAGATTGCTGAAAACCCTTCTCGATGCGGCGGGAAAAGATTGTGCGTCCACGAAGATATGCGAGATATGCTTCGCGATTCTCGGTATATCGTTTTCCCAGAATCTCTTCGTCGTTCGGCGTTACGTTATCGAGAAGCGAACCGGCAACACGCAGTGCAAGTTGATCTTGCAGTGCGAATATATCGCCGTTTGGCTCGTCGAATGTATAAGTCCACAATTGCGAGCCGTCGCGAACATCGATCAGCCGCAGGTTAACGCGCATTCGGCTGTCTATTTTTTGATAGGTTCCAGCGATAACAGCGTCAACTTTTAATTCGGCCCCCAATTCAATCGAATCTTTTTTTCCTTTTGCGAAATGTTCAACCGCCGAATAAGGTCGAACCCTGAAACGTCTCAATCCCGCCAGACGTGTGATAAGAGAATCAGTAAGGCCGAGTATTACACTGTTGTCTAAATCGTCTTCGGATAAGTTCTTAAGTGGGAGAACGGCTAACGTCGTAATGCTCTTTGTCGAAGGCGAAACGACGGTTGAACCGTTTCGAAAATATACAAAACCCGTAATTCCTAATACCACGATCAGCAGAAGTGCGACTGCCGCGAATCTTAGGTATCTTTGCTGAGGCTTACGATCTTTAGATAGTTGCTTGTCGTTGTTGCCACTAGGCGGAGCAACAAGTTTATATCCGCGACGCGGGACGGTCTGGATCAGGTCTTTGTCGCCAAGGGCCTTTCGGAGCAAAGAGATCGTGTAGTTAATATTTCCTTCTTCGACAAACGTATCCTTCCAAACGGTCGCCAAAAGGTCTTCGCGCGTGACTATCTGGCCATCCTTTTCGATAAGCAGAGCGAGAATCTCAGTAGCCTTCGGCGGCAGCGGAATAATCTCATCGTTGCGCGAGAGTATCCGTTCCGACATATTAAAACGGAATTCACCAAAGTCAATAGTTTTCGGTTTTTCGTCACTCATCGGACAAACCTAACAACTTCCTAACGCGTTCCAAAGGATTTAGGGATACCTAATACGATAAAACTATCGCCTGTAAACGACAAACATACATTCGGAAAACATCAGGAGAAAGAAAGATGAAAAATTACATACGCACGATCTGCGTGCTGATGCTACTCGGCATTATGCCATCGATATCGAGTGCTCAGAGCAGCGGAGCGATCCGCGAAGCTTTTTATAATGAGGTCGGCCACGATGTGGTCGGGTACGTGGCGGTGTTCATGAATTTTTATGATCCCAATCTGACGGGAAATGTGAACATCAACAATCCGGGCAGCGCTGCCGAATGGACGGATCTAATGGCTCGCCTCGCCAGGCTCGACAATCTTTGCAAAACGAAATACTCGAACGTTACAAATGACCCGAACTTTCCGCCGAACTTCATAAACGGTAAGCCTAAGTTATGGTGTGCTATCGCTGCGAATCGCGTTGAGTATGAAAGGCAGGCACGCGGGTCGGCAAATGATCAGCGGGCCGAGTCGTTCGTCAAGATATGGCGATACGACATCGAAAAAGCCGTAAATGATCAAAAGGGTTATGTTTACGACGACATACAGCGAATGCTTTACGCCCCTACTTGGAAAACGGAGAAATTCGCTGAGGTGCAGAAAGCATATTCTTCCGAAGGTTTAGGCCAGCCGTCGATGAAGATGTTTGATGCGATCGAGCCGGACCTTGCGAAGGTCCGAGCCCGCATTGACCGTGACAGCAAAACCAACGTATGGGTACAGCCACCCAACTCAGAACCCGCGATGGAGTCTTTCTTTAAGACAAGACTGCTCGCCCACCCTCAACATAGGGGCACGGAAATCCTAAAGATCGGCAGTAATTATAGTAACTGGAGAGTGTTCAAAAACTCGCTTGGCATTCCGACCAGTCAGTACAAGCGCGGCCTTTTCCTCGCCAAACGTCCCGGGCAGAACGGGCTTTGCCAGATTCGCGAGTGGATCGTCAAACAGGAATACATCGGCGGTGGAAAATTTGGCCCGTCCAAGATCGAAAGCTTTGGCGGTGCAGGTATCTACGCAAAATGCCAGTGATCCGCGAATGGCGTTGGAATGAGACCGAAGAGGGTTGCGACGGAGTCACGCTGCGCAGAGACGGCGTGACCCTGTGGTCAGCAAACTGGCGGGCCCCATTTACCGATTCTGGCCATGAGTGGACCATCGAAGAATTCAGAACATCCGCTACTTCTGCGGGAATACCGCCAGATGTCTGGAAAGAACTGAATCAGGAAATAACGAAGATCGAGAAATAGGAGATTACAATGAAAAACACTATCGGATTTGTAGTACTATTGGCGGCCATTCTCGGCTGCTCATCATTCAGCAAGAAAGAAACATCAAACAATGCCGCACCGGCACCTGCCAAGACCGAACCGGCTAAAACCGATGCTGCTCCGCCGAGTGCATCGGACTTGACGCTTGAGAAATTTAACCAGCTAACCGTTGGAATGAAATATGACGAGGTCGTCAAAATTCTTGGCTCCGCAGGAACAGAAGCTAGCAGTTCTTCGTCGGCAGGAAACAAATATGTTTCGTATAAATGGGAAGGTGCGAACAATGCCCGAATAACCGCAACCTTCAAAAATGATGTTCTGACCACAAAGAATCAGTTAAATGTAAGATCAACGACAACCCAAGCAGCAACATCCGATCTCACAATGGCAAAATACGAACAGCTAAATACTGGTTTGAGCTATGCCGAAGCCGCAAAAATAATCGGTTCGGAAGGCTCACAAACCAGCAGTTCAACTTCGAGCAACTACAAGACGACGACTTACAAATGGGAAGGCGACAAAAACGCACGAATTTATGTCATTTTCAAAGATGACAAAATCCAGTCAAAGTCACAGTCAAATCTGAAGTAGGGGGCTTCGTACTAATGGGCCAACCGTTGGGCCGTGTGATGGGCCCGACGAGAATATCGTGCAATAATGTAAGCCGAACCTTAGACAATCGTATGGAACAGTTCTTAGCAACTGAGACGTTGATTATTGAGCTGCTGCTGATCGTTTCGCTCGTCGCTCTGGCCGTGCGGCGGCTGCGGATCCCGTATACGGTGGCCCTTGTGGTCGTCGGATTGCTGATCACTTTTCAGCAGCCGATCGGGATCGATCTCACGCCGGAGCTGATCTTGTCGATCTTTATTCCGCCGCTTGTCTTTGAAGCCGCATTTCATCTTGAGTTCAAATCTCTCCGTGCAAACTGGCTGCCGATCGTCGGGCTGGCGATTCCCGGTGTTCTGGTCACGACGTTTGTGGTCGGCGGTATTGTTTCATGGGGCGTAGGCATTTCGTTGTCGAGCGCTCTGGTTTTCGGGGCATTGATCGCCGCGACCGATCCGGTGGCGGTGGTATCGCTGTTCAAAGCATTGGGAGCTCCGAAGCGTCTGACGACTCTCGTCGAGAGCGAGAGTTTGTTTAACGACGGAACAGCGATCGTTGTTTTCAAATTGCTGGTTGTGTTGGCTTTGGGCGTGGCCGTCAGCGAAACGGGCGAAGCGTCCCAACCATTTGATTTATTGACAGCAACGGTTGATTTCTTTCGAGTCTCGGCCGGCGGCTTGCTGGTCGGTGTCGGCTTGGGATGGGTTATCGCACAGGTGATCGCTCGCGTGGACGACTATTTGATCGAAACGATGCTCACGACCGTCCTTGCCTTCGGGGCGTATCTGGTCGCCGAGCGGTTTCATGTTTCAGGCGTCCTCGCGGTAGTAGCGGCGGGAATTATCACCGGCAACATCGGCTTGAAAGGGATGTCGCCGACGACGCGGATCGTTCTGTTCAATTTTTGGGAGTTCCTTGCGTTTGTCGCAAATTCGCTTGTATTTCTGCTGATCGGCCTGGAGGTGAATCTGCGTGAGATCGGCGCCAATATTGTCCCGATCGGCGTAGCTCTGGGAGCGGTTTTATTGAGCCGGGCGCTGGTCGTTTACGGAATAACGGCTTTGACGAACCTGCGTTCGACAAATAAAGTTCCGTTCGCCTACCGACACGTCCTTTTCTGGGGCGGATTGCGCGGAGCGATCTCTCTGGCACTGGCATTGAGCCTACCGCTTGCTCTCGCGGAACGAGATCTTTTACGAACGATGACGTTCGGCGTGGTTTTGTTCACGCTGCTGGCACAGGGAACTACGATGCAGTTTTTGATGAAGCGTTTAGGACTAGGAGTGGCGCCCGCGCTCGAGCTCGAATACGAACGCCGCCACGGACGCCTCATCGCCGCGCAGGCTGCACTTCATCGAATCGAAGAAATGTATCACGCCAATTTGTTCTCGCTAGCGATTTGGCAGCAGTCCGAACCCGAACTGCAACGGCAGGTCGACGACGCTCTCGCCGCGCAAAACGAACTGTTAAAGAAACACCCCGAACTCCAGCTCGAAGAACGCGAAGACGCCCGCCGCGAAGGCCTCAACGCCCAACGCTCTGCCCTGACCACAATGCTCAGCAGCGGCCTCATCTCCGACGCGGTCTATGAAGAACTCGTCACCGAAGTCGATCACGCCCTCGAAAAGATCAATCACGGAACGGAACTGGTTTTAGCAAGCGACGGTTTCGAGCAAACGGTGTGAACCAGCTTGGCTGCAATTGCAGATCGAGCAAAAGAAAGGCCTGAGGCAAGCCTACACGCCGTAAGCAATAGGAGTATTTTCATTCGCGATGTCATCGCAATTGACTATGAACAAACGCTTTTACAGGAACTCAAAACTTCCAAAAAACCGGAATTAGAAATGTCGCGAGGAGCCAGAAGATGATGTTTAGCGGGGTGCCGACCTTGAGGAAATCGATGAATTTGTATTGGCCGGGACCGTAGATCATGGTGTTTGTTTGGTAGCCGACGGGGGTCATGAAGCTGGCGGAGGCGGCGAAGGTGACGGCGACCAGGAAGGGCTGCGGGTTGACGCCGAGGGTGGCGGCGGTGGCGATGGCGATGGGGGCGAGCAGGGCGGCGGTGGCGGTGTTTGACATCATCTCGGTGAGTAGCGAGGTCAGGATGTAGAACGCCGAGACGAGAGCGATGAGGCCGAGCGTGCCTACGGTGCCGATGAGCTGCGTCGAGATCAGTCGGGCGGCGCCCGTGTTTTCGAGGGCGACGCCGAGAGACAGAACGCCGGCGAGTAGGAAGATGATCTTCCATTCGATCGCATGGTACGCCTCGTCGAGCGTGATACATCTGGTCAAAATCAGAATGATCGCACCGACGGTCGCGGTGACGACGATCGGTGCGAAATTAAGGCTTGCGGCGAGGATCACTCCCGCGACGACCGCAACCGCGATGACCACCTTGTTTCGCCGGAATTCGACCGTCTGTTGCTCGGAGGTAACGATGAGATCGTTGCTTCGTTTGAAAGCGTTGAGACGGTCAATGTGGATTTCGACGAGGAGCATGTCTCCGGCCGTTAGTACCTTGTCGGAAAGTTTTTCCCGGAGGAGTTTGCCGTTATGACGGATCGCGAGAACGGTCCCTCCATAGTTTTCACGGAAATTTGATCTCTGAAGAGTGCTGCCGACGAGCGGCCCATTTGGATCTATGACCGCCTCGACCAGTCGGAAATCCTCGGAGGTAATGCTCTCGTCGCCCCATTTGGTCTGCGGTTTGAACCTGATGCCCGAGCGTTCCTGAAGAGCGCGTATCTCATCGAGGTTACAGCGGACGATCAAAATATCATCGGCGAGCAGGACAACGTCGCCCGTCGGCTGCTGTATCCGCTCATCTCCGCGGCGGATCTCGATGATGTTAATGTCGAGATCATGCACGAGGGCCGAGTTTCGAATTTTCGATCCGACTGACGCGGCGTGTGGCAAAAGAACAATCTCGGTAAGGTATTCGCTGAGTGCGAAAGATTCGGTCAAATCGCCTTGGCCGCGACGCTCGGGTATTAAACGAATGCCGACTAACAGCAGGTAAGCCGTACCGACCGCGAACATTATCAAACCGAGCGGAGCAAACTCAAACATCGTAAATGCGGGCAGGTTGTTCTTTTCGGCGATAGAGCTGACCAGAATATTTGTCGAGGTTCCGATCAATGTACACACGCCTCCGAACATCGACGCAAATGAGACGGGCATCAGGATCTTCGACGCACTTATTCCAGTCTCACGCGCAGCCCCAAGAAGGATCGGAAGAAAGATCGCGATAACCGGCGTGTTGTTAATAAACGCGGAAAGCACGCCGACAATGATCATCACCAAAAGGATCGCGATCCAAAATGAATTCTTGAAAATGCGGTTGATAAAGACGCCGATGAATGTAACCGCTCCCGTCCTAAAGAGCCCCGCGCTCAGGATAAACATCGCGGCGATTGTGATCGTTGCCATGTTGCTAAAACCCGCAAGTCCCTCGACGGGCGTTACGACACCGCTGACAAGAAGCAAAGCCATCACTACGAGAGCAACAAGATCGACCGGCAATTTCTCAGTAACGAACAGATAGACCGCTAGAAGCAGGACGGCAAAGACGAAGATCATCTCGAAATTCATAAACGATCGTTCCGAAGCGATTTATATTTCGGTGACGTGAAAATCCATCGCGTCTATATCTTCGTCGGATTCTTCTGGCTGTCCAAAGAGCTTAAGCCAGATAAAGCCGGCGGTTCCTGCTGTAAATGATGCGAGCAGAATCGCCATTTTAGAGTTATTTATCACTAGTGCATTATCGGTAAACGCGAGGTTTGTAATAAAGATCGACATTGTAAAACCGATGCCGCCGAGTAGCCCGGCGCCCAAGACGTGCCTCCAGTTCAAATCGAGCGGCAGTTTGCAAATGCAGATCGAAACAGCGATGAAACTCAAGAGCGTGATGCCAAGTGGTTTGCCGAGTACTAGTCCGCCGATGATGCCAAAACTGTTTGGCGTTGTAAGGTTTTGCGCCCAGTCGGCGCCGATGACAATGCCTGTATTACATAGCGCAAATATCGGCAGAATCACAAACGCGACCGGCATGTGCAAGAGGTGTTCAAGTTGATATGAGGGTGATTCCTCGTCATCTTCCAATTCAGACGAGGGAATTGCGAATGCGAGGAGAACTCCGGCAATCGTGGCGTGAACGCCTGATTTTAACATCAGATACCACGCCAACGCCCCGACAAGCAAATAGACAACCAGTGACTTTATCCCTAAGAAACGCGCCGCCGCCGCGAGCGTGGCCAAAACCAGGAGCGCTCCAACAAGATATAGAGCGGAAAGCTCAGCGGTGTAAAAAACCGCGATGATAACGATCGCGCACAGATCGTCGAGTACTGCGAACGCGACAACGAAAACCTTCAGCGACGCCGGAACACGGTTGCCCAAAATCGCGAGGGCACCAAGTGCAAACGCGATATCCGTCGCCATCGGAATACCGATCCCGGCCTGTGTCGGTGTTCCCGCGTTAAGGAAGAAGTGAATCAGAGCGGGAAAGGCAAGTCCGCCAAGGGCGGCGAAAATAGGCAAAAGCGCGTTCTTAAAATTCGAAAGCTCGCCGTTATAAAGCTCGCGTTTCAGTTCCAAACCTATGAGCAAGAAGAAAATCGCCATCAACCCATCGTTGATCCAGTGCTCGACGCTTAAGGGGCCGATGTAGTTGCTCCATATACTCAAATAATTCTTGCCCAAGATCGAATTGGCGAAAATGAGCGACACGGCCGTGCATACGATCAACAATATCCCGCTAGATTTCTCGTAGTCGAAAAATGCCTTGAACGATCTTGATGATTTTCTTTGTACAATTCCCATCAGAGCTTAATCTGGTTTTCGCGGAGTGGCGGCACTCAGATATTTCGACCTTTCGATATCTCCGTCGCGAGTGCCCGTCGTGTCGTGAAACAAAACCACCGAATGCGGATACGGCATATCTATTCCGGCTTCGTCCAACGCGAGCTTAATACCGGTTGCTACGCGGTCGCTCGTGAGGCGAACATCCGCTTTCTGAGACTTCGTCCAGAACAATACTTTCAGATCGAACGACGAAGGAGCAAGTGCGACGACGTTAACTGAGGGCTCCGGCTCCTTCAAAACGCCTTCCGTTTTTTCAAGCACAGCCATTATCGCAAAACGTGCTTTTTCAATCGAATCCTGATAACCAATACCTACGATCAGACTCGCGCGTCGGCGGTCGAAAGCGGTTCGAATCAGGACGGCGTTGGTATAAATGTCGCCGTTCGGTATGACGGCACGTTCGCCGTCATACGTTTTTATCCGGGTCGAGCGGACGTTGATCTCCTCGACGGTTCCGTCGAATTCACGAAATTTAATCTGATCGCCGACGACAAACGGTTTGCGCCAAAGAATGAGTATTCCGGCGAAAAAGTTTTGAAGCACATCCTTGAACGCAAAAAGCAGGCCAGACCCCATTCTTCTGCCGCCTCACATCGTGCAGCTAATTGTCCGAGTCGGAGCGTTTCGCGGCAGGTTCTTTTAGCAAGTTTGTCGTTCCTTCAGTAACACTGGCCGGGACATACTCAAAGTCGCCTATCGGCGCAAGCTTTTTGGTCGTAGGTGCGTGCGGCAGTGAATCCGGTTGTTTGGGGGCACCGCTCCGCTTATTGAAGGACGACCGCAGCATCGGGTATGCAGCGATAAAGAACATTCCGGCTATCGAAATGATCACCCCAAGAAAAATGACCGCGCGAAGTTCGACAAAGCTACCTACCAAAGCGATCATTATTCCGCCAAACGCCATCGCCAACCCGCCAAGCCTCGGGTTGAAAGGACGCGGCTCGGCGGCGGCAACCTGAGCTCCGCAGGAGCGGCAAAACTGCTGGTCGTTTAGTATTTGTGATCCGCAATCTGGACAGTTCATATTTTGCCTTTGTAAAACAATATTGCACTAGACTATACGTCAAACCGCAACCCTATGTTCGATGAGTGGCGGCAGATGTGAATGAGCCGTAAGAACAAGGCAGCAGTCAGAAGTCCGCAAGATCCGCCTTAATATTTCGGGTGTGCGGCCGAAAACAAGATGAACGGCAGATACTATAAAGGGACGGCTTCGGTCGTCTTTTTATTTAAATAACGGCCCGCGTCTTCGATTGGCAGGTCATTGATACTGGCATAACGATGCGACATTAAGCCGTCTTCGTTGAACTGCCACAATTCATTACCGTAACTGCGGAACCATTGGCCCGTGGTGTCGTGCCATTCGTATTCGAATCTGACAGCCATGCGGTTTTCGCGAAATCCCCAAAGCTCTTTTTTGAGAACGTAGTCGAGTTCGCGTTCCCATTTGCCTTTCAGGAACTGCTTGACCGCCTCGCGGCCGTTGATGAATTCGGCGCGGTTTCGCCACTCGGTGTCGACCGAATATGCAAGGCAAACTCGTTCAGGATCGCGGGAATTCCATGCATTCTCTGCCGCCTGAACCTTTGCCAATGCCTTTTCCATCGTGAAAGGGGGAACGATGTCGCCCGGTTTTGGTGGATATTCGTTATTCATTTTGCTTTCTCCTTTGCTCGCAGTTGTGCGACCTCTTTTTCCAGTTTTTCGACGTGTTCGCGAAGCGGCAATGTGATCGAGCGAATCTCGTCCATCGTGAAACGTGGCGTGATGTGCTGCGGGCAGTTCCAGTCGAATGCCTCAACGTGCAGGATCATCGCCCGCTCGATCTTTGCTTTGTAATCGGGCACTGTCAGTTGCTCGATCAGCCAGGGTGCATCCACGGCATCTTTGACTTCGACGCGGGCTAGTATTTTGAGTCTCGCCTGGTTCGGATAATCCATCAGGAAAAGTGCGGCTTTGTCGTTCGCCGCTAGATTTCCGACGCTGATGTACTGCAAGTTGCCGCGAAAATCCGCGTATCCAAGGGTCCGATCATCCAAGACTTTCAAAAATCCCGCCGGCCCGCCGCGAAACTGGACATATGGCTGACCATCCTCGCTGACGGTCGCCATGTAAAAACCGTCGCGGGCCTCGATAAAATCATTCTCGGCATCCGAAAGCCCATGAAAATCCGGATCGCCGCCTTCAAACCTAGCGTAGTTCTTACGCGTTCCGTAATGTTCCTGTGCCGCCTTTACGCTCGGCGTGAATGTCAGATCAAAAAATTTGTGTGACATGGTTATACATCTCCAAAAAGGCAAATTGTCACGCTTTGGTCTTCTGCGGAGGCCAAAACGTGATCTTTCCAAATATTAACGCAAGAACCACGTAAACAATGGCGACCGCACCCACGGGTAGTGCGTCTTTTACAATGAACGCTCCTTTCGACAAAGCAAGACCACCGATCATAAAATGGGTGAAATTTGCGATCGCTACCGGCCGGCTGTAAATACCTCCGATCAAATTTGCCTTTGCTGTCCAATTAAGCATCGCAAACGCAAAATAAAGTCCACCGAGGAGCTGCAAGATCAGCGAGAACACGCCGTTTGGATCCGCGTCCGAGTATTTCAAGAGATAGCCCGGAAAGAAAACAAGCACTGATCCGCTGACCGCCATCAGAACTGAGCTAACTGCCATTATTGGTTTCGTATTCATTATTTTGTTGACCGTATTTGCACGCTAGTGTATTTCAGCTTGATTTTTCAAGAAAGGTGCATGCACCAGCCACGCACCTATTGAATAACGTTTACGCACTCGCCGCACGGCTTGCGAGCGGGAATTCTATCGTCGGGAAATCGACAACCGTTCCAGCTACCTCGTTGAAGTAATTGGTGAAAATATTCAACGCGACATTGGCGACGATCTCGGTGATCTCCATCTCGGTAAAGCCGGCGGCGGTCACAGCCTGAAAGTCTGCCGGTGACACTTTGCCGCGACTGACGATCAACGCACTTGCAAATTTCAGAGCTGCATCGGCCTTTTTGTCATGTGACGATGCCCTACGGGCGTCTTCGATCGAGTGTTCATCAAGCCCAACCATCTTGCCGATCGCCGAATGTGCAGATGCACAATAGTGGCAGCCATTGATCTCGGCTGTCGTCAACGCGATCTGCTCGCGAAGCTTTGCGGTAAGCGTCGTGCCTAAAGAACCACTGAAGTTCAAATAAGCCTCAAGGACCGCCGGCGAACTTGCCAGGGTTTTCATCAGATTCGGTGCGAAACCGATCTTTTCTTTTACTACATCGAGCAATTCTTTTGCTTTGCCTTCTGCTGATTCGTGATTGATTGCTGTAATTCTCTGCATTTTTTTATTCTCCTAATTTCTAAATTCTCCAAAAAACTGTTTCGTTACTTTTCCAAGTCGGTTATATTCTCCTCAAACTTTACTTACGATTCTTGACCTTCTCGTCATAAAATCGCTGCATATTCTCTGAGATATAATCAAGATGATCTTCGACCGCGAAATGTCCGGCATCGAGGCGGTGCATTTCGGCTTTCGGAAGATCCTTCAAAAACGCTTCACCACCGGCAGGCGTAAAGAAGATGTCCGTCTGTCCCCAGAAAATGATCGTCTTTGGATGATTGTCGCGGAGAAATTTCTGCCAAACCGGATACAACTCAACATTTTTACGATAATCGTAGAAAAGGTCTAGGTTTACTCGGACGGCATTGGGCCTTTCCATAAAACCGAAATCCGATTCCCAGTTGTCAGGGCTGATCAATTCGGGGTCCTTCGCTCCGAAAAGGTAGATGCCCTTGATCGCGTCTTTGGTCAAAAATCCTTCGAGCGGCTTTTCCGTTTCCGGCGAACGGTTCTTCCACAAAGCACCCCGAAGTCCGTCCCATACCGCTGTGAAGCCAATTTCGTAGGCGTTTGTGTTCTGAACGATCAGCCAGTCGAGGGCCTTCGGATTGCGACCAACGATCCTGAAACCGACCGGGCCGCCGTAATCCTGCGCATAGAGCCCGTAGTGATCAAATCCCTTGAGCTTTAGAAAATGCTCGACGATCTGTGAAATTCCCTCGAACGTATAGTCATACTTTGCCGGATCAGGAATATCGCTGAGGCCGAATCCCGGATAGTCCGGAGCGATGACGTGAAACTTACCCGATAGTGACCGCATCAGATCGCGGTATTGGTGAGACGCTGCGGGAAAACCGTGCAGCAGCACGACCTTCGGGTTTGCCGGATCGCCTGCTTCGCGATAAGCGATGTTCAGGCCGTCGACCTTGATGAAACCGTATTTTACGGCCGTCGTGTCGGCACTTACCAACTTGCTGTCTGAATTTGGGGCCTGCCCCTGAACGCTAAGACCAGCTGACATTGCGGCGATCATGATCGATCCTAGTAAGAGATACTTTCGAAATGTGTTGTTGATCGTTTTGTTTTTCATTGTGTTCCTCATTGTTGCTCATTTGAGCGGAATTTGAATTTGTCTGTCGGGAAAGATAATTGCATTAAACGTGCCACTCGTATTTAAAAGGCTAACATCTTTCGTTTCAGTAGTTTACGGACATTATCCTGAATACACTCTGAAACGGAATTTCGTGATACAATGAAAATTCGTTGCAATTACAACGAAATATCGCTTCATTCGGGTCGGAGGTAGAATTTGAGCAGTAAAAAAATGATATTGGCTATTTCCGGCAGCACGCGGGAGTTCTCGACCAATCTAAACCTGATCAACGCGGCCGCCGACCTTGCATCTGACCGGTTTAACGTCACCATCTATCGGGGTCTGTTGGGACTGCCACAATTTAATCCGGACGATGACAATGAAAATGCGGGTGAACAAGTAGCCGATCTCCGCCGACAGCTCCGCGAAGCCAATGGCATACTCATATGCACACCGGAATACGCGATGGGCGTTCCCGGGACGCTTAAGAATGCGATCGACTGGACGGTTTCGTCCGCCGACTTTTACCACAAGCCGACGGCATTGATCACCGCCTCGTCGTCGGGTGAGAAAGGGCATGCGTCGCTGTTGGGAACGCTGAAAGTTATAGACGCAAAAATTACTGATGAGACACAATTGTTGATATCGCACGCAAAATTGAAAGTTAGTAATGAGTGCAAAATTACCGACGTTAAAACGTTGCTCGATGTCGAGACGCTGCTGTTCGCCTTCGACAAAGTGGTACAAAATAGTTTGGATAACGCATAAGAAGTTCGAGGAAGATCGCCGATGAGTTCAGAGATAGCATTTGATTCGATCAATGAGTTGATCGTCCGAAACAGCCCGGTAAAGGAAACTCTGCAGGCGATCGCTTCGCAAATGATAAAGCAAGAAGAAGTTGCTTTGGCGCGAATTTGGCTGATCGATAAGGGCGACATTTGCGACACTTGCGTCGTTCGTTCCGTTTGTCCTAGCCAAGAGCAATGCTTGCATCTCACCGCCAGTGAAGGCAGAAATCTGAATGGTGAGAAAGCTTGGTCGAATATCGACGGACGATTTGGTCGCTTCCCGATCGGTGTAAGAAAGGTCGGCCATGTCGCGCAGAGCGGTGAAGCGATCCACCTTCATGATCTGCTAACGACGGAAAGTTCATGGATAGCTGACCGAGATTGGATACACGCTGAAAAGATAAATGGCCTTGCCGCACACCCGCTTAAATTTCAAGATGATATTTTGGGTGTTATAGCGGTCTTTTCCCGGAAAAACATTAACCCGGAAAGCTTTGAATGGCTACGGGTATTTGCTGAACAGGCCTCGATCGCCATCGCAAATGCGCGTGCTTTCGAGGAGATAGACAAGCTCCGCAGCCAACTTAAGGAAGAGAATGAATACCTTCGCGAGGAGATCAGCGAAGCGACTCCGCACAAGTTTCTTATTGGAGAGAGCCCGGTTTGGACAAAGATCGTGCAGCAGATAGATCTCGTAGGTTCGTCGGACGCGACAGTTTTACTAACCGGCGAAAGCGGAACCGGCAAGGAAATGGTCGCCCGAGCTTTGCACGAAGCAGGCCCGCGGCGGGACAAGCCGCTTGTTCGCGTTAACTGTGCTGCGATCTCGCCCGAGCTTTTTGAGAGCGAATTCTTTGGCCATGTAAAAGGAGCCTTTACCGGGGCTTTTAAGGATCGCGTCGGGCGTTTTCAGCTGGCTGACGGTGGGACGATCTTTCTCGACGAAATGGGTGAACTTCCGCTCGCACTGCAGGGAAAGCTGCTGCGAGTACTTCAGGAAAGGCAGTTTGAACGCGTTGGTGACGACCGTACGCGCACGGTCAATGTTCGCGTGATCGCAGCGACAAACCGCGACCTATGGGCGGAGGTGGAAAAGGGAAGTTTTCGCCAGGATCTTTTTTATCGTATCAGCGTTTTTCCAATTCATTTACCGCCTCTTCGCGAACGGCCCGAGGATATCGCACCTCTGGCAAGACATTTTCTAAGTACATTGGCGGTCAAGTGCCAAAAGACGTCCTTAAAACTATCGGCTCAAGACATCAGGATCCTACAAGGCTATTCGTTTCCGGGGAATGTGCGTGAACTGCAAAATATTATCGAACGAGCAGTTATCATGGCTCAAAGCAACCGGTTGAATTTTTCTCTTCCGCAGATAATCGATCGGCTCATCGACATTGATATGGGGCCGGAGGCAAACCCCAATATGACCAAAAATCGGATAAAAAACTATGAGGAATTGAAGGAATTGGAGCGGGAAAATCTGATCAATGCTCTTCGAGAAACTAACTACAAAATATACGGCATGGACGGAGCCGCCGAATTACTTCGAATCAAACCAACGACACTTATATCGAGGATCAAAGCGATGAAGATCTCGGTGCGGCCTTAGCTAAATCCCGGCTAAAGCGAAGATCAAGAGTCCAGGTCCTATGAAAAAAAGCAGTGAGACCATCCGTCTCACCGCTTCAAGGCTCTGTGGGGAGCTTGTTTATGAACCATGCTAGCTGGCTCGCCGTTAACACCGTCCATCACGTAATGCTCGAGAAAAGCGGCGGGGTGATCTGACCGATATGAGAACCGCAGGGGTAACTATTATGATCGCCGGTATGACTATCGTGTCAACAGCGAAATAGGGTATGTCGATGGTAATTCTAGGTTAGAGACATTTGTACCGCCTCCTTTTCAGTCGTAGACAAGACTAAAAAATTTGCGGTAGATAGTTGATAGGAATCGACGGTGTAAGGTATGCTTCGTACGAGTCGAGGCGTCTGTGGCACGGTAAGGAAGTTCCTGAATTAGCATTCAAAGTTGGTTGCAGGTTGGTTGCAGCGTTGCTGATCACGGCTTATTAGTGTTGAATGGACATAGCCGTTAAGTTGTTGATTCTAAGAAGTTTTGAGCGGTTTTGACAAATTATACAAATCTACCTAAATCGCTTGGGGTGCGAGAGGTCGTGAGTTCAAATCTCGCCGTCCCGACCATTGTGGAAAAGGGCTTTCGAAGTGATCTTCGAAAGCCCTTTTTCTTTTCGCAACAGAATGCGGAGATAACGACTTTTGTTCTCCGCGAAGACAACACGGGCTTTTAGATGAATTTATGCAGGCGGTTCTGACTCGGCCGTTTCGGCGACGATGTCTTGGACGGGCGGGTACATTTTCTGTCGCAGCCGCACGATGATGAACTGGTTGAAGAAGACGACGGCGGCCACCACAGCGATCATGATCACGGCGACGAATGGGCCCAGGGCGAAGCTGCCGTCGAAGAGATTGTTTGTTTTCCTGAACGCAAAATAAGCTTGTTCAAGCCAGAAAAACCGGAGCACGACCATCGCGGCAAAGTACACGAACGTCACCCACATCGCCCACGATCGGTTAGTCGCCCAGAGGATCGCATTACCCAATAAAAGCAGGACGATCGTCGTCACCCAGAGCAGCGGCCATGCGAGGCCGGCGTGGTATTCGTAGCCGGCGGCAGCCGCGGCGGGAAGGCCGATGCTTTGGAGCCAGCTCCACGAATAAAAGACAAAAAAGCCCATCGCGACAAGCGACAGGCCCAAAATTGCTAGATAAATTTTGCTCAGCATACCGCAAGTTTTAACACGGAAATGCTTGAAGGCAAAACGCCGACGCGGTAAAACTTTAACCACATAGGAGCATAGAACCATAGGTTTGTTTCAAAACTATGTTTCCTATGTGGTTCAAATCCTTCTACTCCGGCTGGACGGTTAGATAGCTCGTCTGGCCGCGGCGGTTAACTAACAGCACGACCGACCGGTTGCCGGCTCCGTCGAGAGCTGCTCGAACATCGGCGACCGAGCTGACAGGCTTGCGATTGATCTCGAGGATCACGTCACCACGGGCGATACCGGATTCGGCGGCAGGGCCGTCCTGATCGACATCGGTCACGACAACACCTTCAGTTCCGTCGAGGCCGAGCTGTTTTGCAACCGCCGGCGAAACAGGCTCGAGGCTGAGGCCGAGTTTGCCGCCCTGGTTTTGCGGGCCCGGACCATCTTCGTTTCCGCCAGGTCCCGGCAATTTTTCACCGTCAAGCTTTGCTTCGTCGAGGGTGGCTGTCAGATCCACCTGCTTGCCGTCACGCTGCACTGTGATCTTGATCTCAGAGCCGGGCAGGGAACTCGCGACCTTGTTGCGGAGAACATTGCTATCCTCGATCTTTTCGCCGTTGATCGCGATGATCAGATCGTTCCGCTTGATGCCCGCCTTTTCAGCTGCCGAGCCGGTGCGTACGTTGCTGACGATCACGCCGCTGCGCGCTTCGAGGTCGAGCGATTTTGCCAATTCGTCGGTGACATTCTGGATGTTGATGCCGAGCTGTCCGCGGCGGACCCTGCCGTCTTTGATGAGCTGCTCCATGACCGATTTGGCCATGTTCGACGGGATCGAGAACGCGATACCGATGTTGCCGCCGCCGGCTCCGCCGGAGAGGATCTGCGAGTTGATGCCGATCAATTCCCCCGCCAGGTTGACGAGAGCTCCGCCGGAATTCCCGCGATTGATCGGTGCGTCTGTTTGTAGAAAATCTTCAAAGCTATTGCCGTCGCTCAGCCCGGTACGGCGGCCTTTTGCCGAAATAATTCCGGCCGTGACCGTCTGTCCGATGCCGAGCGGATTGCCGATCGCGAGCACGATATCGCCAACGCGAACGCTATCAGAATTTCCAAGATTCAAAAAGGGAAGGCCTTGGCCCTCGATCTTAAGTACCGCGAGATCGCTCGGCTGATCGGTGCCGACGACCTTGGCTTCGTACGATTTGTTGTCGCTCATCAGAACGGTGATCTTGTCTGCTCCATCGACAACGTGGTGATTTGTCAGGATCGAGCCGTCGGCTGAAACGAGAACGCCGGAACCCACGCCGCGTTCGACCTGAGGACGCCGATTCTGCTGCGGGAGCTGAAACTGCTTGAAGAAATCATCCGTGGGGCCTGGCTGGACCGAGGCTTTTGTCGCTTTATGTTCGGCCTCGATCCGGACGACCGCCGGCGAAGTTCGTTCCACAACGTCGGCGTACGACGTACGGTTGCCATCAACGACGAGCGGAGCTGCCGGAGCTGCTGTAGGTTGATTGACCGGCGGCGTTTCCGTGCCGCCAAGAAGCCCGGTCTTGCATCCCGAAACAACCGCAGCGGACGCAAAAACCGAGATCAGTACCAAATTTTTAATGCTCATTTCGAATGAATACCTCAATATCCCAATACTAAAATATGAATTATAACTCTGTCAGCTTAAAACATATCTCTTTTACGATGTAAACGTGCATGTTGTTCGAAAAAATGACTGGAGAGCATGCTCCCGCTTTCCAAGTGCTCAAAAGATCCGGGTAAAGTTCAAGTTGGAGAATGCCAGGCTTCTCACACGGCAGAAGCTGCCGTGTTGGCAAGCGGGACGATTGCGCTCCAGTCCGGTGCCGCGTTAGCAGGAGGAATGATTGCTCTTCAGTTGGTCAAAGATAGAAGCCGCAAAAACCATTCGACCTATCAGCCAAATACCTCTACCAATCAGGCCGTTTCCGGGCGAAACTACGTCGATCTATTTCGACCAATCTGCCCTTTCCGCTCACATTCGTTCGATAAACAGGGCGTTTTTTAAAAAGTGTGAAACGATTCACACTTTTCAGACGAAATTTGTCGCGAATAGGAAAGTGACAAAATCGGGGGAGCTTTATTTAAGTGTTTATGCCCTCGTTTTGGCTGTTATAAACACAAGAAAAGAGGCCGCGTTTGAACACAGCCTCTCTCTATCAAACAGGATCTTCGATCTAAGGAACGTCGATATTCATCTCTCTGCCAGAGAAGCTAAATGTCGGGCGTTTGCGGCCTTTCATGAACTTCGCGGCGGTCTGCGACAGTGCCGTGATGATCATCGGCAAGGCGATCGACGGGTCGCATGGGACGTAGGCGGTGGTTGCACCACGGATCAACTTTCCAAAGACCGAGGTGTGATTGCCGCCGTACGAGGGCGTGCGAATGTCGAGCGGAGCACTGTCCGTGGTGATCGAGATCGCGTATTTGTGCCCGCGGGGTGTCGTGCGGGTGATGTACGACGACATTTCGGCGATATTCACGATGTTCTGGCTGCTCGCACTGCCGAGCGAGATGATACCCGAATGACGCGTGCGCTGAGCGATAGTGCTCATTTCCATCGTATCCTGGGTCGTGTCGAACATGATCTGAACCTTCTTCTCAAATTTCGCTCTGGCGATGCCGATGGCGAGCTCCGATCCCGGAAGATCCGGGCAGAAAACCGGAATGCGAGCCTTGAATGCTGAGGTCAGAATACCGTCTTCGTGAGCGATCTCTGAGAGTTCGCGGCCAAGCAGGTGCAGGAATTCGCGAATCGAATACGGACGGCTGAGTTCGAGCTGGTTGATAACGCTGCCGATCCATTCGTCGGCTTCCTGATACTCTTCGCGGTTGGCCATTACATCGCCGAGGCGGAGAACGTCAGAGCCATCGAGCTCTTCGTCGCTCATGCTCGGGTGTGCCTGATAGTGATTGCGTCCGAGTATCTCGTGAATGTCGTGATACAGCACCGTTCCCGACATCACAATGACGTCGACAAAGCGGTTTTTGATCACGTAAGCCAGCAAACGACGCATTCCCGAGGTGATCAGGTTACCTGAACCGCAGAGGTAAATAGTCGAGTTGTCATCGAGCATATCGAGCCAGATGCGATGTGCTTCTGCAAGTTGCTTTGCTCCGAAACCGGCTCCTTCCATCTTTTCCAAAAGGCCCGCCACCGAGCGGTCTCTGTCGATCGGCACCGGACGTGTCGGAACCGTCAAAAATTTCGAAGCCTTTGTTTTCTTTTGAGCTACCATAAGTTTGTTTCTTTATTAATGTCTATATTCTGCGGCAGTTGGTGGAAGGCTGTTGGCGGGTTGCATATCATTCCGCTCACCGCGCTCTGCCTATTGCTTACTGCCATTCGGGGTCAGATATGTATAACTTTCGACCTGATCCTCGTAAAACTCTATTACCTTGCTGCCTTCCGTATTGGAAAGCTTACCTTCCTTGATCCGCTGCAGTACGGACTTTCTGAACGTGTCATGCAGCTGTCCCGGATCGAACCTGACCGAGCCAACAGCATCGCCGAGGGTCGCTCCGTAGATAACTTTTTTAATTATGTAACCGTCTTCACCAATAAAAACGTGGGCTTCGTGCGGCATTCCGAAAAGGTTATGGTTGTTGCCCATAACTTCCTGGTAAGCTCCGACCAGCATCATTGCTAAATAATATGGCTCATTTTTGACGAGCTTATGCAATTCCAACACGGGTTTGACGTCGTGAAGATCCACGAACTTATCCACAATCCCATCGGAATCACAGGTTATATCACAAAGCGTAGCATATTCTGTGGGCTTTTTGTTGAGTTTATGTATCGGGATGATCGGAAATAGTTGTTCAAGAGCCCAATTATCCGGCATCGAGCGAAAAACTGAGAAATTCGCAAGATATTTCGCACACATCAGTTGCCGAAGCTCGTCGAATTCTTCTGCAACGTACTTCTTAAGCTGGGCAAATTTGTCCGCCGCTTCGCAAATATCCCAAAAAAGGACCTCTCCTTTGCCCTTCGCCTCAAGAGAAATGAGGCCGAGATTGAACATCGTAAAAAGCTCATCCCGGTTCTCAATAGCGTCGTGGTAATACTCCCGGTAATTCTTAGCGTTGATCGTTTCCCGCAGATCGTGAAGCTCCTTCACGGTCGGCGGATCGTCGGCATTTAGAGTCAACGGGATCTTGCTGTCAACGACCGTTTCGATCTCATCCTGGATGTTTGTAACGAGGATCGCATGATATGCGGAGAGGTAGCGGCCCGATTCCTGAATAATGGTAGGATGCGGCACATTCTCGTCGTCGCAGACGGTTTTGATGACGTAAATTACATCATTTGCGAACTCGCGCGCGTTGTAATTTGCCGAAGATTCAAACGAAGTTCGCGAGCCATCGTAATCGACCGCCATACCGCCACCGACATCGAGATATTGGATGGGGATGCCCATTTTACTGATCTTGGCATAGGTCCGAGCGGCTTCCTTCATCGCATTCTTGATGCGTTTGATATCGGTTAGCTGCGACCCGATATGGAAATGAAGCAGGCGGAGCATGTCTATGCGTCCGGCTTCCTGCAAGCGGTGTATCACTTCCAGAATTTCGGTCGTCGTAAGGCCAAATTTCGCGGCCTCGCCTCCGGATTTTTCCCATTTTCCTGAACCTTTCGAATAGAGCTTAACGCGGACGCCGATCGTCGGGATCTGAGCATCGGGATTTTCGGCCTGGATCTTTTGAGCAAGGTCCATTGTGTGATCGAGTTCGCTAAGCTTCTCGATAACAATGACAACGTTCTTGCCGGCTGAAGCACCCGCAAACGCTAACTCGATGAATTCTCGATCCTTGAATCCGTTGAGGACGAGCAAGCTGTCTTTCGCCTGCTCGAGCCCGAGTGCTGCATAAAGTTCAGCTTTAGATCCGGCTTCGAGGCCAAAACTATACCGTGTGCCTTCACGAAGATATTCTTCGATCACGGCTCGATTAGAGTTGACCTTCATCGGGAACACGCAAAGATGTCCGCCTTCGTATTCAAATTCCTTGATCGATTTTCGAAAGGCTGTTTGAAGTTTTCGGATCTGGCCAAAAAGAAGCTGCGGGAAACGAAGAAGGACCGGAGTGTTGACCCCGCGTTTTCTTAGATCGTCAATTATTTCCTTGACGTCGGCAGTGAAGTTCTCATTCTCAGGAGCTCGAACGATCAGATTCCCTTTTCGGTTAACTCCAAAATAGTCAGCTCCCCAGTTGTCGATTCCGTACGTCTCAATACTTTGTTCAATTACAGTGCTCACCTATACCGATCTCCCGCAAATATGCCGAATAGAACATTATGCAACAAAACTTAATAGCTTAGTCAAAATCCTGAAAAAAACAAGCACAATATTTCAAAATGTCTTTCGCCCCGTCCACTTAACGCCTTGGCATAACCTTTGCAATGAGTAGGGCTCAGGAAGCGGCTTTAACGCCAACTACTGCGTGAAAGAGTATGTATTTGAGTCACTTTGGCCTAAATGAAACGAGATATATGCCGTATCTTGTCAAGAAACAGGTGCCAAAAAATGTCACTTTCGCGGTAAGCGTCGACGAAAACGAGGTGTTGAAAATGAGGAAAAAGCGTGAAAATGGATTCTCGCTGATCGAGTTATTAGTAGTTTGCGTTGTGATCGGGATAATTGCGACCATAGCGATCCCGTATCTCCGTAAGGCGGTCCATGCTACCGAAAATCGAAACACTCGAACAACTCTTAAAGCGGTAGCGACGAGCCAGCTGAGTTTCGTGACCACGAACAATCGCTATGCCCGTCTAACTGAGATCAATAATTTGATGAACGGAGCTGTCGGTACTGTATCAGGCAGTGATATTACCCGTGGCCAGTTCACGATCTCGATGGTTCCTCCGACTCCGACCGACGCTGAACTTCGAGCCGGATATATTATCAACGCGACCCGAAATGTCCCCGGCGAAGGCCTCTACATCTACGAAGTAACGGAAGCCGGACGCGTCCGTCAAGTACAGCCGCTATGCAGCGGCGATTGTGATTAAGCTGTTACTATCCCGCCCCGATAGGTACAAAAAATGAGTGTTTTTGAAGATCTGATCGTCGAACTGAAGCAGGAGAATCTACTCGAGCGAACCGTTATTGAAGAACAGCGGTTTGCTGAGCAAAATTTAGGATATCTTGACGAAACAGAAGTGCCGAATGTCGAATTCGAGTCTCCTTCTATGTTGCCCGGAGACGTCGACCTGAATGTAGTTCAGGTCGAGCTAGACGGCTATGACTCACATCTGCACGACACCGTCGTGCCCGAAGTGAAGCAGCCGGAGTCTCAGGTTCACAAAAAGCCGAGGAACGGACAGGAATTCTATCGCAAACGTGCGATGTCCGAGGTATCGAACCTGCAAATGGTCGAGCATGTGCTCACCGGCGTAGAGCGCGAATACATGAAGATCAAGCCGCGGGTCTTCGATGATTTTGCAACGAAAAAGGCGCTGAATAATTTTCTGCAGGTAACCGAGGACGAGAATTCAACGGAGCACAAAGAAGCTGAATTCAAATTGATGTCGGAGACTGAGGCCTGGTGTACGGCACTTTCGGAACGTGACCGTGACGTTCTGGTTTCTAATCTTCGCCAGTATTGCGAGAACTCGCGACCACCGCTTTCCTCACAGGCTTTGGTGGCACTGGCGAGATTCTATCGAAACCTACCGTACTCTGACACGGTCCGATCAAAATTCGATTTTGTCATTACGCGCCTTTTCTCACGTCCAGTTGCAAACGAAATGCGTACCGCATTTTTCACTCGCGATGAGACGCTTGCCCACATTCAGACTCTTTATCGTGACTGGTCCAGCATTGCTTATTATGGCGATGACGATGATGGATCGAAGGCTATGCTAACCGCCCTGAGTTTTGAGGATCTCGCGATCGAGGCTGAGAACGCCGGAAGTTTTGACCAATTGATCGAGAAGGAGTTCTTTGGCCGGGTCAGAACATTTAAAGACAGTATCGGCGAGATGTTCTATGCACCGAATGTTCTTGCCGCCGCGATCGACGCAAACGTCCGGATCGGAAATGCCTATGTAAAGCTGATCGACCGTGAGCGTCAAAGGATGGATGCCGAGAGCATTCACACCAAATATGGCGACTTGCACGACGATACCGTTTCCGAAGGTGTCGGCCGGACACTCGAACTCGTTGAGCTGTTAAGGTCTCCACTCAATAAGTCGGTGCAGATCGAAGATGTACCGCACGAGGAAGGTCAAACAGAAGCACGGGAATCCCGCCACGAGGCGGCAATTACTATCGAGTCCGCTCCGGCACGAGAACTACCTCCGTTCCTTCAAAAGCTAGTTGATCAGGTTCGTTCAATGAACCGCTTTATAGCTGTCAGTTCTGCAATACTCATAGCCCTTTCGATCGGTATTTACATTTATGCGAACTTCTTTGTCGCAGAAAAGGGGGTAACGGCCGAGGTTCGTGTAGTCGGTATCGAGGATGCACTCTACCGGGACTACATCGAGTCAGCCCGGGTAAGCAACGAGACTCTCTATGGGCTGCTGCTGCCAACCTGGGAGAATCTTTCGAAAGAAAAGAAGCAGGAAATACTCCAAAAGCTCTATCAGGACGGCAAGGATAAAGGATATTCGCAGGTCAACTTGATCAACAAGGACGGAAAACCAGCGGGCTTTGCATCAGCGACGCGGTTCGACATCATTTCGCACTGAGCGATCACACAAAAAACAAGAACGGCCGTCCGGAAGCTAATATCCCGGGCGGCCGTTCTTTTAAGTAGAAGCAAAGTTAGAACTCTGAACCAGCCGGCTTCTCAGCCTTACGGTTTTTGAATTTTTCCTCGAACTTCGTGTGCATTGCTGCGGCTTTCGCCTTTTGGTCGTCGGTCAGAAGGGCAAAGATCTGTGCCTTAACCCTTTCCCTTTCGACGATCATTTTGGCTGTCAGGTTACCCTGTTCGGCCGCCAAGGCCTCGACCTGAGCTTGGTCAAATTTCCCGTCCGTACCGAGGCTGCGGATCTTGTCGTGGTTTGCACGAGTCTGTTCCATCAGCGGATCTACGGTGGTTTTGGCTGCGTCCGTTATTTCCTTGACCTTTACTTTCTGCTCATCGGTCAGATCGAGGCCGCGAAGAGCCATCTCTATGCCGCCGCGATGGCCGCCCGGGCCGTTTCCGAATCCATGGCCGCCTTTTCCGCTCGATCGCTGTGCGATAACAAAGATCGAACCCGTTATAAGTATTACTGCTGCTGCGATTCCAAATATTATTTTCTTCATTGCTAACTCCTTAAGTATCATTCCTCGACAGCAGGATTATCTGCCGTCATAACGTATGACGAAATCATAGGCGGCGCGAATATGGGTAAATCGTCACGATGTGTAAAGAATTGTAAAACGCACCCCGCTGGGCTTGTTTTTGGCGTAGAATGCATCTTGTATGGACAAGATCCTGATCATCGACGACGACGAAGAGCTTTGCGAACTGGTATCTGAATACCTGACGGTCGAGGGCTTCGACATCTCGTCTGTAAACGACGGTGCAAGCGGACTTGCGGCGGCTCTTACCGGTGATTACGATATGGTTATCCTCGATGTGATGCTGCCGAAGATGAATGGCTTTGACGTTCTGCGGAATTTGCGCGAACAGTCAAAATTGCCCGTTATCATGCTGACCGCACGCGGCGACGATATGGAGCGTATCGTCGGGCTCGAGATCGGGGCTGACGATTATCTGCCGAAACCCTTCAACCCGCGAGAACTTGCGGCTCGGCTGCGTGCGATCTTACGCCGAACGGCTGTCGAAGAGGGCGACGCGGAGGCGAGCGAGAAGCTCGACATTGACGGTATCCAGATATCGCCTGCGTCCCGCATTGCGACGTGCGACGGCAGGGAACTGAACCTGACCTCGGTCGAATTCGAGCTTTTGATGGAATTGCTGAAAGAAGCCGGAAAGATCGTTAAAAAAGAAGACCTGAGCGAGAACGTGCTCGAGCGAAAGCTATCGCCGTACGATCGCAGCCTAGATATGCACATCAGCAATCTTCGCAAAAAGCTGGGCGAACGGGCCGACGGTACGGAACGCATAAAGACTATCCGCTCGGTTGGCTATATTTATACGCTGGTATGAAGCTATTTCTAAAAATTTTCCTGTGGTTTCTCGCGGCTGTCAGTTTGGTGGTCGTGGTCTTGATCTTTGTGACGCGGACATTCCAGACCGAGCCCATGGTCAGCCGTTTTGAGCGGTCGACGCGAAATCAGTTGACGGTTTATGGCGGTACCGCAAGCCAGATCGTTAAAGCGGAGGGAGAGGATGGACTTAAGACGTTCCTGACTCGGCTTAAGGATCTCGAACCACCGCGTCAAGTAAGCCTCGTTTCGAACGATGGCAAGGTATTTTTTGGCGACCCGGTCGAGGCTCCCGAAGTCGGCGAATTAACGACCCGAACAATGTCGAGCGGCCAGGTCGAGACGGATTTTAGTTCGGAAGAACGCACTGTTGGAGCGGCCCCGGTGAATTTTCCTGACGGGCGCAGAATGGTCCTTGTTTTTCAATGGGAACGTCAGGCTCCCCCTTCTCTTTTTTGGGGATCGACGACCGCGTACACGCGTCTTGCCGGGATTCTTCTTACCGGTATTGTACTTTGCTACCTGCTTGCCCTTTATCTAACGTCGCCGATCCGCAAGCTTCGCGAGGCTACAAATAAACTTGCCGACGGCAATCTTGAGACCCGCGTGATTCCGAGTCTTGGCCGCCGTCGCGATGAGATCGGTGATCTCGCTCGAGACTTTAACATCATGGCGGAGAGGATCGAGTCGCTTATAACCTCTCAGCAGCGTTTGAATCGGGACATATCCCACGAATTACGCTCGCCTCTCGCCCGGCTCAATGTTGCTCTCGAGATCGCGAAGCAGAGATCAAATCCGGAAACGATGCCGATCTTTCAGCGCATCGAGGGGGAATCAAATCGGCTGAACGAGATGATCTCACGGCTCCTGACACTATCGAAGCTGGAAACCGGTGCCGATGATGTGGATCGGGTACGACTCGATTTTGCTGAATTGGTTCGCGATGTAGCCGCCGACGCCGAATTTGAGGCTCAAGCGAAAGGCAAACATGTCGAGGTTTCATCCGCTGACAGTTGCCCTGTCATCGGAAGTGAAAATCTTCTCCGCAGTGCCGTCGAGAATGTGTTACGAAACGCTGTTCGGTACACGCCGGAGAGAACGATCGTGGACGTATCGCTCACAAAAGAAAACGGCCACGCGATCTTGAAGATCTCAGACCACGGCGGCGGCGTTCCCGAGGAGGAGCTGCCAAACCTATTCCGTCCGTTCTATCGTGTTGGCGAAGCTCGGGAACGAAAGACAGGCGGCACCGGCCTTGGGTTGGCGATCGCCGAACGGGCTGTTAAAGCTCACAAGGGCACGATCACAGCACGCAACTACAACGGAGGGCTGCAAGTTGAGATCGGGATCAACACCGCCAAAAAAGGCGACGCTTAAGGCACAGCCGCTCTTGAAAGCAGCTGAAAAACCTACGGCGTTGATCGAGCCGCGATAAAAGAACGCACCGCTAAAATCACAAAGGCCAAACAGACCACTGCCATTGCAGCCTGCGACATAACGGCGGGCGACATGGTCAGTTCGCTCATCTTCATCAAGAGGCGGCCGGCCGTCATAAGAAATCCGACAAGGGCTATCACGACGGCTGCATGCATCAGGTGTTTTCTCAGCCCTTCATTGGACTTTGCGGCAAACCCGAGACCTTCCAATAGCGTTCCGAAGACGAACGGGATCAGAGCCGTGAGGCTGGCATTTCCGTTCATCATGCCGTAAACATAGCCCATGATCCCGATCATGGACAACAACATTCCACAAACTATAGCTGTAATTGGCATTGATGATCCTTATTTTTTCAGTATCGGCAAAATGATCGCCGAAGTATTCTTTCCACCCGTGTAGATCCTCTGTGTCGCGCTTCGGAAATCAGCCGCGGTCGTGACCTTATAATTTGGTACGAACTTCTGCGGATTCCGGGCGACAAGCGGGAACCATGTGCTTTGGATCTGAACCATGATCCGATGTCCTTTCTTGAATGTGTGCATAACGCCGGGCATCGTGAAGGCAAGCTTAGTTGGTTTATTCGGCGTTAACGCAACCCCTTTCTCAAATCCGTCGCGGAAACGTGCCGGCATGGGCTCACCCCGAAGGAGCATTTGATAACCGCCTGGCTGAAACACCGACCATGCCGAGCTTTGCGGCGGTCTCTGTCCTTCGGGATATCGGTAGTTATCTGGGAAAACGTCGATCAATTTCACGACGAAATCCGAATCTGTACCACTCGACGAAACAACCAGAGACGGCTTAATATCGCCCGCAACGGTTATGTCCTCGGTCAAAACGTCGCTCTGATAGACAAGAACGTCCGGACGGCCCGCGGCAAACCGCTGGTCTTCGGTCATAAAGTCACGTGGGTAATTCTGCGTGATCTTTTGTGTGTATGGAACAGGTTTCGAGGGATCCGAAACGTATTCGTTATAGCCTGGCGCGTTTGCGGGTGCCTTGAAGGAAAGTCCGCCTTTTTCAGTTAGATAAAGGGCCGTATCTGTGCTTGTCGTTGGCTCGTAATCGCTCAGGCCCCGCCATTCGTTCGAACCGGTGTCGAAAAGGTTAACCTCTTTTATCGCTGAGATATCGCCTTTGTCTTTCAGGAAGTGATTGAAAAAGGGAACTTCGAGATTTGCGCGGTAATATTCCCCGGTTTTCTGGCCAAAATATGCGGTTCCCAGCCAGTCGCCGTCATTGCGCGACCAGCCGCCGTGATCCCACGGGCCGACGACGAGGACGTTGAAAATTCCGGGATTCTGCTTTTCGATGTGCTGGTAGGTTTTGAGAGCTCCGTAAAGATCTTCGTTATCGTACCAACCGCCGACGGTCATGGTTGCGCAGCCGATATTCTTGAGTTTCGGTAGAATGTTGCGGTCCTTCCAGAACTGATCGTAATTCGGATGCTGCATCATTTCGTCCCAGAATTTGATGCGAACGCCCATGTTTTTTTCGTATTCGTCAGCGATCTCCTTGAGCCCGCCGGCTTTCAGGAAATAGTTATACGCGTCTGATGGCTGCGGGCCTGTCCAAGGTTTGAGATATTTAAAGTCGCTGTTCGGCGTTGGGCGATACTGGCCAAAGCTGGTGAAGAAGGAGAAGTTCTGAGTCAGAAATAGAGCACCATTGTGGTGCATGTCATCGCCGTGAAACCAATCGCTGACGGGAGCCTGCGGCGAACATGCCTTTAGTGCGGGGTGCGAATCGATCGAGCCGGCAGACGTGTAAAAACCCGGATACGAAATACCATAGGTTCCGACTCGCCCATTGTTGTTATCAACATTCTTGACCAGCCAATCGATCGTGTCATAGGTATCTGTCGACTCGTCTATTTTCGTTTTGTCGGTGTTTGCGATGTCGGGCCGCACATCCTGGAATTCGCCCTCGCTTATCGTCTTTCCGCGGACGTCCTGGTAGACAAAAATGTAGCCTTCCTTTGCAAAAAGCGCATCGGGGCCGAGTGATGTCTTGAATTTGTCCGCACCATAGGGGCCTACCGTGTATGGCGTACGGTTAAGCAGCATCGGGTATTTCTGCGACTTGTCCTTTGGCTCGTAGATCGCAGTGAAAAGCTTGATCCCGTCGCGAACAGGGATCATTACCTCACGTTTTGTGTAATTGTCTGTAATGTATTTTGCGAGTTCGTTCTGAGCCGCAGACGGTGCCTGAGCACTAGCCGATAACGCAAAGATGGTGACGAAAAGTGCAACGAAGATCGATTTGACGCGCATATTGACTCCAAAGAAAAAAGGCTGTGATAACAGCCTAATTCTCGCTTAAATCCGGGGTAAAAACAAGGAGGTCTATTTTCGCATCTCCTCGATCATATCCGAGATCGTTTGCTTTACGTGTGCCGTGACAGCCTCGTATTTCTCGTCGCCGGCGACAGCTATTTCAGTACCCTTTGCAGCAGCGAGAAACTCGCGGGCATAGATCGGTTTTCCGATCGTGATCTTCACTTTTGCAGGGCGGATCTTCCAGGAGTTGCGTGCCCAGACCTTGTAAAGACCGTCGATCGCGACAGGGACGATCGGCATGTCGAGTTCGGTTGCGAGTATCGCGGCGCCTTTTTTGAAGAGGTGCAGTTCGCCGTCGAACGCTCGCTCGCCCTCGGGATAAATGTTCAGCACTTTTCCGTTCTTGAGGCCGATCGCTCCGGATTTCATGGCTCGCATCAGTTCCGTGTCCGGGTTAACGGGCACGACATTCATCATTTTCGCTAAAGATCTCAGGAAAGAGCCCTCGAAAAACTCGCTGGCTCCAACGTGAAAAATGTTCTTGAAAAGACGATAAGGATAGTTGGAACAGAGGACAAAAGGATCAAGAAAACTCTGATGGTTCGGGCAGATAAGAAATGGTTTTGCTACGGTGCCGTCGGCATTCAGCGTCGTTAGCTCGGTCAGATTCTCCCTGCCTTTGACTTCAAGGAGCATGAACACGCGGCAAAAAAGATGAAAAAGTTTATAGACCGTAAACGCGAATACGGAAAAAAGAGGGCGAGCCTTAAGGACAGCCCTGACCTCCGGGAAATCTCCATCCGCATTTCGCACGATCTCGCCCCAATTCAGATCGAGCGACGCTGCGTCAGCATCGTCTCCGACATGACTTCGGATCATTTCGATGACGTTAGCCACCGTCAGTGCCTGAGCGGCTTCGTCACCGTTGAACTCTGTCGAAAATGCCTGTTCGAGCGATGCGAATGTCTCGGCACGGGCCAGGCTGTCGAGGCCGAGGTCGATCTCGAGATTCATATTCGGGTGAACAAGTTCAATATCCTTCGAGTTTTGTTTGATGGCCTGAACCACCGATCTTGCGATGTGAGATTCAATGAGAGCTTTATCGGCGTCGGAGAATTCCCACGCCTTGATCTCTTTTGCATCGGTCGCGATCACGCCGGACTCGATCTCTTTCTTAAGCTGAAATCGCTTGATCTTGTTGGTCGCGGTCCGCGGCAGCGGTTCAACGCGGATGATGTAGTCGCGGACGCGTTGATATTCCGGAAGGTCGCGGCCGAGCGTGTCGAGATTGTGGCGAACTGCTTCTTTTGAATTAGCGATCCCGTTCGCTTTGAGATACGCAAAATCGGGAACGACCACCGCGGCCAGCTTTTCGGCTCCGGCACGCGATTCAGTCTCGTCGGCGACGCCAATGACGGCAAGTTCCTCAACCATCGGCGATTTTAGATAATGGACCTCAATATCTTCCGGATGGACATTCTTGCCAGACGGCAAAACGATCACGTCCTTGGCCCGGCCAACGATGTAGAGAAAACCGTCTTTATCGAGCTTTCCAAGGTCTCCCGAATGGAACCAGCCATCCTCGGTAAACGCTTCCGCAGTAGCCGTAGGGTTCTGATAATAACCGTCGAAAACCATTGTCCCGCGTATCAGTACCTCGCCGACGCCATCTTTGTCCGGGTCCGCGATCTTTATTTCCGCGCCTCGCATCGGTTTTCCTACGGATCCGACGCGGTTATCGTCTTCCGGAGTTGCAGTCGCGGCTCCGCTCGTTTCAGTTAGGCCGTAGCCTTGAATAATGGTGAATCCGAGCCGATGAAAATCCTCAGCAACTGCCTCGTCAAACCTCGAACCGGCGGAGATCGCGATACGTAGCTCGCCGCCAAAAGATTCGTGAACCTGGCCGAAGAGTTTGGGGCCCAGATTGACGCCGAGTGAGTCGCGGAAAAAGCCGTTGGCGGCAAGCATGGTGCGAAACAACATCCGCACCGGTTTGGGTTTCGCCTCGACCGCGTCGAAGATCTTCTTATGAAATATGTACCAAAGGCGCGGTACTGTCGTGAGGATCGTCGGTTTGAAAACCTTCATCGACTCACTAAGTTCGGCGGGAGTTAGTTCCTTCAAATAACCGACCTGCGGGCCAAAAGTCGTGGCGACCCAGAGATTCACGATTTGCAGATACGCATGGAACAGCGGCAGCAGGCTCAGGATCCGTTCCTTATCGGATAGGCCCAAGATGTCATTTACGCCGGAAAGTTCACCGACAATGTTCCCGTGGGTCAAGGGAACGCCCTTCGGAGTTCCTGTCGTCCCGCTCGTATACATAAGCAGGGCGATATCCGGACCCTCCGCTTTAGGAATTTCAGCCGCGAAGGCTTCCGGAAAATCGGTAGAAGACCATTCTTCAAATTTTTGAAAGCCGTTCGTCGAATTCTCGAGATTCCAAACAACGGCGGGAATATGGCGGCCGAGCTTTTCTTCGATCTGTGAGAATCGGCCGGTTTGATCGGGCGAGAGGAAGGCGACTTTGGCTTCTGAGTTCTCAAGAAAGTTTGTTATCGTCTCGATCTCGCCATGCGGATCCAAAGGTACGCAAACGGCTCCGTGATAGAGCGTGCCAAGGTATGCGATCGCCCAGGATGGATGGTTTTCGCCGATCAATGCAACGCGGTCGCCGAACCCGACATTTTCCTGGCTCAGCCGATAGGCGATCGCCCGAACGCGCTTGAGCATTTCCGCAAACGTGTAAACCTCGGTATCGCTGCCGACGATCCTCATCGCGACTTTGTCAGGCCGTTGTTCGAACGAGTCGATCAACATTCTTAAAAATGATTGTGACATATGAATTCCGCCGCTATTGTGGTCTAAACTTTTAATAGTTTCAAGGCGAGATCGCGGGCCTGCGAGCGAATCTCAGGTATCGCGGTCGATTCCCACAGAATACCTTTGAGAGCGGTCCCGAGCGTGCGAACGACCTTCGAAGGCTCATCATTCTTGTCGATCACCCGTCCATCGGGCGTTGCTTCGATGCCCATGGCGAGTTCGTCGGGGCGAATATGGCGCCGCGCGATCAGATTCCTGACAAATTCGGAATCGATCCGCGTGAAATTTGCCTCAGAACCGATACAGTTGACCAGCACATCGCTTGCGACCGAATGCTCGACGCCGATCGTCTTAAAATTGATGTCAAAACCGCCGTCCATCCCCACCGTTATGCTTTTCAATCTTCCTTTGAGTATCTCAAGCGACCCTTTCGCCTGCATTTCTTCGAGAATTGCAGCGGCTTCGCCGGGCATGCGGTGACGGGCAACATTCCAGTAGCGGCTTAAATGCTGCTTGAAATAGCGTTTTTCCGCGGTCGGCAGGCCGAGCCAAAGCTGTTGTGTAGCAGGCCGCAGGCTGTCGATGACCGCACGCCAATTGCTTCCGGTCGCCTCGGCTTGTTTCATGTGCCGGAGCACGGTTTTTAGGATGTCGGTAATGCGGTCTGTAGTTTTTAGTTCGTTCGAAAAGTCGGGGTACGTGAAGCCTAATTTATGCACCGCCGGAAGCAATCCGCGGGTCGAGATCGCCGATATTTTGCCGCGATGGCCGTGTTTATTGAGATGAAGTGCGACGTCGATCATCGACAATCCGGTCCCAACAATAAAGACGGAATCGTCCGGATCTAACGAATCGTAAAGCCGGGAACTCCACGGATCCTGAAAATACCGCTCCGAATCCACGAAACTTAGATCACCGACGCTCGGATGCGGTGGTTTGAAATTGCCGAAAGCAAGTACAACGTGACTCGATGGCAAGACCTCGCCCGAACGGAGCATCACCTCTGCTGAATCCCCGTTGACGGACATATCAACTGCTTCGTCATCCATCAGATTCAATCGAATGTTTGCCGGGACGTTCTCTGTCGCCTTTGTGAATACATCGCGGAGATATTCGCCATACTTTACGCGCGGTACGAAGTCATGCGAGTCGTATGCGAAGCCTTTCTCGGTCAGCCATTTATGAAAATCGTCGATGTCGTCAGGGAATGCTCCCATGCGGCCGGCCGGAACATTGAGCAAGTGCGAATCCCGCGTCGTGCCGAACGCCACACCGCGGCCGATCTTTGCGCGGCGTTCGACGAGGTTTATCTCGATTTCGCGCCCACCCGCGTGCCGCAAGAGGTTGACCATCAGCAGTGTTCCACTCGCGCCGCCGCCGATTATCGTGATTCTCTTCATATTCAAAATGATTCAAGTGTGAGCGATCCTTGTTTAAAGCACTTATGCTATTTAAAGCACTTGTGCTGTTTAAAGCGTTTTCTTGTTTAAAGCACTTTCTTTTTTAAAGCAGTTTAAAGCAAGCGTTTCGGTTTAATGTTTAAAGCTTTAAAGCATTCGTTTCAATCTGCTTGTTTAAAGCACCTGTTTAGGCGAAAGATACTGCTTCTCACTGAACATAGAAAAAGGCCGTGAAGCACACCTCACGACCTCAAGAAACGTAGTGCCCTCCTTCGTTTATGTCTACGGAGTTAGCTGCCGGGCTGGAAGCGAAGAAGTCTTCTTCTGAATATCAGATTAGCCCCGGATCGTTAAACTGCACGACCTGTTGGTTCCCCCGTGCGATGAGTTAATAAACTGACCGCTTCGACGATCTATTTGACGAGAAGTGTAGCGAAATGAGTGACCAGAAGCAAGAAAATCATTTGTGATGAATGGCGAGGGAAAGTATACGAAAAAGTCTTTACGAAATTCGCCCGGGTAAGATATGCTGAGACTCCATGTCACCGATCACAATTACACTTATCCTGTTGGTCGTCGCCATCATACTTTTTTCTACGGAAAGAATACCGGTCGACATCGTGGGCCTGCTTTTGGTTATGGCTCTCGTGTTTACACAGGTTTTGACCGCACAGCAGGCTCTTGCGGGGTTCGGAAACGATATAATAATTACTATCGGTGGCTTGTTCATCCTCGTTGGTGGGTTAGCTAAGACCGGGGTCGTCGACCTGATCGGCCGCCGCATGCACGGTATAGCCGGTGACAATGTCTTTATTCTAACGGCCCTTATTATGATCGCAGCGGCGGTTAGCGCTTCGGTTCTTAAAAATACGACGACGACAGCGATGTTCTTACCAATCGTAATTGGGCTAGCTGCAAAATCAAAAGTACCTACCTCCAAATTGCTCATGCCGCTTGCCTTTGGGGCGATCCTCGGCGGTAGCTGCACCCTGATTGGAACTTCAACCAATCTCGCAGTCAGCGGAACGATCCAGCGTTATGGCCTCGAACCTTTCTCGATGTTCGAGCTTGCACCTGTCGGAATTGTAACGCTGTGCGCGGGGACTATTTACATGCTCATCGTCGGACGAAAGCTGCTTCCATCCCGCGGAGTAGAGGAGTCTTTGACCGAGCAATATAAGATGCGCGAGTACATTTCGGAGCTGATCGTCTTACCGGATTCGCCATTGGTGGGCCAAACGATAAGCGAGGCTGACCTTAACCGGAGACTCGATCTCAACGTTCTTGGGATCATACGGACCGGCCAGAAGATAAATGCGCCGGGTGCGTCGGAACGAATACGGCGCCGTGATTCGTTGATCGTGGAAGGAGCGATAAGCGATATCCTGCGCGTCAAGGAAGAAGCGGGGCTGGAGATCAAACCAGATTTTTTGCTCTCCGACACTGAGCTCGAGGGTAATAACGTCGAGTTGTTCGAGGTTCTTGTCGCCCGCAACTCTCGTTTGTCAGAACAAACTCTGAAAACGCTCGGTTTCCGCGAGCGTTATAACTTAACGGTACTGGCCATAAATCGTCACGGAAGGACATTCGTCAACAAACTGAGTGACGTAAGGCTTGCTTTTGGCGACGTCTTGCTCGTTCAGGGGAGGCGAACGGGAATCGATGTCTTAGTAGGCGATAATGATGTCCTAATGCTCGAAGATCTTACGGACACCAATCCACGGATCGAAAAGCGTAAATGGGCGATATCAGCGTTTTTACTTTTTCTCGGCCTCTCGCTTTCACAGGTCATCACCGGCATCGAGGTCCCCTTACCAATTGCAGTGCTTTGCGGCGTAATGCTTTTACTTGCGACGAAAACCGTACATCATAACGAGATGTATTCGCTCGTGGGATTTCGCGTTCTTGTTCTAATCGCGTGCATGATGAGTTTTGGCGTTGCAATGGAAACTACCGGGGCCGACAAGATGCTGGCCGATATTATTAATTTACAACTTGGTCAATTTGGTCCGACGGCGGTTCTTGCAGGCTTTTTCGTCTTGACTGTCATTCTAACCCAGCCAATGTCAAATCAGGCCGCTGCCTTGGTCGTGCTGCCGGTCGCGGTGAAATCAGCCATCGCCCTTGGTGTCAATCCAAGAACCTTCATCATTGCCATCACATATGCGGCGAGTTTCTCGTTTATCACGCCTCTTGAACCAGCTTCGGTTCTTGTCTACACCCCTGGCCGTTACCGGTTTCTGGACTTCGTAAAGGTAGGTACCGCTTTAACGGTGATCGTCTTTATTGTCACTCTGGTACTCGTGCCGATAATCTGGCCATTGTGAAGCAGGACTAGAACTTGATCTTCCACCCGGTACCCAGCACATGGCTGACAGCAGGGTGCGAAAAATTGTCGTCCTGCCGCAGATAGTAGAGATCGACTGACAGCTTCTTCGTCAGAGTTTTATTTACGCCAAGAGAGAGGCGGTTTCGCGAGAAGCGGCCTGATGCCGAATCGTAAAATGGCTCTTCGGTGACGTAAACTTTGAGTCCCTTGACCCAGCGATCCGGCAGGTGTTTATCTACTGTAACGGACGGCCGATATCGCCATGTATTGCCGCTCGCACGGTGCCGATATTCGATTTGGCTGCGATGAGTGAGGCCGAATGATCTTGTTGGAAAACGGTAGGTTACGCCGAGGCTTAATCGGTCTTCCCGTTTGAATACGCCGGCGGAATTGCGGGTCTGAATAAATAGATACGCTGGAGCGATCGACACGCTCTTGTTTGGCTTGAAAATAAATCCACCGCCTACGCGGCCCTCGTGCAGGGTAGTGACGTTTTTATCAAAGCGAAAAGTGACCGGAATGTAAAGATCGACCTTTTTGTTAAGCGGAACAGTCACACTCAAATCGTTCCACGACTGGATATCGTCATCGTCGACTGGTGTCGGCGTCGGGGTTTGGGCGACTGCGGCCTGGGCCGTCATCGCGATGAGCGCGATGAGCGCGATGAGCAATAAATATTTGAAAAATTGCATTCCGTAGACATCCGGTCAAAAACCGCCGAAGATGTTACAGAAGTGTAACGAAAATGTTACAAAACTCAAAAGGGTTGCGACAATTCTAGACTTTTGATCTGGGAATACGGACGCGGATGGCGTTGGGAACCACTTGGTAAACGGCCGGGAGTCTGCCCGGCATTTCGCCGTCGGTTTCGAGCAGGATCTCGTGAGATGGATCGAGAGCCGAGACCTCGATCTTTTTAGCCAGTGTGCTGTTAACCTCGTTGATGCTGAGGTGCGTGCCCTTGTAGAGTGAATAGGCGTTAAAAATGATCTTAGCCGTGCTCATATCGCCAACGTTGATGACATCGAGCAGTCCATCGTTGATCTTGGCGTCCGGGGCGATCATCATTCCACCGCCGAAAAATCGGGAGTTGGCGATGCAGAGACAAAGTGTTTGCATCGTGTGTTCGTCGCCATCGTCGATCCTGACCCGAACTGTCGCGGCGTCCGGGGCAATAACTTCCTGAAGGGCCGACATGGCAAAATTCGCTTTTCCGCGAAGTCCTTCGATCGGCATCCAGTCAAAGATCTTCGTGCTTTTCACGCGTTTTATTACCGAAGCAGCTAGCCCGACCGACGAGATATTGAGAAAGTATCGGCTCACGGTCTCGCCGTCATGGTCCTGAAACGAAACAAGCCCCGCGTCCATCAATCTTGTCTCGCCGTTGCGAAGAGCAACCGCGGCCTCGCGATTGGACAGCGGAAGCCCGAGTGTACGCCGAAGATCGCCGCCTGTTCCCGACGGCAAAACGCCGAGTTCGACGTCCTTGCCTGACCTGAGAATGCCGTTTGCGACCTCATTTATCGTGCCATCACCGCCGCAGGCAATGATAAACTTACGACCCTCTCGAGATGCGCGTTCCGCGATAGTGATCCCATCACCCGGTGATTTTGTAAAGGCAACAGTGAACGGCCCGAAATGAGCCCGCAACTCACTCGCCGTCAACGACCATTTCTCACGCGTCGCCCCCGAAGCCGATTTCGGATTAACGATGATCAGCGGCAGCGTAGAGTCAGATGATGAAGTTTTATCAGACGATCTTGCCAAAATGATAAAGAGTTCGGAACGATAACGGTCCGAACTCTAGCTTACAGTTTGAGTTAGATTTTGTCTTGTAGCTTAATGGCTGCGATCGACCATCGCGGTTGCCTGATCCACAAAAATGCTCGGCTTGATACGCTTACTCAAGGTCACCTGCTTCGGAGCAACTGCCATAAACGCCTCGATATCAGCCATCGAGCGGGGAAGTTTGCCTGACATCCATTCAACACCGGTTTCGGTGACAAGCATGTCGTCTTCGATACGGACGCCGATGTTTTTGTATTTTTCGAACGCGGGGCGGACCTTTGCGATGAAGGCTTTGTTTTCCGGGGTATCCTTAAGATTGTCGAGAGCGTCTTCGCGGATGTAGATACCGGGTTCGTTGGTGAAGACCATCCCGGGCTTCAGCGGGCCGCTGTAGCTGCCGACGTCGTGAACGTTCATTCCGATCCAATGCCCGAGCCCGTGCATGAACCAGATGCCGGATTGGTTCGATTTCAGATCGGTCACGAGGCCGAGTTTGAATAGGCCTTCGTTGATAGTATTGCGGGCGATCGTACTGAGCTGGCCGAATGTCACGCCGGGTTTTGTCGCCTTCGCAACTGCTTCCTGAGCGTCGAAAACGATCTGATAGATCTCGGCCTGTTCCTTTGAGAATTTGCCGTTGACCGGGAAGGTTCGTGTGATGTCCGCGGTGTAATGTTCATATTCCGCGGCGGCGTCGATCAGCAGAACATCGCCTTTTTTGACCGGGCCCTGGGATTCCTCGTAATGAAGCGTTGTCGCATTTGCCCCGCAGCCGACGATCGACGGATAGCCCCAGTTGTCGGCATTTCGGCGTCGGAAAGTGTATTCGAGCTCGGCATGAACTTGATATTCCCACTCGGCACGCCCAACCACCGCCATTGCTCGCATGTGAGCTTCGGTCGAAATATCGACTGCGTGCTGCAGTATTTTCAGCTCATAAGGCGATTTGATCAGTCGAAGCTCGGCGAACATCGGCTGAGCATTCACGATCTTGAGGCCCGCCGCCGATCTGGCAAATTGGTTTTCCTGCGCGAATTCGCGAAGCCCGTCCCCATCACGCTCGCCGTCCGGCAGAAGCATGTAGATCGATTCCGGAGCGGCCGAGATCGCAACTTTTCCATCCTTTGATGCGAACGGGCCTTTGGCTTTCACGGCGTCGAGAAAAGCCGTCACTTCCGACGAGTCAACGATCGTTTTCAGCCCCGATATCGCTGTTACCTCTTCCCGCGAATACATTTTGCCGTTCCAAGTCTCCTGTGCGGGAACGCGTTTCGGAATGAACAAGGTCTCGCTGACCTTTGCACCATCTTTCGTGATCACGAGCGTCGCATTCTTCTGCTTCAACCCGGTTAGGTAAAAGAGGTTATTCTCCTGACGAAATACATAATCCACGTCATTCGTATAAAGTCGCGGCTCGGCACTGAACAAGATCATCATGCTCTTATCCGCCATCTTCGCGGCAACCGCGGCACGGCGTCGAGCAAGCTCAGCATGACGTTCCGCATCGGTAAACTGCGGTGCTTTTGGCGTAACAATGATCGACGTTGGACCAGCAATTTTTGTGACAGGGAAAGCCGGAACGGCGATCGTTAGTAGAAGAACGAGCGAAGTGATGATTCTCATTTATTTACCTCAAATTCAATTTCTTTTGACGCGACATTACCAAAATAATCCGCCGCGAATACACGAATACCGTGATTACCATTCGATAGAGCGGAAATGTCCAGAAACTCTTCCCTAAATTCTTCACCCTCCACAAAATTCGTGACGATGTAGTTAAATATCGTCTCGCCTGTCGCTCCGGAGTGGCTTTTGTCGGCATAGACAAATCTGACCGCCGCGTTGGGCGGCATTCGGTCAAACTTTATGGTCCATTTTGGCTCGCCGATCGGATTTTTAGCTGCGTCGAGCAGTTGATAGCCGAGCTTGTAAACGCCGAGCCGTCTGCGGTCCGAGTTGCCGTCGACCTGATCGTAGGCTTTGACGACGATCCGTGTATTTCCTGTGAGTTTAATACGTGGATTTTGAGCTGAGGTTTCGACCAGATTCCAATTCTGGTCATAAATCGAAACTTTTTCTATCACGGGAGCCCGAGAATCCGCCACTCCGGGCAATGTTAGAGCGTCGAGTGCGTTCATTTCCGAGCCGCTGCGGCCCGCGATGAGGTGGACGTGGTTCATCGAGTTAAGCGTGCCGATCGGCTCGCCCGCCTTGAATTTCGCACCTCGTGGGACGCGAACGCCGGAGAGTTTTCCGGTGTTGTCCTTCTCGAACAGAAATCGCTCATCGCCGAAGGGAATCGAGCTGTCGCTTCGCCCAAGCCGGATGTGAATGTAACCCATCGTTGGCATTCGAATGAGTTCGCGGAGCGTCGCAAAATTCTCGGCTGCGATCGGACGCAGAACCTTTTCATCACGGACGAATCGTGCAGTTTCGCCGTAGCTACCGGCAATGTCGAGGCCGTTGTGAAACCAGACCTGCTCGTTTGCAGCGTTCACTTCACCCCGAACCTCGCCAAGCGTTCCGGCGATATCGCGTTTCGCGGCCGGCGGATCGTACGGCCACCGAGCGGGAGCGGCGGTGCGAAATTCCTCAGGTTTGTCACGAAGTGCATTGATCTCTTCAGCCGTGATCTCGTGGCCGTTCGATGTCGCGGCGATCCTTCGAATCAAGCGGTTCTCGCTGTCGGCCACGATCAAACTACCTTCACTATCGATCGCCAGTCCCGACGGCCGATTGAATCTCGCTCTCGACTTTATCCCGTCTTTTAGCCCGCGTTGATCGCTCGTGACTGTGCTGACGAGAGCGAACGTCCCGCCGCCGATCTTTCGCACGGCATTGCCGTCGGTGACGTAGATCGTACCGAATTTATCGGCCGCAACGCCTGTCGGCTGAAAGAAAACGGCCGACAAAAGCGAACCGTCAACCAGATCGCCGCTGCCGTTTCCGGCGAGCGTCCAAACGCGGCCGTCGGGTTCGACGACGCGAATGCGGCCGTTCCCGGTGTCCGCAACGACGAGCTTGTCGCCCCAATTGGAAATGCCCGAGGGCGTATCGAATCTCGCCGCCCCGCCGATGCCGTCGCCAAAGCCTTTTTCACCGCCGGCGAGCGTTCTGACATTTCCGTTCTCGATCACACGAATTCGATCGTTGTAGGTGTCAGCGACAAAGATCTTGCCGTCGGCAGCAGCTACGGCGATCGGTGCGTGAAGCAATGCTGTTTTCGCGTCGCCATCGGCGAATCCTGAACGGTTTTCAGTTCCGGCAAGCATGGTCACGGAGCCTTTGGCATCGATCGACTTGATCGTATGCGAACCCGGATCAGCGACTATCAGATTTCCCGCGTTGTCGAACGCGATCCCGGAAGGCGTCTCCAGCCCCGACGCAAAAACCGTAAACGAATCGCCGTTCACCGCCCAGATCTTGCCATTCTGCCCGTCTGATATGTAAACGGTCGAACCCTTCACCGATATTCCAAAAGGCTCGCCGATCTCGCCCTTTAGTCCGGCGATGGTCGAAATGTATTGCAAGGGCTGTTCGCCGCCGCTGCGGGGAAATAAGTACCAGAGCATAAGAGCCAGCGAACCGAGCATGATAAATGCCGCGGCGATGGCGAATATTGAGTTTCTGACAGTGAGTTTTTTCCGAATACGGGGTGAATTCATAGTTCGTTCGGACTTTGGATTGTGAGATGCACAAGCCCGCGCGTGAGCAATGGCGATTCGCGAACGTCGGTTCGTGTCGATCGTCGCGACATTAAATAGGTTTAAGTAAGTCGTCCTCGCTTACTCGCGAAGCTCCGGGAAAAAAGAAAAATCTTGGTAAAAAAATCCCGCTTCTGTTACTATATCGGCACAGCAATTATTTCGAAAATCAGGAGTTAACATTATGTTTTCATTACAGGATCTGCTTGGCCAGGACCAGGGAAATCAGGCAGTCGATCAGATCAGCCAGACAGTCGGTGCGGATAATTCGATGGTAAATTCAGCCATTCAGATGGCTTTGCCGGCACTCATCAACGGCCTCGCAAGCAACGCGGCAACGCCCGAAGGTGCCGAGAGCCTCAATACCGCCCTCGAACAGGATCACAGCGGCGGCGGTGTTCTCGATAATCTGGGCGGCCTCGCCGGCATGATCTTTGGCGGCCAGCAGGAAGCAGCTCCGCCGCCGCGTCAGGCCGATGCGGGCGGCATTTTGGGCCACATTCTAGGCGGCAGCCAGGGGCAGGTCGCTCAGGAAGTCAGCCAGAAATCCGGATTGAACATGGGCCAGGTCGCTCAGATCCTGATGTTCCTCGCTCCGATCGTGATGGGCTATCTCGGCAAACAAAAACAAGAGCAGGGCGTTCAGGCAGATGGGCTCGGTGGCTTGCTTGGCAGTTTGCTCGGCGGCGGCCAACAGGCGGCTCCGCAGGCTTCATCGGGCAACGCGATGATCGATATGGCGTCGAATATGCTCGACAGCGACCACGACGGCAGTGCCATGGATGACATCGCCTCGATGGCATTCAAATATATGACCGGTAAGTAAAAGTTTGTGGTTTCGGAAGCGAAGGAGTATTCGTGAGATCAACCTAAAAGCAACCAGCCGAAAAGTTGAAGGCTTGATCGCTTCCGAAACCACAACGCTCTCTTTTTGGCCATCTCTTTGGTCAAAGGTTTCGCTTCCAGATAACGTTTGACCAATCTCCTAAATACCTCTACCAATCGAGACCTTTCGACCCCGCGAAACGTCAAAGTCCTTCGACCAAGCAGCCGTTTTTCTTCCTGATAAAGCTGTAAACACGGCATTTCGGGAAAAAGTGTGAAACGATTCACACTTTTAGAACGAAAAGTTCGCCGACACTAAAAAAACACGATCTGCACTTTTCAAAACACAAAAAAGCTGCCCTCGCGGACAGCTTTTTGGGGTTCGTAATTTGAAGAAAGATCCTAGTTCTTCCCAGCCTTGATATCGGCGATGCGTTTCTCGAGAGCCGAGGTATCAGCCTTCTCAGCCTTGCCGACTTCGACCGCCTTTTCGGCAGCGACTAGGGCTTCCTGCATCTTTCCGGCGGCAACCAGAATATTTGCCCGGCGGCCTAGATTAGCGAAGTTCGACTTGGCCTTGATCTGCTCATCGGAAGCCTTCAAGGCAGCGTCATACCATTTCCCAGCCTCATCCATCCGCTTGACGCTCTTTGCATAGTTCGCAGCGTTGAGTGCGGGAGTCGGGTCATCCGATTTGCCGGCAGCAACGTAGGCCGCGAGTCTTGCTAAGGTTGAACCCACGATATCCTTGACCTCGACCGTAAAGGGCACCTTGGCCTTTTCCCAGCGGAGAGTGACCACTGCCGAATTATCGGTAACCGAATCTATGTTGAAGGCAAGAAGTTCCTGGCTGTCGGCAACCCACTGAGCTTTCGTCTTTACCCGAAGGGCGTCTTTTTTAGCGTCGTACGCGAAGCTGCCCCACTGGCCTTCGTCTTTGTTAAAGATGATCGTCCACTCGTCTTTGCCCGGGATCGTGTGAAGGCTGTATTTACCTGCCGGAAGCAGCTGGCCGTTGATCAAAACGTCGTCGACAGCAACAAAAAGGGTCGCCTCATTTGCACCCGTGCGCCATACGTGGCCCCAGGGTACGAGCGGAGCGTCCTTTGGACGTGTGTTTTGATTGTCGAGCGTTGCTTCGCCGGCAGCCGGCGTTGTCCATTCGCCATAAACGACGCGGCCTTTAACGGCCGGCCGGCTGTACGTGATGCTGATATCGGTCGTCCCGATCGTCTGCATGACGCTCGCCTTCTGGCTCGGACGCGGAACGGGCGGACGCACCTGCGCTGCCGCGATCACGCCTGAGGCGACGATCAAGGTCAATACTGAAAGATACGAAAAAAGAACTCGCTTCATAGTTAAAAACTCCTTAATATTTCAGGTCACAAACTATTGACGTTATCCAAAAGAATAACGTCAACCGTGCAAAATTTGAAAGTCGGTAACCGCCGCAAATTACTCATCATCCTCATGAGCCCTGACACGTCCGGCCGCTACGGCTTCGTCGATCACTTTTTGCGACAGGTTGCCCGGAAGCGGATCGTAATGTGAGAACTGCATGTGATAGCTGCCCCGAGCCTGCGTGACGGAATTGAGCTTCGATTGATAATCGAGCATTTCCGAGAGCGGGACTTTGGCTTTGATCACCTGCTGTTTGCCTCGCATTTCCATGCCTCCTACGCGGCCGCGGCGGGAATTGAGGTCACCCATGATGTCGCCTGAAACTTCCTGCGGCGTGAAAACCTCAACGTCCATGATCGGCTCGAGCAGTGTCGGTTTTGCTTTCTCGATCGCCGCCCGGAAGGCTTTCCTGCCGGCGGCACGGAATGAATGTTCGTCCGAATCGACCGCGTGGTAGCTGCCGTCGATCAATGTCACTTTGAAATCGACGAGCGGATAGCCCGCGATCGCACCGTTTGCGGCCGCTTCGATAATGCCTTTTTCGATCGCTGGGCGGAAATTCTGGGGCACCGAGCCGCCGAAGATCTTGTCGACCCATTCAAAACCAGATCCGCGTTCGAGCGGTTCAAAAATACACTTGCAATCACCGAACTGCCCGCGTCCGCCCGACTGTTTCTTATGCCGCCCCTGGACCTCGACCTGAGCCGTGATCGTTTCCTTATAAGGAACCTTCGGCGGATGCAGCGTGACTTCGACGTGATATCGATGCTCTAGTTTCTTTACAACGGTCTCAATGTGAAGCTGCCCTGAGCCTGAGAGAATGAACTCTTTCGTCTGCGGATCTCGGTCGAAATGCAACGAAGGATCCTCCTCGAGGATCTTGTGCAGAGCCGATGATATCTTGTCCTCATCAGCCCGTGATTTAGGCTCGATGGCAAAGGCGATCGCGGCTTCCGGATATTCGACCGGTGGATAAACGATCGGATTTGCCTTGTCAGCAAGAGTATCGCCCGTTTGCGTGTCCTTCAGTTTAACGACAGCAATGATGTCGCCGGTTGCGGCCGAATCGACCTTATCGAGAGTCTTACCTGAGATGACATGCAGAGCTCCAAGCCGTTCAGCGGTGTCGCGAGTTGTGTTTTGAACGGTCGCGTCGTGAGCAATCTTGCCGCTAACGACCTTCATTACATTGATGCGGCCAGCGAATGGATCGGCGATCGTGCGGAAAACGTAGGCGGAAAATGGCTCGTCGTTATTGTATTTGCGGCTTATGCGGTCGCCGGACATCTCGTTGTCTTTGAAACCGTATTCCATCTCATGGGTTGCCGGATTGGGGGCGAATTCGACCAGGTGGTCGAGCAGTACCGAAAGCCCCGTGAGATTTGTCGCCGAGACTGCGTAAACCGGACAAAGTTTACTGGCGGCGATGGCACGTGCCAGGTTTGGGATGATGTCTTCCTCGGGAAGCGTTCCGGTTTCAAAATATTTTTCCATCAGGCCGTCATCCGATTCCGCGACGATCTCGATCAGGCGTTCGCGGGTCGAATCAAGCAATGCCTTTTCTTCGCTCGGTATTCCGATAGCCTTAGCTTTGCCCTCTGGGTCAAATTCGTATGCCTTTTGGTGAACGACATCGATCACGCCGCGAAAACTGCCTTCGCGGCCAATAGGCAGCGTAAAGGGAACGATCGACCGCGCAAAACTTGACGCCGCGGTCTCAAGCGCGTGGCCAAAATCGGCGTGTTCTTTGTCGATCTTATTTATGACCATGAATCGCGGCAGCATGAATTCGTTCGCGTACTGCCACGTTTTCTCCGTCTGCACCTCGATGCCGTGAACACCATCTACGATCACCAGAGCGCAGTCTGCAACGCGGAGAGCGGGGCGTGCATGTGAAACAAAGGCTGCGTAGCCCGGTGTATCGATCAGATTTATTTTTGTGTCTTTGTATTCGAGGTGGGCGAAGTTGTTGTTGAGGGAAACTTTACGTTCGATGGAATCCTCGTCGAAATCTGTGATGGTCGTTCCTTCATCGACCTTTCCCCATCGTGGGGATGATCCGGCAACGTAAAGCATGGAGCTGACGAGCTGGGTTTTACCTGCGTCGCCGTGTCCAATGACAGCCAGATTCCTGATATTCTCAGTAGTAAATGCTTTCATGTTCGGCAATCTCTCCTTCTTTTCAAGTTTTCGAGTCCCGAGTTCCCAGTTTCGAGTTATTCTTGTCGCCAACGCGGAACCTGGAACATTTAACCCGAAACTTTTTAAGTTGTTGGTAATAATCGAATTTATACCACTATAAGTAAAAGGGCAAGATGATGTTAGTATTGTAAAAATCTACTTTAAGGGGATAGTTCGGATCGAATCGATTGGTCAACTTAAAATGCGGTCCAATGCATCTTACGCTTAGCTCGGTTGGGTAAAACACTTTCGACGTGAGGGAACCTAATGTTCAATAATTCAAGGCAATTGCGGATCGTTCTGTCTTTTGCCATGATCGCAATTATCCTTTATTCTCCTATCGCTGCGGTCGCTCAGGATCTGGTCGCGATCAGCAGTATTACTGGCGGATCAAGTGTTTTTGTGTTTAGGAATACGGCAAAAGCCGCGAAGCGCACGATCGTCTCAGTAAAACCCACCCGGACAAAAGCCCAGCGAATAGAGACCGTAGTTAAGATCAAGAGACAATATGAAACGCTGGCTAAGGTCGCACCTAAACGTATAAAAGCTGACGCGGTCGATCCGGTCAAGAACCCGGTTTCCAAATCTCTTCCGCCTGCCCAAGGTGCGATGCGCTTCGCGGGCGTCGGCGAATTCTACCTGGATAAAGGAGATGTTGAGCTTGCTACAGCCGCATTTCGCGATGCCCTTGAGCTGGATGAGAATAATGCGGCAGCACGATCGGGATACAGTGAAGCTCTTTCAACGAAAGGAAATGACCTGCTCGTAAAAGATCAGGCGAATGCCGCAAAGTCTCTATTCCTCGAAGCTCTTAAGTTTAATCCGAAGAATTCTGCCGCGTATTTCGGTTTAGCAGAATCGTATACGGAATTGAATGAGACGGCCCAGGCTATCGCGAGTTACGAAAAGGCCATCGAAAATGACAAGGATCTTACCGAGATATACGTACCGCTGGGCATTCTGTATTACCAGAACGGCGAGATCGCAAAGGCTGATGATCTGTTAACGAAGACAATTGCCAAGTCTCCCGATCTTGCCGAAGCACAGTTCTTTCTTGGCCTGGTACGAACGGCTCAGTCTCGAGATGACGAAGCTCTCACCGCGTTCACCAGGGCCAAAACACTGGACCCGACAAATGCGGAAGCCTTTTTCAATTCCGCGGAAACGCTCGTACGGCTAAAGCGTTTAGAAGCGGCGATACCGGACTATGAAAAGGCCACCGAGCTAAAGCCGGCATATTTCGACGCCTGGTTTGGCCTCGGCGAGGTTTATTTCATGCTCGGCAATTATCCTAAGGCGATCGTCGCTTATCAGGCGGCAGCGAAGCTTAAGAACAACGATTGGGAAGTTTTTGCCGGGCTCGGCGAGGGCTTTCGCCTGACCAATGAGTTCGAAAAAGCAGAGGCAAATTACCGGCTGGCAGGCCTCTTCCTTGCCCAAAAAACTGGTTATGACAAAGCGAAGGTTGCGGAATTCAACAGTAAGATCGGCCTCGTAATCGGCCAACAGTGCGACGTCAATCAGGCTAAAAGAATAATATGCAACTGGCCCTCGGCGATCAAAGCTCTTCAGAAAGCCGTCGATGAGACGCAAAATCCGGTCGATTATGTGAACCTCGGTTGGGCATATTTCCGCGCCGGCCATGAAGAGGCTGAGAACAAGAACTTACCGGTTGCTACGCCGTTCCTCGAGAACGCGAAAGCGGCGCTCCAAAAAGCCGTTGATTCAGGACCGCCGGCAGAAGATTTTGCTTTGCAAAATCTTGCCTCCGTATATATCGACCTGGGCGATAACCGATCGGCTATTGACACCCTAAATAAGTTGATCCCAAAAAGGCCAGATCTTGATTTTGCGCGATACGCTCTGGGCGTTGCGTACTTCAAGAATAATGACTTTGTGAACGCTGAAAAATGGTTCAGAGCGGCGATCGATCAGGACCCCAAGAACGTCGTATATTACATGGCCCTGGGTAATGCTCTGATCAGCCGAAAAGACGGCAAAGGACTTAAAGCACTCATTGACCGAATCAGGCCGATCGATGCAGCTGCCGCAGATGAACTCGACAAAAAGCGTATCGCATTCAGAATGTAGGCAGACACTATTAGCCGGGATCGAAAACCCCGCGTGAGCGGCCAGACGGAAGTTTATTCCACAATTCAATTGAAACCGACCCTTAACATACAGCAAAACGTAAATCTCGCCCCATTTACAACTCTCAAGATCGGCGGCAATGCCCGTTATTTCGTCCGGGCCGAAACGGAGCAGCAGGTTGTCGAAACCATTAAATTTGCCGGCGATAACGATCTGAAACTGTTCATTTTAGGCGGCGGCAGCAATATACTGATCGCCGATACCGGCTTCGACGGCGTTGTTTTGAATGTCGCGATCCCGGGAATCCAAGAGACCGAAGCTAAGAGTTCAAATTTTGGATCTGAAAGTGCCAATGTTTTGGAATCCGAAACTGTGAGCATGCAACGTATCACAGTCGGTGCTGGCGAGGATTGGGATAACTTCGTGAAATACTGCGTAGACCGCAACCTGGCCGGTGTTGAGTGTCTTAGCGGAATTCCCGGATTTGTTGGTGGAACACCTGTCCAAAATGTTGGTGCCTATGGACAGGAGGTTGCCGAAACCATTATCGAGGTTCGCTGCTTCGATCGCACAACCGGCGAGGTTATTTCGCTCAGCAATGCGGAATGCGGATTTTCTTATCGCACAAGCATTTTCAATTCGACTTATCGCGAGCGATTCATCGTTCTCAGCGTAACTTTTGCCATGCATCAAAATGGCAGGCCAAAGCTCGTTTACAAAGATCTGATCGAATATTTCGCCGGGCAAAAGCCGACCCTCGCAGAAGTTCGTGATGCCGTTTTGAATATCCGGCGATCTAAATCCATGGTTATCGAACCGGATGATCCAAATTCGAAAAGCGCGGGTTCATTCTTCAAAAATCCGATCGTTTCCAGATCTAAACTGGAGGATCTTAAGGCTAACTATGACCGTATTCCGTCTTTTGAATATGGCGATATGTTCAAGGTTCCGGCGGCCTGGTTGATCGAGAATGCAGGTTTTAACAAGGGCTTTGTACTCGGCGAAGCAGGAATATCATCGAATCACAGCCTCGCATTGATAAATCGCGGCAACGCAAGTTCGAACGAGATCGTCGTTCTAAAAGAGAGAATCCAAGGAGCGGTTGCTGCAAAGTTTGGCATCGAACTGCATCCTGAGCCGGTTTTTATTGGGTTTTGAGTTGAAAATAGTTATCGAAAGTGTGTTATACGTTGTTGTATAATGCTAAGGGCCCCTCAGTGCCCCTGCCTATATGCTAAACCTGAATAAAGTGTTGAGATCGTTTCTTGTTTTCGCCGTCTTGGCTTCGATGCTGCCTCTGCCTCAGGCCGTTCGAGCTCAGGATCTCGTGCCAAGCGAGGAATTAGCCGGCGGGGCCAGCGTTTTCGTCTTTCGTGATTCACGAAAGAAGCCGCAATCCCGCGCGAGTGGCGGGCGTGTTAGCCTCGCGGCCGGTGGACAGGTTCGAACGCCGAAAAGTGCAGCGCAAACCTCAGCCCAGATCGCTAACGCTGCCAAAAAACGCAGAGCAGCTGCGATCGCTGCTCGCAAGCAGGCCGCGAAAGCTGAGGCGAACCGCAAACTTGCGCTTTCGAATACGCTCACAACAAAAGCGGAAGGATTTCTCGATAGCGATCAGACAGATCTAGCGATCAAGAATTACCGCGATGCTCTTGTTCAGAATTCTAAGAATACCAGGGCTACTGAAGGCCTTAGCAACGCACTGACCGCGAAGGGAATAGTCGTCGCGGGCGATTCCAACAACGAAGCTTCGGCCGTGTATTTTGAAGAAGCGGTCAAACTTGACGCAAAAAATGACGTCGCCTACGCCAAACTCGGGGCGATCCACGATACCTACGGGCGGAAAGATAAAGCTCTCGCGAATTATGAAAAAGCCCTCGCGATAAATCCCGAGTATTCAACACTATTTGCTCCAATTGGAATAGCTTATCTTGACAGCGGTGAGATCGCGAAAGCCGAGTCATACCTCCAGAGATCGGATGCGGCCGGGGTCGACACTGCCGATTCTCGCTACCTTCGTGGTGTGGTTCTTTTCAAACAAAATAAAGACGCGGAAGCCATGACCGCTCTGAACAAGGCTCTCGAACTCGACGGCCGATTTGTTGAGGCCCAGTACCATCGCGGGCAGATCCTGGATCGTACGGGTAAATCAGCTGAGGCTTTAGCGTCCTACCGGAAAACTCTTGAATGGGAGCCTGCGTTCACGCCGGCACAGTTCGGGATCGGTGTTGCCTCGTACAATGCCGGTGACTACGCTGGTGCCGCCGCCGCATACGAACAGGTCGTTAAGACCGAAAAAGATAATTACCAGGCTCATGCGAACCTCGCGAGTGCATACCGACAGCTCGAACGTTTTACGGATGCCAATGCCGAATACGCTCTTGCTTCCACAGGAATAAAAACTGCCGACCTGTATAGCGAATGGGGCTATTGTCTCGGAAAGGTCGCAGAGTGGGAAAAAGCGCAGGCTCGGCTGCAGACGGCGAAAGAAATGAGCCCGACAGCTATTGACAATTCGAACGTAGGGTGGGCATATTACAATGCCGGCCAAGCTCAGGCTGCGGCAAAGGAATCTGAGAAAGCTAAGGCGAGCTATGCGTTGGCTAAAGCCGCACTCGAAACCGCAGTGCAGCTGGATCCGAAGCTCGATGCGGCTTTGCTCAATCTGGGATCGACGCACAACGGACTTGGTGAATTCCAACTTGCGGTAAACGTCCTGAAAAACGTGCTCGGAATACGCAAGGATTGGGCGATCGCAGCAAATCAGCTTGGAATGGGTTATCGCGGGCTTGGCGATCTTAAGAATGCGGTCGTGACCTTTAAACGGATCGTTGACCTCGACAAGAACAACGTAACCGGCCTCTTCAATCTCGGAGATGCCTACTACGCCAGTGGCAACGCTAAAGAAGCGAAAAAGATCAACGACCAGCTCAGGAAGATCAACCCCTCAGCTGCGGCGAAACTCGATAATGTTCTTTCCGGCAAAGCAGTGATCGATGCTACGAAGCAGAAGATCGAGAACAAGATCCCGAGGATACCCAGATTTCCTTTTTAGGATCGGGATCGCGACAGTCAGAATTGTGCAACCGAATTAGCGGCGGCTCCGTCCTGTCTATATAAATGCGAGGTCCCATGATAGATGAAAACGCTGAACTAAAAGTATCCGATCAGGAAGTTGAGGCAAAGGTCAGCCGAAGAAAATTCTTTGGCAAACTGGGTACGGCGGCGATCGGTGCTGCCGCTTTAGGGGCGGCCAGGCCGTTCATAGATGACAGTTCGACCGTCGTTGCCAGGGACGACATCAATCCATTTTATTATCAGCGGGCCTTAGCAAATCGTCAGTATCGCATTGACGCTGCTGAGGCCCATTTTAATGAGCTTTCACCGCGTTTTCGCCGCCTCGATAATGGCGACGAGTTACGTTACCCGAATAAGATCGGAAATTACTCAAAAGGGCTGCCTCATCAGCCGAATGGCGAGGTCGTCCCGACCGCGTATGCGGCACTTGTCAACGCGATCGAATCCTCGGATCCGGCGATGTTCGAGCACATCCCTCTCGGCGGAACCCGAAAGCTAACCAATCCTCAGGCGGGTTTTGCTTTCGATATTCAGGGCTATGATGCGTTTTCCATGATCCAGGTGCCGCCGCCAAGGTTTGCCAGCCGGGAGATAGCCGCGGAGCTCGCGGAGAATTATTGGATGGCACTGCTCCGCGATGTTGCATTCACCGAATACACCTCCAATTCGATAGCCTATGCCGCAGCCGTTGACCTCACGGCGTTCGGATCTGACTTTAAGGGGCCAAAAAATGCGAGCGGACAGGTGACGCCAGAACTTTTATTTCGCGGACTGACAGCAGGGGATCGTCTAGGGCCGCTGATGTCGCAGTTTTGGTATCTGCCATGTAATTTTGGTGCGAACGTTATCGATCAACGCATTCGAACGACGGTTCCGAATGTAAATTACATGACCGATTTTGCCTCTTGGCTAGCGATACAAAGTGGATCGGCTCCTGCCGGCGGAGACGTTTTTGACACGACCTACAGATATATGCGAAACGGCCGCGATATTGGGCAGTGGGTCCATATCGATGTCTTATTCCAAGGCTATTTTCAGGCATTTCTTGCGATTGCCGGGATGGGGGTTCCATTCGACGCGGGGAATCCATACAACAATTCGTTAACACAGGACGGATTTGCGACCTTTGGGGGGCCGCACGTCGCGACGCTGCTTTGTGAGGTTTCGACGAGGGCTCTCAAGGCTGTTTGGAATCAGAAGTGGATCATGCACCGCCGGCTCAGGCCCGAGGTTTTTGCTGCCCGCGTCGACAGAACAGCGTTTCACGGTGCAGGATATCCGGTTCATAGTGAGATCCTGAACTCAATAAATACCTCTACTCGATTGGGCGGTTTTCTGCCCGCCGGAAATGCTTTGTTACCGATGGCATTCCCTGAAGGCAGCCCGACGCATCCTGCATATGGGGCGGGACACGCGACAGTCGCCGGAGCCTGCGTGACGATCTTAAAGGCATGGTTCGACGAGGCATACGTGATCCCGAATCCTGTGGTCCCAAATGCGATCGGTACTGCTTTGGTTCCATATACCGGTGATACTTTGACGATCGGCGGCGAGCTGAACAAGATCGCATCAAATATTGCCAACGGCCGCAACATCGCGGGAGTTCACTGGCGTTCCGATGCGACAGAGTCGCTAAAACTCGGGGAATCGATCGCGATCGGCATCCTCAAAGATCAGAAACTCTCCTACAATGAGCAGTTTAGCGGCTTTAGCCTGACAAAATTTGACGGTACGACCGTGGTCGTTTAGCCGTCGGGCGAAATTATCGAGAAAGTGCGGTGCGTCTGGCCGCACTTTTTTTGTATAATCAAGAGTTTAAAAAGATGCCCAGACGCGACGATATACATAAGATCCTGATCATTGGCTCCGGCCCGATCGTTATTGGCCAAGCCTGTGAATTTGACTATTCCGGCACCCAAGCCTGCCGGGCTCTTATGCAAGAGGGCTACGAGGTCGTCCTCGTGAATTCGAACCCGGCGACGATCATGACCGACCCGGAGATCGCTGACCGCACCTACGTCGAACCACTGACGCTTGAAACTGCGACCGCGATCATCGAAAAAGAACGTCCCGACGCTCTCTTGCCAACCGTTGGCGGCCAAACTGGCCTTAATTTGTCGGTGGAACTGTTCGAGAAGGGAATTCTCGACAAATACGGCGTCAAGCTTATCGGCGCTAACATCAACGCCATCAAGGTCGGTGAGGACCGCGAACTTTTTAAGGCCGCGATGGACGAGATCGGGATCCAGAGCCCGCGGGGTGGATTTGCTCACACGTGGGAAGAAGCCCGGCAGATCGTCGAAGAAATAGGCTATCCCGCGATCATCAGGCCATCGTTTACGCTCGGCGGTACCGGCGGCGGAACCGCCTATCACCCGGACGAATTCGAAGAGATCGCCAAGGGCGGCCTCGCCGCTTCGCCTAACTCGCAGATCCTCATCGAAGAATCCATCCTCGGCTGGAAGGAATACGAACTCGAGGTCATGCGCGACCTTAACGACAATGTTGTCATCATTTGCTCGATCGAAAACTTTGACCCGATGGGCGTTCACACCGGCGATTCGATAACGGTCGCCCCGGCCCAGACACTAACGGATGTCGAATATCAAAACCTGCGTGACATGTCGAAAGCATGTATTCGCAAGGTCGGTGTCGAAACGGGCGGGTCGAATATTCAATTTGCGATAAATCCGGCAAACGGCGAGGTTCGCATCATCGAGATGAACCCCCGCGTGTCGCGTTCGTCGGCTCTCGCGTCGAAAGCAACAGGTTTCCCAATTGCCAAGATCGCTGCCAAACTCGCGGTCGGCTACACGCTCGACGAGATACCTAACGACATCACAAAAAAGACTCCGGCTTCGTTCGAACCGACCATCGATTACGTCGTCACCAAGATCCCGAAATGGGCCTTCGAAAAGTTTCCCGGAGCCGAAGATGTGCTCGGTACGCAGATGAAATCCGTCGGCGAAGTAATGGCGATCGGTAGGACATTTAAGGAATCTTTGTTTAAAGGATTACGTTCACTGGAAGCAGTTAAACCATTGCGTTTAATAGATGTTCCGGATTCGGAATTACAGCGTAAATTAGCTCGACCAAATTCTCAACGTTTCTCTTATCTCACCTACGCCTTCCAGATCGGCTACTCGATCGAAGAGATCCATCGCCTTACGAAGATCGACCTTTGGTTCCTCGATCAGCTACAGCAGGTAATGGAACTGCAAGCCGAGATCGACAAACAGCCGCTCGGTGAAATTTCAATAGAAACACTTCGTGCGGCTAAAGAGAATGGGCTCTCGGATCGCCGCCTATTCTTCCTGACGGGAACGCCCGAAAACGAAGTTCGCGAACATCGAAAGTCCATTGGGATCAAGCCTGTTTATAAACGCGTCGACACCTGCGGAGCCGAATTCGAGTCCTTTACGCCGTACATGTATTCGACGTACGAAGAGGAATGCGAAGCCGATCCGACGGCTCGTCGCAAGATCATGATCCTCGGCTCCGGACCGAATCGTATCGGGCAGGGGATCGAGTTCGATTACTGCTGCTGTCACGCTTCGTTCGCGCTTCGCGACGCGGATTTTGAGACCATCATGGTCAACTGCAATCCGGAAACGGTTTCGACGGACTATGACACTTCGGATCGCTTGTATTTCGAACCGCTGACGTTCGAAGACGTTATGAACATCGTCGAGGTCGAGCGTCCCGAGGGCGTCATCGTCCAATTCGGCGGCCAGACGCCGCTCAATCTCGCCGGACGTTTGCACGAAGCCGGCGTTCCGATCATCGGCACATCGCCCGACTCGATCGATCTTGCTGAGGACAGAAAACGGTTTGGAGCCTTGCTGGATGAGTTGAAAATTCCATGTCCTGAGAACTCCAGCGTTACTTCAGCTGAGGAAGCTAAAGTCGTTGCAAATAAAATAGGTTATCCGATCGTTGTTCGTCCCAGCTTTGTCCTCGGCGGGCGTGCGATGGCGATCGTTTATGATGAGCAGTCGCTCGACGAATATATGCGTTCGGCGGTCGATGCCTCGCCTGAGAAACCGATCCTGATCGATAAGTTTCTGGAGCGTGCGTCCGAGATCGACGTCGACGCCTTAGCAGACGAAGAAACGGTCGTGATCGCCGGCATTCAGGGCCACATCGAGGAAGCCGGAATTCACTCCGGCGATTCCTCGAGCGTTCTACCGGCACAAAAGATCGCTCCTGAGCATCTCGAAACCATTGAGCACTACACGCATCTCCTCGCCCGCGGGCTCAAGGTCAAGGGGCTGATGAATATCCAGTTCGCTATCCAGGACGACCGCGTTTATGTGATCGAGGTTAATCCGCGTGCGTCGCGAACCGTGCCGTTCGTGGCAAAGGCGACCGGCGTCCCGATCGCGAAGATCGCTTCTCTCGTTATGGCCGGTCACAGAAAACTGGCCGATTTCAACCTGCCGGCGAGACTTCCGGTGCCAAAGATCTTTGTGAAATCACCGGTTTTCCCGTTCAAGAAGTTCGCCGGCGTCGACCCGATCCTTGGCCCGGAGATGCATTCGACCGGCGAGGTCATGGGCGTTGGTGATACTTTTGGCGAAGCCTACGGCAAAGCCATGGAAGGTGCCGGCCTGACGCTGCCGCTGAGGGGCAAGGCCTTCATCTCGGTCAACAACACTGACAAAGGCCAGGCGGTCGTTCTCGCCCGTCGCTTGAACAAACTTGGCTTCGACCTGGTTGCCACCTACGGCACCACTAAACGCCTCCACGAAGTTGGCCTTGAGTGCGAAACGGTCTTCAAGGTCAACGAAGGCCGCCCGAACATTGCCGACCTGATAAAACAAGGCGAGATCGCCCTGATCATCAACACACCGCTCGGCAAAACGTCATTCTACGACGAACAAGCCATCCGCAAGGCCGCACTGCAGTTCAACACGCCCTGCGTGACCACAATCACCGGAGCCGAGGCCCTGGTCGAGGCGATCGCCACCAAACAGGCTCAGGAAGGCGTGACCGTGAGGAGCTTGCAGGAGATACACGCTGATTCCAGCCACAGAGAGCGCGGAGCTTAGGTTTGAATTTTCAGTGATCTCTGTGTTCTCTGTGGCTAAGACTTCGTTTCCAATTCTTGACCCACCGCGAGCATTCCACTACCTTAGATAAAAGTTTTCTGAAAATTAACAGTTCTATAACAACAAATGAGTGAATCGCATGACCGCGAGATCATTGGCGGGCATCTGCTCGTCATCGGTGGGGCAGAGGATAAATATAACGAGCGCCGGATCTTGAAAAAGTTTCTTAAGCTTGCCGGTAAGGAAAATGCTGAGGTACTGATCGTACCCGTCGCGTCGGACTATCCGGAATTTGCGGCGGACGTTTATACGCAGGCATTTAGGAATCTAGGCGTGGCAAACCCGCGCGTTTTGCGGGCGACCTCGCGGCAGGATGTGGTCAATGCCGATGTCCAGAAGCTGCTCGACGGCGTCACGGGCATCATCATGACCGGCGGCGACCAAATGCGCCTTGTTTCGCTGCTGGGTGGAACTAAGCTGGCCGAGAAAATACGGAAGATGGTTCGGGAGACGGACGTAGTCCTCGCCGGAACGAGTGCCGGGGCCGCGGCGATGAGTACCTCGATGATCGTTCGGGGCGAACCGAGTTCGCATCCCCATAAAAACGCCGTTCGGCTGTCGCCGGGCCTCGGATTTCTCAAAAATATCATCATCGACCAGCACTTCAGCGAACGCGGCCGCATCAGCCGTTTGATCACCGCGGTTTCCTTCAATCCGTACAATTTGGGTATCGGGATCGACGAGAATACCGCGATCATTCTGGATGGTAAGGGAAAGCTTGAGGTTTACGGAGCTGGCTCGACGACGATCGTTGATGGCTCACAAATCAGTTTCAATGAGATAGCTGAAGTCGCTGATAATGAATCGTTTAGCGTATGCGGTATTCAATTTCATGTAATGCGTGAAGGGCTTATCTACAACTACATTGACCGCCACCCGATCCAGCCACCAAACGAGTTCCTTTTGCCCGATCTGGGCTGATGAGTTAACTCATAAAGTGGTAGCCAACATTCACATAAATTTGCTATAACAGAAATACAGTTCTTCAGTCTAGGCAATAAGGGTGTGGCGCTTCGCGATCGTCAGTTTGAATGGAAACGCCTTCAATGGACGTACAGTTCTATTCGTTTCAGCCTTCAGCGATGACAAATTCTATGGAAATACTCGAAATTCGTACACTTCGCGGCCCTAATTATTGGAGCGGTTATTGGAAAAAGCTCATTATCATGCGCCTCGACATCGGGGATTATGAGGAAAAACCGACGAATAAGATCGACGGTTTTTACGGCAGAATGATGGAGGTTTTGCCATCGCTCTTTTCGCACGGCTGCAGCTACGGCGAAGAAGGCGGATTTTTAAAACGCGTCGAAGAGGGAACCTGGGCGGGCCACGCGATCGAGCATTTTGCTTTGGAAATGCAAACACTCGCGGGAATGGATACCGGTTACGGCCGAACGCGTGAGACGGACGAGAAGGGGATATACAACGTCGTTTACAGTTACCTTGAGGAAGAGGTAGGCCGCTTTGCCGGACGTACGGCGGTTCGCCTTTGGCTCGATCTTGCGGAAGGCAAAGACCTAGCTGAGATCAAGGAGGGAATTGCAAAAGCCATTCAGGAGATGCGCGAGATCCGCGAGAATGTTCGGTTCGGCCCGTCGACCGGTTCGCTGGTTGAGGAAGCTGACCATCGAGACATCCCGTTCATTCGCCTGAACGATCAGTCACTGGTTCAACTCGGTTATGGTGTCTATCAGAAGCGAATTCAGGCGACGACCACCGTCAATACAAACATGATCTCGGTCGACATCGCGGGTAATAAGCACGCTACCAAAAAGCTGCTCGGCGACATGGGCGTTCCCGTGCCTAAAGGCTTCCGGATCCGGGATGTCGAAGACCTAGAAGATACTATAAGTGACGTCGGCTATCCTATTGTAATTAAACCGCTTGATGGTAATCATGGAAAAGGTGCGACGGTAGGTATCAAATCACTTGAAGATGCCAAGATCGCCTTCGAAAAGGCTAAGGAATACTCGCGTTATATCATTGTCGAAAAGCAGCTTATCGGTGAGGACTTTCGTGCCTTGGTCGTGAATAATCGCCTTATCGCGGTAGCTGAACGGGTTCCGGCTCATGTTATTGGTGACGGGAAATTCACGATCCAGCAGTTGATCGA